>Ga0307376_10003392_pt1 | contig 14907 bp, 21 predicted proteins | sample TR2MG_FD_202536 | JGI IMG/M metagenome (GOLD analysis project Ga0307376, IMG submission 202536) | Soil microbial communities from Risofladan, Vaasa, Finland - TR-2 | ecosystem: Environmental > Terrestrial > Soil > Coastal area > Acid sulfate soil | place: Finland: Risofladan, Vaasa | collected...
ACGGTTATGCTTTCACACTCGGTCAAAAACCGCCGGGTAAACATTAAAAAACCTTTCGGACCCTCTGCTACGCAACCCGGGTCCGGGGGTCGGAATCCCTCCCTGGATTCCTTCGTGGTATACGCTGGGGACGGCTCCTATTGGATTCGGCATAAGGGAACTTCCAGGTCTCGTAATCCTGACTTTGTGATTTTGAAGCCAAAACAGTTGAAGGCTTATCAGGAGGGGTAAAACTAAATGATCTCAGGACCTTAGCCGTCCTTGAAATTTTTGGCGACTACTGGCACGGTCCCACGAAAACGGGAAAGTCCAGGGAAGAACATCAAAGGGAAGTTATTGATTATTATGCCCGGGCTAACATTAGATGTTTGGTGATCTGGGAGTCTGAATTAAAGAAGAACCCCCGCCGTGTAGCCCAGCGTATTTTGAAATTTTTAAAAAGCTGGGAGGAATCAAGGACCTTATAGGTGACAATGATTCTTTAGAAGTTCTTGGGATATTGGGAGTTCCAACTCTCCATCTGAACCAGTTATATCTAAATCTTGAAAAAATGAGTTCCCCGGAGTAAAGGTGGGCCAAACCATTCCGGAAATCTCCAAACTCTTTGTCACCCCCGGTCGTTAACTGAAGTGTGTGGGGTCGAGCACATTCGAAAAGGATTACATTCGAAGATTCGGCTCTTTTATTACTTGACGCGAGAAGTTTTTAACCCTGATTGTATTCGGCAGTCGGCTTTAAGCAGTGCCTGCAAAAATAAACAGCTACGGCACAGGCGTCATGAAGCCAGAGCTTCCCTTTTTTGTCGGGTTCCGTTTTATATATCTGGGAGACGGTCTTTTTAGGGTTCTCCCCATCCAGGCCCTCGTAAGCCACGAAGGCAAGTGGGGCATTGGGTTTCCCGCAATGAACACACTTAACCTTCTCGGGGAACTCAGCTTGCCAGGTCTTTTCCCGGGCTTTGGGGCCGAGTTCTACCTTCAGCCTTCGGAACGGTCCTTTTTCGGGTTCTCGAAAAGCTCGAGCATCGCCAAACCATTCATAAAAGGACTGTGTTCGGGGCTCTGGAGAGCTTCGTACTTCCGAACATGCTGACATCCGGCTTCCTTTGCCCTCTTTTTGAAGTCCTCCCAGAGCTTTCTTTCGACCTCTCCTTCATCCAGGCCCTCCTTCCAAGTGGCTTCCAGTATTATATTACAGTGTTTGCAAGAAGCTCTCACCTGCTGTTCCCCCTTGTACCCCTCACGAGAGTTAACCCACCCGAAAGAGACCCCGCAATGGGCAGCCATAGCTTTTTGATCGTATGAGAGTCCTAAACTGAAATCACTCATTTCATCCTCGTGTGCATGAGATTAAAGATATCCAGGATCCCAGAACTTTGCATTATGTCCCAAGCTTCCTTCTCTTCCGCATCGAGTTCCTTCCGGGAATTCAGGAAGGAGAGAGCATATGCGATCTCCAAGAGAAACCCGGAAATTTCCCCGCTACTGTTCCAAAGCCTTTCTGGGTGATTCCTGACGAGTCCTGAAACGAATTGTAGAAAGGTTCTTTCTTTGTCTTTCAGGTAGCACAGAACAAAGAAATACACCCGGAGCCCTCTCACCGTGTCCATGTTAACGGAAGAGGACCTTCTCAGGTCCGTAATCCACACATTCAGGGCCTCTTGGTCTAGGAAATCAAAGGCTCTCTTTCTCATGCTTTTATTTTCTCCAGATAAATAAGGTCTGGACAATCAGAGTAACGAATCGCTTGAGAATGTTTACGGGGATGAGCAGGAGTTGATGGGGGCTTTCCGGAGGGTTTCCGGACTCCGGTCTCATTTCAGGATTTGATGATAAACTTTCCTTCTTCATTCTCCTCAACGGAGAGAAAATCGGGACTCCTCCTGGAACTCCCCGGAGGGAAGTTCCTTTCCAACAACGATCCTACGCTGGACTACGCACTTATATGTTTTGTGAAACTATTTCTTTTCTAACCAGGATTTGTAATTGGCTTCCAGCTCTTCCCTACTTGGCCTCGGTGGGAAAAGGCACGGTACGGAAAACCGCGGCCTTACCTGCAGACAACAGGATTCTCGCCCTTGCTGAAGAGCAAGGCATGAGAGGGGTTTTTACATGATCTAAAACAAAAACTCGGTTCATTTCAAAAGGTCACTTCTCTAATGGTGCCGTTACCGGCGCTGTTCCCCCCTTTCAGAAGAAACAGGTAATGGTTCGCACGAGGCAAAAATGAATGAGATTCGTGTGTACACGGATGTATTAGAGTTTCATTCAAGCCGGGTACTCAACTAATCAACCGTTCTCCCCGTCACCCGGAAGACAATAACGGTGTTTACGTCTGTAGTTAAGACGTTTAAGTAAAGCACGGGCTTGGGCCTTTCCTTCATGGTTTCCGTGCCCCTTATTGACCCATCCTTGGATCAAAGAGGCTTCATTAAGCCAATGAATAGAATGTTTCCGGATAAGTCCTTGAAGTTTCTTATCAACTATATTTTCTGAACACAAAACAAAAAGAGCAGAAAACAAAGCACTTTGGGGACCCTCATCGGTCTCAATACTTTCGACACCTGACAAAATGTCCATGACCTGTTTAAAGGCTATCGGATTGCGCTGCACAAGCGACAGAACTTGCGTGATCGAACGAATTCGTTTGGAGTGACTTCCACGCGCAAACTCATACCCAGCTCGTGTAACGATATCGCTTGCAAGGATAGCAATGTTATCACCACTTGCCAGTTTCCCCCTTAAAAGATCATAAGGGCTCAATTTCGCATTACGAGGTTTCTGAGCACACGCCTCTCCCCCATTTAAATGAGAGAAGAGTGCCGCTTCCTCCTGTATAGACAAACCTTTGTGTACAACTGCAGCTATAGTCCTTAAACCTTTTTCTTTTGCCACGGCCACGCGATGCCCCCCATCAAGGGCGGCATACCGATCATCTGTGCGAGAAGACAAAATCACCGGAAGAAACCAGGACTCACAAAACTCTTTCACCATCTGCGCAACACGTCGAGAATTAAGCGAACGCTGGTAGGCTTCATCAACAAAGATCTTTTTAACCGGGACCTGCACTGTGTCGTTCATTTATAGTTCCCCTTATTACAGAATTTGAATTGGACAAGAACCCCCAAGCTGACAACTTTCTTACCCCAAAACTACCCAAGAGATAAGACAAGATTTTGGGTTTCCGGAACCGTTGGGGGAGGGATTTTTTGTCCTTGAACCAGATAGTGACCTTCACGGATGGTTGGTCGGTACAGGGGGCCTTAATCGAAGAGCCGCAGGACGCGCTCGCCAAAAAAAAGTAGGGGCAGCTTTGTTCTGGTAGACCTCTTTTTTAGGGTAAGGGTTTCTTGTCCGTCAAGGACTAAAGGATCATCTATGAATTACAATTATGAATTACAATTTTGATAGGGAGGGAGCTAATGAATAAAGTTAAGTACTTTACCCCAGAACGAGTTCGTGACATTGAGGACCGGTTATGGTGGGACCTCCTCAAAACACCTCAGATACCTATCCGGGAGCTGGAGGTAGGTTCCCCTTCTCTTACAGTAGAGGTACTTCGGTTAGGACTTCATCATTATCTTGAAATTATGGAGAAGCCTCCAAGGTACATCCACCTTTCACCCCGGGATTTTCAAAGTTTAGTAGAGTCTGATCTTGATCGGTTCCATGCCGGGGAGGAGAGTGAGTTTTCCCAACAACAGTCTCTTGAAAAGGGGCTGATTGGGCTTGTCGGCAGTTTCCATGATGTTCCGGTCTTGGCAAGTTGGAGATATTTCGGGGATCCCTGCATCACTCGCGAAGTTCCCTATGAACAAGAGGGTAATGATACTCTCCTCCTCCGTCTTAAGCGTTTAAAATGAGCCAAATGAAAACCTATGAATTTGAATTACAATTTTTTTTAACCAAGATGCCCGAGTTTGAATCCGAATCCTGGAAGGAATTTGGGAGCATGCTCCACGAATTCGTGGATGAGCATAGTCGTGAGGGGTTCGAGGTTTTTTCGACGGGTGTTTCTGCGGGGGTGGTTTCATTTGGTTTTCAAGTGGCTGCTGAGAGTCTTGATCGGGCCATTATTCTTGCGGCCTCCGAAGATTATTCGGGATTTCCTTTTAGGAAGGAGACTAAACACTCGGTTGCGGCCTTTATTTGGGTGGAGGATTTACCGGAATTTTTGTATGTACCTCGCCTTTCTGAAAAGGCTAAAAGAAAGCCTGAAGTGTGTGGGCGATGTGGGGGGACCGGAACATATGAGGTTGACTCAGCCTGGCTTGAGGTTGCCTGTGACAGGTGTGATGCGGGCAGAGCTTGGGCAAAAGCCAGAGGGCTTAAGCCTCAAAATTAAAAGTAAGGAGAGGTCATGGAACCTATTTTTTTAAACGTACTAATTATTGGCCGGTTTACGGGGGACGATACGACTTCTCTGGAAAAAGTTGTGTCTCAGATTCAAGAAAAGATTGAGGGCGATGGCGTGCCTGTTTCATTTGGCCAGCCAGGGCCTGATGTTGGGGAGATGACTCGATGCTGGACAAATGAAAATGGAATCATGGCCGAAATTAAAATAGAGGAGGGAGCGGCTGAGGTTTTGAAAGACCCAGACTGCAGAGTCAATGTTTTATGGGAACCCGGGAAGGGCCGGCTTCTTGTTGAGGCCGCCTCGGTTTTTCCCCGCTCTATGTCTATGGGCTGTACTTTTTCAGGGGAGGAGGGCGGAGAAATATCATGAGTGGGAAGGAGTTGGAGGGGGGGGAAGGAGGAGGCGCGGGTGCTGAAAGCATTTGAGACACGGGAGGACGGTTCCAGGCCCAAGAAGCGTTCGAAGTTTATTAACTTCTGTTTGCTATTTAGTCCGATCTTACTACTTCTTGTGGCGTTACCCTTGGCTGCTGTCTCTTCCGTTTGGTGGTTGCTTCCACTCGGTTTGATTGCTGCCCTTGGGGCTGCCAGGGGCCTTATCAGGACTTAGCGAAACCTCCACCGTGACGTTTCGTTCAGAAAGGTCAGGAGTTCTTCCATGAAAAAGAGAAAAATGGTATGGGATATGGAAACATCTGACCCAGATGATTTCCTGACTCTCCTTTTATTATGTGGTCATCCTCGGGTTGATTTATTGGCCGTAACTGTTACACCGGGATCAAGACATCAGATAGGATTGGTTCGAAGGGCTCTGGAGTGGTTTGCTCTTGACATTCCTGTGGGGGCTTTTGATATTAATCATGCTAAGCAATGTGTTTCCGAGTGGCATTATAAAGCATATGGAGAAATCCCGCCGTCTGAGGATGCTGTAGTTGGGGGAGAGCTTTTACGAGAGATTTGTTCTGAAGAAGTGATTTTGGTTACTGGGGCGGCTTTAAAAAATCTCGGGGTAGCAATGGAGGGGGAGTTCCGGGTTGGGAGATTGGTGGTGCAGGGTGGGTTTGCCGGTGCCAATCTTGTTCCTGAGGAAAGCCAACTTCCAAAATTTAAGGGGAAGATTACTTGTCCTACTTTTAATTTAAATGGGGATTGGAAATCGGCCCTTAAGGTACTTTCCTATCCTGGGATAGGAAAGAGAAGGTTTGTCTCCAAGAATGTTTGCCATCGAGTTCTTTATGACAGGGAGTTGCATGATAGGGTAGGAGAGGTGAAGGATAAGAGTCTTTCCTTAACTCTTATTCACAAAGGGATGGAAAAATATCTTCAGAAGAGGCCCCAGGGGAAATTGTTTCACGACCCCCTTGCTGCTTGTTGTGCCATAAACCCGGATATTGGGAAGTGGGAGGAAGTCGAATTGTATCGTGAGAGGGGGGAATGGGGGGCAAAAAAACGGTCTCATTCAGGGACCTGGATAATTGTGGACTATGTCCATGAGCTTTTTATTGAGACTCTTCTGAAGACTAACTAGAAGATCTTTTTGGAGGTGAGTTAATGTCAATCATAACAAATTTTCCGACACCTGACCAACTTAGGAAAAAGATCGGGGAAGAGAAAACTCAAGAGATGAAAAGAGAGCAGATAGAGGGGGCTTTGAGGAAAATTCTCCTGCTCCTTAAGAAGTTGGATAAGGGCCCGGTAGAGATAAATTGGATTCGGAGTATTAGTCGGTCCTCGACCCCTGAGCTTCGTAAAGAAGTTCTGACTTTTCTCCAGAAGAGGGGCTATGATGTCGAGGAGACGGATCTGAATGGGGTCCCGATTTTTAAATTTGGGCAGTTGAAATGAGTTCTGGGATGAGAATCTATCATGTTAGTGGTCATTTGGATTTGACCGAGGAAGAATTTTTTGAACATTACATACCTTCATTAAATGAAGCCCTTTGGGAGGGGTGTAGTTTCGTGGTGGGGGATGCTAGAGGGGCTGATTCCATGGCTCAGGAATATCTTTTTGGGAAGACGGAAAAAGTTATCGTGTTTCATATGTTTGGAAAACCTCGGAATAATGTTGGTTTCCCAACTACCGGAAACTTTAAGTCTGACCGGGAGCGGGACAAAGCTATGACACGCGCATCGACGCATGACATAGCGTGGGTCCGTCCTGGTCGTGAGAAAAGCGGTACGGCCCAAAATTTACGGAGGAGGAGGGAGTAGGTAAGAGCAACCTACTATCGCTTGTTGGAATTTGAAGGGATTATCAAAGGTTAAACTTTTTGGAGACTTCTATGAAGTGGTTTTTATCTTGGCTTAAATATCGGAGACTTCTTGAGAGCCTAGAAAGGGCATGCTTTTCTATCAATAGCCACGTCGAATTGTATGTAACCCAGGATGGAAAACCTGCGATTTGCTTAGAGGTTCAAGCACCTCGATTAATGTCTCCTCCGTATCTCCATGTTGCCTGGTCTCCCGGTCGGTGGGTTCGAGGGACCGTTTATAATCATGAGACCAATGATGTAAGCCTGGAGAGGCTCCGGTATGCTTACGAGCAAGCCCGTATATGGGAAATCGTTACAGGGGGGATGATAACCGGAGACCTTGAGAGAGAGGGGCATAGAGAACTTAAGCTGTTTGAGGTTTTTTCGACGGGGAGACTAAAAGGGTGGCCTAAGCAATAGTAGGTTAATATAACAGATTATTCAGGGAACCTTATGCAACAGGAATTTTTCAATGAGAAAACGAGCCTCTGCCGAGCGTGTTGCCTTTAACTTTTTGGCTCTGAAGAAGAAAAATGTATGGGAGCATCCCCTTTTTGGGGGTTTGAAATGGGATCCCTCTCTTCGTCGATGGCGGGGTGCAGTTAAAGTGGGTCCAATTGGGAAAGTTCGGTTTTTTCTGGAAGGGAAAGAGAAAAAGCCAGAGGAGTTTGATACTCAGAAAGCAGAGAAGATTTATAATAAGTTTCTTTCTGGTGAAAGAAAACTCAAGATGATGGCGGCTTTGGAAAACATAGACCTTTATAATTCTGAGTGGAAAGAAGAAACGGGTCCAGGACTTTCTCCTAAGGAGTTGGCGGATCGATGGGCCTTAACTGACCTCATTGTTCGAGAAGGGGGGTCGGGGAGCCTCTGGTATGATGTCGGGGGTGCTTTTACTGATCATGGGATTGAGATAAGATTCGGCCCCGGGGGCCGGTATGGGGGCTCTTATATTTCTTGATTTTGGTGCTTTATTCGCACATGAATAGAGCGCACACTGCTTTTTCTCCCATGGTTTTAGCTTGAGGGGGAAGTTTTCCAACGTTTCCCACCTGCATAACCTCTGGGAGGAGATCGTTAATTTTATCTGTAACAGTTGACACCTCTTCTTCCAAGGTCATGACATATAGGTAGAGAGAGCCATCCGGCCATGAATAGGCATGTTTCCACTCCCAGCCAAGTTTTTCGATTGTAGTTTTGGCTGTAAAGTACGCCATTTCATTATGTTTGACGGCTTGGTCACTTTCGGGATACTCCCCAGGACTCATTACGGTTCTTCCCCGGTACCTGAATTGCACTATATAATAATGCTGAAGAAGATCACGCCTTTTTAATTCACATACTAGCTCATCCCAGTCCCCTCTCTTGGAGAGGTCTTGGAGGGTTTCCTTTGAAGACATTATTTTTTATCTCCTAAGTTTAGGGTTGAATTTTATTTACCCTATTTTGGGTATTCTTTAGATATTTTTGTTTTCATAGCAGGATTTTCAACGTCCCCCTATCATAAATGTTCCCCATGTCAACACAATCCCCCTCCCGAGTAGCTTCTATTTATTTGGCCACTCAACAATTTGAGAGGTTGTCAAAATTATGGATGAGTGGGGAGCGGAGTCAGGAACTTGTTGGGGGCTTAGCGCAGGAGATTCGAAAGAGGGGACTTGAGCTTTTGCGCCCTTTCCTGCATACATATCGTCCGAATTATCCTTCGTCTCAAGGAGTTTGGGCTCTTGTAATGGCATTAGAGCCCGTTATTCTTCAATATTTAAAGACCTCTCCTGTTGTGAAAGGTGCCTTTCAATCTCTTAAAGTCCGGTTTCCAGGGATATGGTCTCGGTTGAATATGGGGGGGGCCCAGTCAAAACTGGAGGGGACTAAATTGAATTTGACGGGTTGGAATCCGGCAAATAATGTGGAATATCGGATCACACTCCAGCCCATTTTTAATAGCAGGAGCCTTAGCCCGGCCGTTTGGCCGGTTTTAATAAGGGGAGTCTTTGAGAGCAGTCAGAGACGTTTTTATAGCAGCTCTTTAGGAGTCCTTGATTTTTTCTCCGGCAGAGAAATTGAGCGGGCTCTAGTTGAGGTTTTCCAAGAGCTTTTGGAAAGCATTTAATTAGAGATCTCCCCAGAAATTTTCTCCCCCGAGAAAGATCTGGATTCCTTTTTTGGCACCTGTCCGTATAATTCTGCAGCAAACTTCGGTGGCTCCTTGGTGAGCTTTGCTATTTTCAAGCGTGTGGAGGGCTTCCTCCATTCCTTCCCACCCCTCTTTTTTAAACCCCGAAAGGGAGTAGATCAGATTATTTGTCCTATTCCCGATCCAACCCCCGAATAAAATATTCCAGTCTTTGTGCCTATAATATCCCCCCCTTGGTTCTGTTCCAGGTCTCCCATATCCAAGGATGACCGTAAACCTACCGTATTGATCACTTGTAACCCGGAAATCTTTTGGTAAGTCTGGGGACCGAAGTCCTACAACAGCCCCCCCCTTCAGCCGGACCAGGGTCTCTCCCTTATGGTCCATTAAAAACCTTATTTCCCTTTTGTATCCCGGATAGATATTACAAGCCTTTTCTAGGGTTCCGTACTCGACAAGACTTTTACATTGAGGGCATTTCTCCATTTCCCCGCTCAGGTCGGATGGGTGCCCTCCGCTATAAGTTTGGCATAAGACTGTGGTAGGATTTTCAGGATCTGGGTCGTGTAAATGTATGAGGCCCTCTTCTCTAATGGTTCCTATTAAACCTCTCCACAATCGGAAGAGATAGTCTTTATTGGATAGGATTTCCCCGCTACCCCCAGTACTCACGCACTTTTTACAGAGTCCGGTCGGAGGTGACCCAGGTTTCAGGAACTCCACATACCTGCTCGACAGGTTCCATTTTTTTCCACAATAAAGACCCGAGTTCTCCCAATCTCTTACCAAATGAAGGGTTTTTCTTTCATCACATCGGAATGCAATAGCTCCTTTTTGTATAGCATAGTCCCGTGACCACAGAGTTTTTTTCTTCTGCCAGCACAAGTCTTCGATCTTTTTCCATTCTTTTCTCCGATTTTCCGCGACTAATAAAAGATTTTCCAGGAAATCAAGATTATCAGTCCTGCCAATCTTCCTGATAAGCTCTTGGGCACAGTCTAGCGGGCTTTCGGATTCCGCTTCTTTCAGGAGTCTTTTTTTATCCATCCTACCCACCTCCTCTTGAGAAGGCTACCCTGATTTAGGATAGGTTTTTTTCAAGGATTAGGCATGAATTTTCCCGAGTCGTAAAATAAAGGGTATTAGGGGCAGGGGCACCTTACTTTTTTCAATGCCTGTTATTAAGGTAGGACAGATGCATACTGATGGAATTAATTATTATCAGCGTTTACATGTCAGCCCCATTGCAGACCTTGTAGTTATCAAGGCAGCCTATCGGGCACTGATGAAGAAGTACCACCCTGATCACCGGGACGGGTCTACAGGTACCGCTGAGGGCCTTAATGAGGCATATGAAACGCTTTCTCATCCCACAAACCGAGTTCGTTATGATGAGGGACGGAAAAAACTTTTGGGGCGCAGGATTGGTAGCTTTGTTATCACCGATGTGATCGCTGAAGGTGGTTTTGGGGTTACCTATAAAGGTAAACATCACCTTACCGGGAAACCTGTCTGTGTGAAACAATCACACGAGACCAGCCCGGAGCTGAATGCCATTTTGGTCCACGAGACCAATGCCATTTGGGATCTTCGTCATCACGGGCTCCCGGTTATGCGTGATCTTCTTGAGATGGAAGACGAATCCCTGCTTTTGGTGATGAGTTTTGTCGAGGGAATGAACCTGGCACAGCTGACTGAAAAGGTTGGGCGTCTTGAACCGAAGCATGTCTCCTGGATCACTGAACGTTGTTTGAATGTCCTGATGTTTTTGCATCGTTTTAAGGTAGTTCATGGGGACATAAAACCTCAAAATGTTATGCTTCAGCCTGTGGATCATACCGTGACCCTAGTAGATTTCGGGTTGGCTATGGTTAACCCTAGCCGGCATAGCAAACCTTTGGGATATACCGAAATATTTGCCCCTCCTGAACAACTTGCAGGACGTCCCTTACTTCCTGAGTCTGATCTCTACAGTTTAGGGGTAGTGATGTTGTTCCTGTTGAGTGGGGGTGATCTTGAGAAAGTGATTTCTCGAAGTGTGCCAAATGATTTGCCCCGTCCTTTTCGTCACTTTATCTCGGAGTTGTTGCGTATTGACCCTCTGGAGCGTCCAGATTGGAGAACTGCTTTTGACCAATTTCAGAGGGTCCGGGAGGATTCCGGTTTACCCCACACAAAGAACGAACCCATTCCGGGTCTTTGAGAGGAAAAGATCATGTCCGAAGATTATGACTACAGACCGGCTTCTTGGAGTGCTGACACCTCTTTCGCATCGGCACGTGCCGCTTATCGATCTAAGGTTGTGGATCGAAGTTATTCAAAGGCCCGGGCAGGAGCTGTTACTGAGGCTGATATTCTTCCTGAAGAACTCGTGACCAATTGTTCTGGTCCAGTGTTGGTAATCAGTGATCAAACCGGATCAATGGGCGAGTGGCCAACGGTTATTCGTGGTAAACTTGGTTATCTTGATCATGAGATGCGTACAGAATACCGAGGGGAAGATGTTGAAACGGCATTTTTGGCCATTGGGGATGCACATAATCATGAGACGTATCCGCTTCAAGCACGCCCTTTCTCCAGCGGAGAAAACATGGTGAAAGAGTTGGAGAAGCTCATTTTTGAAGGTAAAGGTGGAGGGGGGATGCATGAAACCTATGAGCTAGCCGCTCTCTACCTTGCCAGGAAATTTAAGGCCCCTAAAGCGATTAAGAAACCAGTAGTTATTTTTATTGGTGACGAGAAATGTTATCCCTCCATTTCGCCGGACATGGCCCGTCAACATTGCCGTGTGGAATTAGAGCGTGTGGTGACAACGGAGGAGGTGTTTCGGGAACTTCAAGTGTTTTGTTCCGTCTATGTTGTACTTAAGCCTTATCGCGTAGAGAGTTTCAATACTCGGGATGCTACTAATGAAGATGTCTATAAATCCTGGGTTGATTTGGTAGGAGCAGATCATATCGCTCCTCTATCGGCTCCAGAGGATGTGACAAATGTCATTTTTGGTATTTTGGCTAAGGAGGCCAATAAAATTGATTATTTCCGAGCCGAGATTGAGGATCGTCAAAAAGATGTCCCAGATCGGGTGAAGACCGTTTACACGGCGTTGGAAACCATTTATGCGAATCCCTCTTCTGCACCGATTGCAGTACTTACGAAGGAGGATGCAGGAAAATCCCGTATTGTACGGGGGGTTTTACCTGCTGGAACAACAAAAAAAACCAAGCGCCTGATTTAATATGAGGGGTGCTATATGTGGATATTTAATAAAAAAGGAAGGGCTCCCGTGACTGTTAAAAGAGATGATAAAATGGAGGTGGGCCTTTTTGTTACTTTATGGCCAGAGATGCCCCATTTCCATCGTTTCAAATATGATTCTCGTGTGCGGGGCATTCGCCTTAATCCTGCGATGCTTTCTGTGGAGGAGGTTGTTGCGGAATTATCCGGGATCCCTGGAGGGGATGTTGGGGCCCCCCTTTATTTTGATGTGAAAGGCCGTCAGCTACGAATTGAGGAGGCCATTCCAAACACAGACCATTTGCGTATCCGGCTTAATCACCGCATCAGAGTTAAGACTCCGACTCAAGTGTTATTCAAGGCGGGTAATGACCACGCTTTGCTTGAATCTCTGGAGGAAGGGGGGCAGGTGCTCGTTTTTGCCCCCGGGGCAAAACATGGCCCCACCTACCAGGTTAAGCCTGGAGAGTCTCTCCATATTCGAGATTCCAGTCTCCGTATTGAAGATGAACAGCTTTTTAGTGAGGTGGAGTTGAAAAAGATTGAGGCTGCCCGCCGTTATGGAATCAAGCGGTGGTTTCTCTCTTATGTGGAAAAGCAGGAAGATATTGATCGTTTACGTGCTTTGGTGGGCGACACTGACGAGATTATGCTAAAAATCGAAAGCAAGCCGGGCTTGCATTTTGTGCGGGAGGAGTTCAAGCCTCAGGAAAATCTCCGTCTTGTGGCTGCATGCGGAGATTTATATGTCGAGCTAGACGAGCCCCATCAGATTTTGCCGGCCTTGCAGGATATTATTAAAGCCGACCCGAATGCAATGGCGGCATCTCGTATGATGTTGACCATTACACAAAATGTCCGAAGATTTGGATTGCAGACCCCGGATTTGGCAGACTTCGCTCATTTGGCTTGGTTGAAGTCGATTGGATACCGTACATTTATGTTCTGTGACGAGATCTGTCTCGACAAGGAATTGCTCGACCCTGCCGTAGGGGCGTTTACGGCATGGGAGGAGTTAAATGTCTCCTAAAAGCACAGAATCTGGTGTCCCTACATGTCGATTTGTTCGTATTCTGATGGTGGGAACCGCCTTTCTATTTCTCTTTCTCGGGATGGGTTTTATGGCCCTCTTATGGTTGTTATGCCTTCTCGAAGGAAACTAAGAGATGTTACTTGTTGGGTTTTCTAGTCATGTTATACCCAGAGGAACATATACGGGTCCTTGACCGTAGAGGAGACTTAGAGGCCCTAGAGGATTTTTTCCTGCATCTTCTTGTGTATGAGGAGGAGTCGGGAGCCGATTTGATTTATGAATATCTCTCTCGTGTTCTTAATAAAGCCGGATGCCCAGGATGTTTCCAGGAAGAGACTCTTTGGATTAAGGGGAAATCGGGACCCGATTCGCATAAAGTTTGGCTTACCGGAAAGATCCTCAAACAAAGTAAAGTTATTTGGCCTAAAAGACCTAAAGATCAGAAGGATCCAAGATACCAACAGGTCACAAACTGGTCTTATGCCTATTGTTCTTATTGTGGGCTCAGTGTTATAGGACCCCCAGGAGTAGGCCGAAAAGGAAAACTTTGCCCGCCTCCTGTGTGTTCAACACTTGAGAAATTACATAAACAAGAGGTCAACGCTGAACTTGGTAGACGTGCAGCTAATCTCTCCCGTATTCTTTCTAGCTCCGATATTGGCAGGAATCCTCTTCCCCTTTATATCCGGGGACTTAAAGTCTGGTGGCCAGAAGGATGGAAAGGGTGGCTTTTGCAGGGCCACTTTGGGGATTTTTGGGGGGAGAGTTTCTGTAGGAGAGCAGGTTCCTGGTGGAATTCCTTTGGGCAGGACAGTATAGTTTTTGGCAGAACAATAGGGGGATGGAAAATAGAAGGTTCAGGTCTTGTAACCTGTAAAGATCAAGGACCATGTCCCGAGTTACCTCGAATTCCTTTTTGTGTTTGCCAGGATTCTGAGTCTACGGGGGAAAAGTGTTGTCGTTGTGGTAAATAAAGGGGAAGATCCCGGGAAATTATTTCTTGGTAGGGTATATGAAAAATCCCTAACAGATAAGGAATAGCATATGAACGAATTATCAAAATTTCTTGGCAGAATTGAAGATGAAGAACTCCGGAAGGAGTTTTCCAGATATCTAGAAAGAGGTGGGCAAATTTACCGGCAACTGTATCTCCCAGAGATCGGGGATAAGCTTAGGCTCGTCAGACCCTGGACTTTCTCACTATATAATGAGTATCGGAACGAGGGGATGTGTAAGACCCTGAAGACCCTGGGAAAAGTTGCCCCTAGGAGGTATGATGCACCTCCTGTTGAGGTAACTTTACCTGAAGGAACTCTTCTTACCGTTGACCGGATTTATATCCGGAGAGGGAAAACGGAGTATTCGTCGGTAACGTTCCGGGCGGTCCTCAAAGGGGTGAAAGGTAAACCTCGTTTTTGGGCGAAGCTTGTGGACGTGAACGAGATCCAATTTGAACCCGTGATTGATGGAAATTAAAATGTGATGAGGAGCTTTTAGTTTTTCTTGAGGGAGAGGAGTGTATTTTTCCTCCTTGGGTAGAAAGAGATCAGAGACTGGCGGGGGTGGCGATGTATCGTCGTCATGTTCGGAAAGGTTGGATCAGTTCAAAGACCGGCGGATGAAATGACCACATGGGTAGAGAAAATATATTCTCTTGTAGAACAAGGGAAGAGTTATAAAGCAATTAATATCCTTTTTAAGGAGATAGATGATCTCTTATGTGAAGGGGAGTTTGAGACTTGTAACGAGAGTCTGAAAACGTTTGACCTCGAAAGACTGGACACGAGCCTTCTTGTTGGACTCCTTTCTATTACTTTTCCAGCATCTGATAAACTTTCTTACCGACCAGAAATGGTTGAAAAGATCAGAACCCGATTAGAAAACCTAGCCCCTGATC
>Ga0307376_10003395_pt1 | contig 14902 bp, 15 predicted proteins | sample TR2MG_FD_202536 | JGI IMG/M metagenome (GOLD analysis project Ga0307376, IMG submission 202536) | Soil microbial communities from Risofladan, Vaasa, Finland - TR-2 | ecosystem: Environmental > Terrestrial > Soil > Coastal area > Acid sulfate soil | place: Finland: Risofladan, Vaasa | collected...
AGCCTTAGAAACAGAGCTATTAGCATCCCCTGCATTGAAGGGTGCGTTTCCCGTAGGGCCTATAAGTTCGGTCCAAAATGTCCCGTTTTCTCTGTATAGTTTTGTATTCGCTTGAACTAATAAATCATCATTGAGATAAATGAGGTCGCCTATTCTGTTATTCCCTAGAGGAATCTGAGGCTTATCCGCATCGTATATTTGAGAACCGTCAATAGGTGCTAATTTTCTGTTTTCTGTAACGACAAAATTGTTCGCAACAGCGTACTTATTTATAGGGGCATCTATGAAATTGTCTGTTATGCCGCCTGAGAAATCGTCAAGTAAAAGAGGGTTTGTTTGTAACATGAAGTCCCTTACGCATATCTAATAGTGACATCGACAGTGTTATCATTACAATAAACATAAAACTGACTAGCACCAATTTTTTCAGTGTCCAGAAAAAGCCTGTCGCCATTCGCTGTGTTTCTAAACAGGAGCTCGTAGTTTTCAAATGCAAGACCGCCCACTGTTGAAACAGCTTGACGATAGATTCCATTTCCTACAGAGACCCATCCAGAATTTACAATGTTTTGTGATGTGTGATTAAAGGCGGCAGAACCAAGTTTAATCGAGTTAGTTCCCTCATGGTTATGGTCGTTTACCTGTTGCCAGTTCTCTTCCATAGCATCGAAGTGCTGTTGTCCTTTATCCCCGTCCTGTGGTTTTTTTATTCCAAAAGTTAAAGTAATCATTATCTTTCACACCTTCTTAGTCTCCGAACGAGTTTCTCGTTTTCTTCAACTACGTCAAGAATAAATTTCTCCATTATAAGTTTATCACTAGGAGTCGTACACATATAGCCCCTAGTTTCATCCAGGGAGAATTCCATTTCACGGTTTACATCGTCCTCGTCTAGCGCAGTATTGATGCAAAACATTGTGTCGGTTAGTTGTACGCATTCTCTGATCTTAGGTATTGCTTTATGCTTACAACTAACGACCACCAAGATTAACAAGCCTGCGGTGAAGTTCTTTAAGTTTCTCGTCATCTTGTTGGTCCTTTGGTCTATCTATTTCAGCGTTTATTTCTTGAGTGACTTTCTCTTTTACCTTACGCTTTTCTTCGTAATGTTTATGAATTCTGCCCTCTTGCCAAGTGTTATACATTGACTCAAGGGACTTAACAATTGAGGACACCAATCTGATGCCCTCAATAATTGCTTTTATTCTTGCAAACACTAAAACTCACCTACAAGATCAACGATAGCTAGAGCAACTTTAAGAGCTTTCTCTACCTTACGAACAAGTTCTTCTTTATCGAGAACTTCGCCAAGATGGGCTGATGCTACAGTAAGAAGTCTTTTTACTTCTGCTTCGTCAAGGTCTTTTAGTTCCGCTGGAACCTGGTCAATTCCTTCAAACGCTGGACCAAAGTGAGGAAAAAGATTAGTCAACAACATAAGGTCGTTAGAGCTAATTTTTCCGTCATTTGCTTTAGCTTGCTTTAAAACTTTAGCAACAGCAAAACCAAGTTTCATTGCTTCTTCTGTTTCTTTAGTTCCTAGTTGTGGTTTTTCTACAACTACAACTTCTTCTACTACAGATTCTTCTTTTACTTCTTCATTCATTTTAAGCTCCTTTGCTTTTCTTCCAAATCTTTAATTCTCATTTCATTGAGTTCGATTTTACTTATATAATTGTTTATAAAATCGTGGTTTCTCTCTCTTAATAAAATAATATCTTTTTCATTTTTATTAGTTTTAATAAGGTTAGCATCGTTTCTTTCAAATATCACGGCCATATCTTTGTGTATGTCAGCCACATTGTCAGCTAGTCTATCTACCTTGTTTCCAAAAGTTTTAATGAAATATGCCATCAGTAGTATAAGAACTTTTACATCACCATTCTCTACTAAAACTTTTAGTATTTCATTGTCCACAACTAAACTATCCCGTTAACAGCAAGAAAAGCTAAAAGCTCATCTTTCATATCTTGAGTTACTAACACTCCATCTGGAACCACAGCATCTACAGCTTGCTTAAATTTTGCTGGTCTGTAGTCTTGAAGGTGTTGGAAAAGTGCTGCGTTATCCACTTTTTGTTGGTCTTTTTGAGCTGATGTAAGGCCGTTAGCAAGATTATTCTCTATGACAATTTCTATTAAGCCGTTAATAAGAGATAGAAGTCCTCTAGCTGTGGCCTTAAGTTGTTCCTTAGCTTTTTTTTCTGCTTTTTCGCTTTCTGCTTCGATGTTGTATGATTCTAAAGCTGAAAGTGTTTGCGTGTCATCTGTTTCAATAATTTCTTTAAGAAGAAGTTCGGGGTTTGGAACATTCTTATCTGCTTTTTCCATTGCCCTTCTGAGATTTCCTAAAGCTCTAAACCTATTAGTAATATCTTCAACTCTTGCAATCTCATCTAAACGAGCTTGCTCCGCTGCCTCTAGTTCGGATTTATAGTCGGCTAGTTCAGCGTTGAAAACTTCCATAGAAGGTTTTACAAGTGTGGGATGAAAAAGAATACGCTCGTAAAGTCCTAGTTCTTCATTTTTGTGAAGTGAATAAGGTGCTTCACCAGATGGAACAACCGATAAGTCTAACACCCTGTTAATGAGGGTTGGATAAGTTGACTCGAATGTAAGTGCTGTTATTTCTTCAAATGTCATTACGACCTCTTGGTTATTTTTATTTGAGTATATACTTCATCTATACCTAATCCTAATTGAACACCTACTTGAGAAGAACTATTACTGACGTACACTTGAAGCTCAAAGGTTTTTGTTTCAGTTATAGTAAAGATACCCTTTAATGGTAGGTGGTCGTGTTTAATGTCTCCCCCAACGTTACCAGAGTTTCTCATTTGAGACATTCCACCTAAAATAACATCAACACCGTCAGTTACATTTCTCCATTTATTTCTCCACGAAAAAACAGCAAAGGAGGAATCGTTTTTATAAACTGGTTGTACTACGTCAATTTCATATTCACCAGGTTGTAACTGTATTTGACTTGATGAAAGATTGGCGAAAGACGAACCCCCCTCTTGAATGTTTAATCCTGTTGTTACAAAAGTACCACTAGACAATGTGGTGCTTGGAGCAACTGCTGATGGTTGTACGTCTTTGAAATAAGCTACAGGGTTCTGTAGTCCGTTGGGTAAGACAACTGTTCTTTCGTGGTCTTTTATAAAATCTACACCTTGTCTTAACACATGGAAATCAAAATCTAAATCAGTATCAGATAGGGAGCTGTTTTGTGTAACAACTGTGAATCCGCTTGTTGAAAGATTTTGTATCCTATGGTGGTCCACTACAAGAGACTGATTTGTAATAAGAGTAACGCTTGGTACTGCTGTAAATATACCTGTTTTGAAAGCTACACTTACTACTCCTGCCGAAGATCTACTAACACTTTGAATAAAGCTCGTGCTCTCACTTACGACTGAGGCTGTTCCGTTGTTAGCTATCTTCGCTCCAAAAACATTCTCATTATCAACGTTCTCAAATCCACGAACCGAAACGCCTCTTTCTACGTTGGACCAACCTGCTATGGGGACTCTGAATTCCCAAGCAATACCATCACCTGTAGCAAAATCAGTACCTACGTTAGTTGTAAACTCGAAATCAAAACTAGGTAGAGTAGAGTAGTAAACTTTTGTAGTGCTTCCAGGTGTTTCTGTGTGTGCAATCCCACCTTGTCCGTAGTGCCTCTGCCCAGCCTCTATTCGTGTTATCTCTCCCACTCTGTTTCGTTTGTTACTTTTAGCTGGAAGTCTATCAGGGTCAATTTCTAAACCTGTTGGTAGTGATATTGTTAGTGCTACCGCAGTTGGTGTACCCGCATTGGCCCATCCTCTTACTATTAAATCCCCTCCATCTCTTCTGTAGTTTGCTTGAAGGTTTGTTACAGTACCTAATCCCTCTATTACAGGTGTGTATTCTTCCCAATCGCTACTAGCATAAACCTCGCTAGGTGCAAGAGCATCAGCATTAAATTGGAAATCATCAACGGTTAGAACTGCGCCAATATTTTCTACTTTAGTTTGAAAACCTAATCTCATTTCCGCACAAGTTGATGGTACGTCAATATAGATTTCAAAAGTTTTATAAGAAGAAGTAGCTTTTACTAAAACAGTGTCAAGAACAAGACTTGCTCCGTTTGTTACATCGTAAATTTCTGGTTTTACATCTACATCATTACCAGTGTAAGTATAGACAAATTTAACTCCTGTTTTATTTCCACGAGCTTTTACAGGTACAGGGAAAGCTGGAGCTGCGAAGTAGTCATTTAATGAACCAGCTACTTGAGTATAGCGAAGTTGTCTATTTCCCTCACTGTCCACAAAATCGGACAATGTTCCACTGATAGTACCACCACCTAAAAAAGTAGCGTTCTTACCTGTCGTCATGTCAGCAGCGTTATTAACAGAAAAATCCTCTATGTGGTAAATGTCTAAACCACCACCACCAGTTCCAATAGCAATCTCGTTACCCTCTTCATCAAGAAGGTATGCTTTCTTATCACTCTTAACATAGAGTTTAGAATTTCCAGCAGCGGGAGTAGCGGGGGTAGTTTGATGAGGAAAGTTAATTGTTGGTAAACTTTTATTTTGTAGAGTTTGAGCTAAGTCTAACGCTGCAAGTGTGTCAGTCGCCACAGGTAGAGTGAGCGTTTCTACTCCATCGGGAGACAAGTTAGCAGCAATGTTTCCTGAAAGTGTTTTGTTAGTTAGAGTTTGTGTTCCATTCTCAGAAACAATACTTCTAACAGCACCATCGTAAAAATTTAACTTAGTAGAAACAGTGTTAAACCAGACACGTCCGTTGATTAGTCCAGCTCCCGTTGGGTCACTTGCTAATAGTTCTGCCTGTGCTCTTTCAAGTTGTCCGTAAACTTTCAAGGTATTCTCCTTACTCTATTACTATTAGACGATATGGCCCCGCTGGTAGCGGTATGTTAGTTGTTATTCTAACATTTGATGCATCAATGGCCTCTAGTTTAGTATATATTCTCTCAAAATTATTCGTATTATCAAGTAGCTGTACTTGGCAATTTCTCGCATCTTGAATGTTTGCTGAAACATCTACAGTTTTAACTAGGTCAACTCCGTTAAATGTTTGATCGGCTACAAATTTACCAATACCAGCAACTTTAAACTGACCACCTGTGTCAACGTAAAGTTTTTCATTATCAGTTGCGTAAACTACACGGCCTACATTGTTTGCGCTTGCCGTTGGTAGTGTTAATGATGTGAAGTTCTCAATTCTGAGACCCTTGTGCTCTCCTTTAGAATAAATGTCTCTGTAGAAATGCGTAGCATCTCCCAGGTCTGTACCTTGCCAACTTGTTGTAAAGTTCGCATCGGTAAAAGGAATAAAATTATCTTTCGTTACTACGTTACCTTTGGTAGCGTTCGAACTCGATTCAAAAGTGAGGTCATCGGATGCGTCCGTGCCCCCGATGACCTCTTGGCCACCACTCCTACCGACTAGGAGTAGATATTGAGTATGATCGTCGTCCAACAAACCAGAAATTGAACCGTGGTCAACTTCTGTGTCTGGGATTGATGAGTTCCATTTAGAACCATCGAAAAATAAAGTATGCCCAGAGGCAGCACCTACTAGCGCATCTCTAAAAGAAAGTAATGTCGCAATGGTGATAGATAGAGCTCCATCCCCAATGCTGTTACTAAGAAATAAATTTCCAAATCTATGTGTAGTTAAACCAAGGTCAAAACTTGTGTCAGTAAGAGGTCTTAAAGATGCCTCGTTGACAATGTTACCTGTACCATTAGGGCTAAACTGAATATTTCCATTTATATTTGTGCTCGATAAAATGTTTCCATCAAGTCTTAGGTTATCAACGTTAAGCTGAGTGATGCCGCTTATCTCATCAGAAACGTTTAAAGAAACGCCTGTAGAGCTAAACAAACCGCCCGACCTGGGTACAATCAGGCGGTCGTCAGTTAGGCCCGAGTGAGTAAGTCGTGGCAGTACGACTGAACCCGTGCCATTAGGGGTTAAAGAAATGTTACCGTTGACATCAGTAGAAACTATGGCGTTTCCAGAAAATGCAAGATTCCCTACATCTATCCTAGTAAGCCCAGAAATCTGATCTAAGTCATCAAGGGTAACACCCGATTCTTGAATAGCACTCCCTCCCGTGCCATTACTCCTAACAATTCTATTGTCATTAGTTGAAGCAAATTCAAGTCCAACTAATCTTTCCGCACCAGATGAATCTAAGCGATAAAGTTTATCGTCGTTCTTAAAATAGAGGGAATTATAACCAGCGGCAGGGGTAGCTGGTGTTGCAATTTCTTGAACAACTATCTGGCCATTGATGGTAGCTATAGCTCCCGTGATGTTGCCAGTAGTTGTTAAATTATCGTCGTTGAAATCAACTGTACCCGTGCTTGATAAAACCTGATTAGTTGAAAGAGTTAAGTTTCCAACCAAAATAGAAGTTGCAAAATAACCACTTCTAAATTGTTCAGTAGCAGTACCTAGGTCAAGGGTGTTTGTTATAGTGGGACGTGTGTTGTCGTCAAGCTGAATAAATCCAGTTCTTGCTCCAACACCGTCACCAGAGTTTGCGTGTAAAGTTAAATTTTGATTAGCAAGGTCTCCACCAAAAATATGTTGACCAGCTTCGAAGCCCGTTAGTACATCTCCGTTTTCGTCTTTATCAGAAATACCGTACTTGTAAACGTAAACTTCTTGAGTAGATAAAAGAAAATTAGAAAGAATGGATTGTTCTCCCCAATCCATATCGTATATTTTATACCATTGAGGGTTAGCATCACCCTCACGTTGCTCCCATCTATAAGATGCTGCTTTACCATCACCATCGTCTAAAACTACTCTGTAGTCGTAGATTGTAGGAGTAACGTCACCCACGTTCGGGGTGTCTACGCCTGTTGGTAAATCAGCGGGAGTTGCAACAGAAGGTTGTGTGTTCGGATAAAGAACAGCGACTAACCATGAAAGTGCTTGATTTAAATTAGTGACACCTGGTAGAGCTGGGTTTACAAACGAAAACTCATCAATAGAGTGTCTATAGGGGTGTTGTATTTGCGTCCAAATTTTTGAACGTAGGTAATGAGTTTCAACCATTTGTTAAATCTCCATTGTGGCGGAAACCCAAATTCCGATTTCTTCCTTACTCTTTATAACTATTGTACTGGAAGCATCCTTATATTCAAGAGTTGTTTTCAAACAGAATTCGCCGTCACGTGTATGTAGTGGTGCCTGATAAACTTCTATTGCCCTGTCGGAACCATCAAGGAGAATGAACTCTTTTTTCAACTCATTCTTTAAAGAATTTAACATTGAAGTTACTTGATTTTTATTAACGTCAACCATTATTACTCCAAAAAAATTGGAGACCCCGAGGGGTCTCCGTATTTAGCTTAGTAGCTGATTGAGTGAATGATCGCACACTGACCAGGCTTTTTAACCTCAAGCTCTCCGAAGAGGAACATATCGAGGATATAGGCATAACCAGAAGTCGTACGAGTTTCGTAATACTGCTTACCATCTGGGGCAGTACGCTTACGCATGAAACCGTTTGTACGGAAAGTTGCGGCAGACCAATCCATAAAGATCATGATGTCGTCGTCCCACTCTTGTAGGCCTACAAACTTGATATACTTACGAGTACCAACTTGCATTACAACGATTTCATCCCATCCGTAGATTGATGCTTTTTCTGAATCAGGTCTTACTTTGAAGTCACCTTTTCCAAGCTCAACTTTCTTCATACAGTTTGCGAAGTTCTTGTATGACATAAGAATGTCAGTCGCCTTACCTCTTGCCTTGATTCTAACATCAACATAAGCATCAAAGATTTTCTCAATGATGTTAGATGCTGTGATAGAAGAACCGTTAATGTTGACAGCTTGAAGGAATGGGTAAGCCAATTTTGACTGACCGTGAAGAGTGGCAGAACCACCGTTCGCAGCAGAAAGAAGGGATGAACGAAGTGAAGTAAAGATGTCTGATGCTGTAGAAACACCGTCATGGTAGAACTTAGCGTTCTGAGCAACTGTGTAAGCTGTAAGGTCAGCAGCAGCACCACCACGAGTAGCGGATAATGTTACTTCACCAGTACTTACGTTAATTGCAATAACGTAAAGGTCAAGAGCGGTAGAATCGTCGTCATCTAGTGACAATTTTTGGTCAAGCATGAAACGGTCGATACGGTCAACAACAATGCGACCAGTAGCTCTGTTTGTATCAACTACAGCAGTAGCGAAGTGGGGTCCACTTCCAAGCTGTACAGATACAACGTGCTTCATGTATTCCATGAAATCTTCAATCGTGTCAGGTAAAACTCTTAGGAAAGTAGATTCCTTGATTTTACCATCGTGTTGAACAAGGTCAGTGTGATTAAAAATCATTGAACCCCAAACTTCTTTATAGCTGTCGATGCTACCTCTAACGTACTTAGACTGAGCAATGTCGTTAGATGCAGTTAGACCGCCAACTTTAATAGAAGAGGCACCTTGTGCTTTAAAAGGAACGATGATTTTTCCACCCTTCCATTTGTTATCTTTAGTAACAGTTGAAAGAACGTAGTCACGCTTAATTAACTCTTCTTTTAAAAGAGAGTTAGGAAGGTATTCGTTTAACATATCTTGAAAACTTCTATCCGTTGCGTACATTTTTAAATGTGCACCCATTAAGAATAGAAATAATCTTTGAAAAATTTCTATTGGATTCATTGTGTTCTCCTTAAATAAAATCCGTTATTCAGTTTCAAAATGTTGCTCCCTATACTTAACAATATCAGCGATAGAGTTAAAAATAGGTTTAGCAGGGGATTTACTTGCTCCGCCTCTTACTGTAGGCATCACTTGTTTTTCCCGTGGGTCAACAGGTGGAGTTACTGAGTTTTGGGGTTCTGTGGCGGGAACTTCCGATTCTACAGTTTTGTCCGTAGCCGTTGTTGGTTCCTGGTAGAAAGGTTTCACCCTTTGCTGTAGAAATCCTTGAACAGCTTGATCGACTGTAAGGATGGTTTTTCCTTGAGTGTCGTTTTGTATTTTAGCCGCATATTCGATAACTTCTCTTTTAAAGTTAGAGGTCTCTCCAACCTTTCCATTGAAAAAATCAACATAAGGCTTGATCGCATCCGTGTTAAGGGTTTGATCTAAAATCTGTTCTTGGCTTTGAACATATTGTTGGTACTGATTGTCACGAAGAGTGGCGTTCTCTTGTGTTGTAAAATATTGAGAATTGCGGTTCTCTATCTCATTATTGTAAGCCTGTTGTTGTTCGGGAGTCAACTCTTGCTTCTGCAAAATTTTCGCAGCGTGATTAAGAATGTCGTCATCAGATAGCCTTGCCATCTTTTGAATGTTGTCCAAGTCCTTCGCATTAACCAAGTGATCTAGGTAACTAAGTGTAGAGTTCGCCTCTTCAAATTGTGGTTGAATTTGTTCAATCTGACCTTTTAGATGCTCATTCTTAGACTTAATATGTGCTAATCCTTCCGCTTTTTGGAAAACTTCACGAAGTTGTTCCTCTTGTTCCTTAGAAGTAATTGAACTAGCTAACCACTCAGGCATTTTGTGTTCTTGATCTAAGGCCTTGAACGATAAATCTGGTGCAAAACCCTCGGGGGAATTTTCTTCCGCTGGTAGTTCCTCACCTTCAACTGGAACCTCTGGTTCTTCCGCAGGGGCTTCAACTGGTTCTTCACTAGGAACCTCTGGTTCTTCCGCAGGGGTTTCATCTTCTGTTTTATCTAACTCGTCTGCTTTTTGAGCTAGTGCCTCAAAATCAAACCCCCCACCCGTGTCCTCGGGTTCGTCGTTAAATAGAAATCTCTCAAAATTCTTACTGCCAAAATTCATGCTTTCTCCTTTGGTTTGGCTTTAACCAAGGGGTAAAGCTCCTTGTGGAACCTGACCACCCTGTTGAGGCATTTGTTCAGCCATCTGAGCAACTGCCCCTTCGTTCATGTTCATCATTTTTTGCAGCGAGGTTCCTTGTGCTGACAACTGTTTATCAAGCCATTCGAGTGCCCTTTGTGGCATTCTTGCTCTAACAGTTTCTCCATCGGCATCGTTGACATACATATCAACTTTAACTAATGGCCCATCCGTGGGAATGTACCCTGATTGTGCTCGTTGTATTTTCAACTGTTGCTCAACTTCTGCTTGCTGATGGACAGCTACATACTGTTGGTACATTTGTTGAATCTGTGGATGAAGTAACCTAAAGTCTGGTTTCTTCATTCTATTAACGGCACGGTTTATTAAATACTCATGCTTATCATAAGGACCAACCATAGGTTGTTCGCCTCTTTCCATTGCAAGCATATCGTTCTTACTCATATCGTAGTCAAGAGTTAAATCACCATAAGCCTCTTCGTAATTTACAAATGGCATGGCCCTAATCATCTTACCAATGTCACTTCTTTCTAGTTGCCCACCAACGTATTGAAGTGTGTGGTTAATCGCCAATTGTTTTCCTAGCATGGTGTCTGCATCATCAGAAATTGCCTCAACGTCAAACCTAAACTTATTTTTATCGGAGTGTTTGAATTCTGCCATGTTGACTTGTTCAGATTTACCAATCATAGGTATGACGTGGTATTCCTCTAAGTAATAACGAGACAACTCTAAAGTTACTCTGGCAATTTCTTTTACGAAGTCCTCAAACTCTTCCGCATACTTTTTAAACTTTTTCTTGTTCCTCATAGATTGATATAGAAGGGCGTATTGGTCAAGCTGTCCATCCCGAATCGCATCGTTTTCAAATACGTTCATAACCTCATACAACTCTTTAATTTGAGATTGCATATAAGGAAGGTATTGCTCCCCAGAACGTCCTGGAAGAATCTTAGGGTCGGCACCACCCGCAACACTAATACCTCTAACCCCAGGTAACTTACCAGCGTCAGAAATACGAGAACCATTAGGCATAACAAGTTTGTCATCACCTAGAGTAACTTGTGCTGTCGCAATAGCGGAAGCACTTCTGTTAATCTCAATCTGGTAAGGTCTCATCTGTTTAATAGGAGAACGGGAGCGGGGTGAAGTTGGAATCTTATTATAACCAGCACTAGCGAAAGGCCATACGCCATAAGGTAGTGGTCCTTCTGCAATCACTACATCTCTAGTGGCGAAAAAGAAGTAACCCTCTGGATAAAGCAAACAAGGTTTATAATAATGTTCTCTTACTAGAACCTCTTCTTTATTACTTTCGTAGTTCCCACTTTCACCATCGAAAACCAAGTAACTATTTTCTTCGTTACTCTCTATTGCTTGCCACTTCTTATCGCCTTTCTCATCACCTTTAAGCATATCTTTCACAACGCTTTTCTCGGTCATCTTTCTTACGATGTAGTAAGGGGAAGAATGTAAGTCTTGTGTGTGTGGGCAACGTAAAAGGTTAAATGCGAAAACTTCCTCTACGCACATTTCCCCAGAATAGATAGGTCTCTTTTTATCGGGTTCGGGTTTCCCCTCCGTGTCATACATAGGTTCATCATTTTCTACGAGCTGGTCATAGCCCATGATGTCGCCCTTATTGATGTCCCAAAATATCTTGGCGTGTACTTCGCCAAACTGAACAAAGTTCTCAGCGAACTGACGAACCTTGCCTCTAAATTTCATTTTTGTTTTCTGATAGTCCCAAACAGACTTATTCAACTCAGCCGTTTTTTGATCTTGTATTTCATCCTCGTTATTAGGAATACAAGTAACAGCGGGAGCGTTAGATAAAATATTTCCAGTTATAATTCCACATATAGTTTGAACGTGGTTCTTTGTAAGTCTAAGTCTCTGGCCATCACTTATCTCTTTCGTACTTCTAATTCTATTCCAAAAACGAGAACCCCTCTTATTATAGTGGTCTCCGCTAACGAGCAAAATGTTTGACCTCATCTCAGCAAACAACTTTTCATCAGTAGTGTTGGCCTTTGTATATAGCTGGTCAAGCTCGGCGGCGTTCAAGTTCGGCATACTGTTCTCCTATCTGTTGCTCAAGTTCTTCAATCTTTCCTGTAGCAACTAATTCTTCATAACCCTCGGGGTCAGCAATGTGCATTGTTGAAAGTTCGTACTCTCTCTCAATTAACTCAGCCTCAAGTTTAGCGTCCTCGTTAGATTCATCTATGTCACGTTGAATTTCTGGAGTAATGTCGAGTGAATTGTATTTAGGCCCTTCGTTGTCTTTCAAAGGAGATGGCAAATCTGTGATAACTTTCTCCCTGGCATTGAAAGAAAACTTGAGTTGTCCCATCTGAAATTCAGAAACTCCACAGTCTTTACATTTCTCAATTATTGCACAAATATCTTGACGTTTAAAAGAATTATTTTCAATCATAACAGATCATTCCACATATCTAGCTCCTCAGATATAGAATCGGTGTATTTGTTGTCATCAAACCCCATACCTCTTCTAAACTCAATCTCTAGTTCTTCGTTAGTCTTATCTTTCTGCTTTTCTTTCTTTTCTTCGTATAAATCAGTAACGCCCTCGTAGTTCCAATTAATACCAGCCGCAACGTAACGGACAGTATCGACAAAATCATCCTTGGCGTTTTCTTTCCTTATCAGTTTGGTCAAGCCCTCTATTTCTATTGGCAAATCCTCTAGTTCTTCAATCTCAAAAATATCGAGCATACAGTTTTTAAAAAGAGTATTTAAAATCTCATAACCACGCTCATGATTTTTTTCAGCGGGGGTAAAAGTTTCCCCTAACCTGGAAGCGTAAGTGTGAAAATCTTTAGCCGCCCAATCGTACCACTGAGTAACCATTCTTCGTCCACCCCGAATCAGTCTATACTTTTCAAGAATATCACTGGAAGTGGTAGTCTCCATCTTGTTGCCCTTCCACCCCTTGAATACCGCACCCTTCTGATAGTCAGGACGAACGGCCACAAAAGTCATTGCAGCGGGGTGTCCTCCCTTTCCTCCAGAACCAATATCTACGGCCGAATACAAGTGCCAATCATTCGGGATGCCATAGGGCTTAACCACATTTTTACTTCTATTGAATGAGGGGAGTCGCAAACCTTCGTCCATAACGAAACGCCCGAATACTCTCTTCTTAACTTCGTTCTCCGTTCCGCAGTTCGCAATAACCTTCCTAATCTTTTCTTCCGACCACGGTGTATTCTTATCCCCATCCTCATACTCCAAACAATCGTACATAGTAGCGTGTATTTTTAAAGCATCCTTAAAAGCCTCGTCCCTCTTACCTATACGCTCCATTGCCCTATACCAAAGAGCTTGCCCCTTCGTCGCAGTAAAGCACATATTGTAATAACCATCGTTCGCCACAAGCCGCAGCATAACCTCATCAAACATATCCTCAGGCATTTCCTCATCCACAAAAACCGCATGAAGTGAAGCCGCTTGTATCTTGTGAACGTCCTGGGAATAAGTTTTAAAATAAGTAGGTGGTCCGTTGTTCCAAACAATTTTTTCTAGCTCGCCATTTTTATACTTAGCTTGCCACCCATATTTTGAGTGACTTTCCATCTTACCCCGAGGCATAAATTCTGGAACCCACTTAGTCTCGAACTCTTGAGTCGCCAATTGTTTTGACGGGTACATATACCAAAATAATCTAGGGGTAGATCGCCAAAGATGTGGCCATAACTTATCCTCTGTGGACCAATGAATAAGTTTACGAATGTTAGTTGATGATTTAGAAATTTGGTTGGCCGCACATAGCAACGTCACGGGGTTAGTTGACTCGAAAAATTTTCTCGCCCATCCGTAAAACTTAAAACCATATAAATGTGGTAACGACTCTTGAAGTTCTTCCCTAGCTTGAAGGGCCTTCAATCTTTCTTGATATTCCATCAATAATTTCTGCCTCAACTACCTTGGATTTATTTCCCGTGAGTTTTTGTTCTAATCGCTTAATCTCTTGCTCAATTAAGTCCTTAGAATGTTCGCTATTTTTCTGACCATCGTTGGTACTAGCGTGTAAATGGAGATTTCTATTTTCTTGAGTTACCCTTGACTCAATTTTTTGAACCACTCCGCCTTTCGCCCTATCGTCTAGCATTTTTACGGTTTTTAACATTAAATCAGCCGCCTTGTAGTTAGGCACTTCCCGAATCACACTTTCATTACCCTGCTTGAACGATTTTTTCTCGTAAAGTGGAAATTCAAAAATTTCTCTGATTCTATTGAGGCCTGCGGTCAATGCTTCCTCAATTATGTCCTCATATTTTGGCAATGGCATCAAAATCCAAGCCTGGTATTTATACTTTTCCATGTAATTCAGATAAAGGTCCAAACTACAAATTCCCATCCAAATATTCGTTTCAATCATGTCTCTTTTTTGATCTTGAGAAAGGTCAAATTCAAGCCAGAATCTTTGTCGAAGTCTGTTGAGGGTCGGGGTCGGTTTTACGATCTTTTTTAGACTTTCCTCATCCTTTTTCATGTAGAGGCGAACACTTGAATGCTCTAGTCCAGCTTTTACGACATCTGGTGCCACGTTTATTAAAGCTCTGGGGTTTTCACGGTCATAAAGGTCGTGAATACGGGTAAGATCGTAAATATCAGCTTTTTTAGGGTTTATTTCTGCCATATTTAAATAGGTTAGGGGGATAAGGGGTGCGGGGTCAACAAATAACTGAAAAAACACCCCCCGTTTTTTTCTGCGCCAGTGACACCATCTTTACTATAATCGCGCGACCCCCCACCCCCCCTTAAAAATCAAGGACTTAGCTAACCTACCGAAATGATTCAGGTTTCCAACTTTCAAGGACTTACTAAGTAGTTGTTTTTATTGACCCCGAATCTGCTTACCCCCGATAACGTTTATTATGGGGGGTAAGTTGCACGAGATTACAGGGACTTATGAATCGGGGTTGGTACGAACATCGTACCAGGTGCGCACGGTCGTACTTTTTATTGGGTTCGGGGTAGCACGATAGGTTATGGTTATAG
>Ga0307376_10003398_pt1 | contig 14891 bp, 8 predicted proteins | sample TR2MG_FD_202536 | JGI IMG/M metagenome (GOLD analysis project Ga0307376, IMG submission 202536) | Soil microbial communities from Risofladan, Vaasa, Finland - TR-2 | ecosystem: Environmental > Terrestrial > Soil > Coastal area > Acid sulfate soil | place: Finland: Risofladan, Vaasa | collected...
GAAGGTTGATAATCCATTGGTTCCAATGGAGCTCTTGCCGGTATGGCCATTAGACAATTACGCTGATGCTTACGATTTTTTGAAATAGGATTGATATGTGCTGTTGAATTCATCTCACTAGCCAGCTCGCGCTGACATACTGTCCGTGCGCCGCAAAGCACAAAGCGGTGGCATGGGCCCGCTGGTCTGGACATATAATACAATACTAGCGCAAACCGTTAGGCTATCTTTTTCCGTGCCAGTACAGTAGCCGCCATTGCCATCGCTGCTGCAGCCGGACGAGACGTCCTGTGCAATGCTATTCTCATTTGCCTAGGCTGCTATTTTGCGAACAGGCTGCGGGGGTTTTGCTATATTTGCTCTTGGGTTGGCTTGGTACGCACGGACAGCATGTCCGCGCGAGCGGATTTTATTAATAAAGGGTTTTATTGGACGATTAAAAAGTAATTTATGGGGGTAATAGATGACTTTATTAAATCCAATTTTTATAGTTTAATTCAGAAATACGACTTAATTGTAGAAACTTTTGAGGGGGACTTATTTTCTCATATTTATAATTTTCATGTTCACATTTTCGTAAGAACAGAAATGTATAATCGAGATAAGTACAACTTAACAGTAAAGGTGATTAAAAATAGTTCTGCTTACATTTTTTCTCGCTTTACTCTATACCATTATGCGGGTTTAGAGGTGCCAACTGATTGTAATTATAAAAATGGATTTGATGCTAACATTAAACTATTAGATAATCATTATCATTGGTTGTTAACTGGAAATTTTGAATGTTTTGAATCCTTAGTTCATTATGACAATAAGATACAGCTACTCTTCAGAGAGCAACATGGAGACCGTGCTTTTTACAAAAACAAAAAAATCTCTGATGATAACAAAACTGTTTGGGTAACTGAAATGGAGCATTGGGTAAGGCATAAGTATAACCTTATGTTAGATATGTACCAGCAAGAAGCAAATAATGGTAATGTTCTGGCATACTTTCCACTAAAAGATTTTGATAAAATAAAGCCATTGCTAGTAGAGCAGCTTTTTATAAACAAGTGGGATAATCCAACATGGGATGTTTACTGGGGTAGTACAGATTATTCATGGGTAAAACGGCTAGCCGAAAAGGCAGGATTTTAGCCTTGCTCGGCGTAGTTTATTCCCCCGATCGCGCGGACATGCTGTCCGTGCGCTGCAAACCATTGCAAGCGCAGCAAAGTTGGCACTTAGCAGCAAGTTAGCATAACCGCAGCTGTGCGCAGAGCACAAAGCGGTAGCATGGGCATGTTGCCCATACGGTAAAACGGGCAAGAGCGTAATAGTGAAGCGGCGTAATTGTTTTTACAACCTGCCATCTAGCCGGACGAAACGTCCTAATCAACTTTATTCACTTTTGCCAAGGCTGCTTTTTTGCCAATAGGCTACAGGGCTTTTGCTATATTTGCTTTTAGTTGGGGGGGTACGCACGGACAGCATGTCCGCGCAAGCGGGTAAATCAACAAAGAGGATTTTTCAAATCAGTGCAAGAAAGAATGGATGGCGAGAGAAAATAGTTATTGAGTTAAGAGAATTGTTATTAGAGGTTATACCTGCTAGTCCAAATAAAAATTGAAACACCCGCTGGCCAGCACATAAAATGCGTTGCTGGTGCGGAACCGTCAAACAGGCCGGTCTGGCTGTCCTCGTCCGTGCCAACCTACCAACTCAACACACAGAAACCTTAGCACCTAGCATAATGAGGTAACTACACAATTTGTAGCTGCAACCATATCGTGTAAGCACGGCAGTACAGGGCGGGCGAGCAGGGAGGATGCCTTTTTTGTTACCGTTGGTTAATTGAGTTGGTTACTTTTTTTGGTGAACTTCCGTTTAGGGAATCATCCCAATTTTTTCTAAATTTGCCGCATTATTTATTGATATGCGTTAAACCTATAACTCCCAATGGTTAACTTCTTTGCAAAAGATGACGGGGTTGTTTTCGCGGTTGAGTCCACGATTGTCCCCTCGCCTCAAGACATAAGTAAGCTGCAATGGCTCTTCGACAAAGCCGAGTACCTCAATAAAGAAATGGTGCCCGGCTTTTTTGTTGGCCCTCGAATTGAAATGGTCACCCCCTGGAGCACCAACGCGGTGGAGATTACCCAGAACATGGGCATCGCTGGTATCACTCGCATTGAGGAGTTCTTTGTGGTAAAGAGCGACCATGCTCGGTTCGACCCCATGCTTCAGCTGCTCTACAAAGGGCTGGATCAGCACCTGTTTACAATCAGCAAGAAACCTGAACCGGTTTACCATATCGAGAGCATTGCCGAATATAACAAGAAGGAGGGGCTAGCCCTTTCCGATCAGGAGGTGGAGTATCTGGAATCCCTCAGCCGTAAGCTGGGACGAAAGCTCTCCGACAGCGAGGTTTTTGGTTTTAGCCAGGTGAATTCAGAGCACTGCCGTCACAAGATTTTCAACGGCATTTTTATTATCGATGGGCAGGAGAAGCCCAGCTCGCTTTTTGCGCTCATAAAGAAAACATCGAAGGAAAATCCCAACCGAATTGTTTCGGCCTACAAGGATAATGTGGCATTTGTTGAGGGACCAGAGGTGGAGCAGTTTGCCCCTGCCACTCAGGATAAGCCCGACTATTTTAAGGTAAAGAATTACAAAAGCGTAATCTCCCTCAAGGCGGAGACTCACAATTTCCCCACAACCGTTGAACCCTTTAACGGGGCAGCCACCGGCAGTGGTGGTGAAATTCGTGACAGGATGGCAGGAGGTAAGGGCAGCTTGCCCATTGCCGGCACGGCGGTTTACATGACCTCTTACCCTCGTCTCGAGAAGGGCCGCAGCTGGGAGGCGAAGATTATGCCTCGCCCTTGGCTTTATCAAACCCCTGCCGATATTCTTATTAAGGCATCAAATGGGGCCAGCGACTTTGGAAACAAGTTTGGGCAACCCCTTATTTGCGGAAGTCTTCTTACGTTTGAGCACATTCATAAGCAGAAGAAGTTTGGCTTCGACAAGGTGATAATGCAGGCTGGTGGTATTGGTAGTGGCAAAAAGGTTGATAGCATTAAAGATACGCCAAAGGTCGGGCAGAAGCTGGTGGTGATGGGCGGCGATAACTACCGCATTGGCATGGGCGGCGGTGCTGTATCGTCGGTAGCTACCGGTGAGTTTTCCAACAAAATTGAGCTGAACGCCGTGCAGCGCTCCAACCCCGAAATGCAGAAGCGAGTTTCCAACGCGGTAAGGGCAATGGTGGAGAGCGATGTAAACCCCATTGTGTCCATCCACGACCATGGAGCCGGTGGTCACCTCAACTGCCTATCGGAGCTGGTGGAGGCTACCGGAGGGGTAATATACCTCGACAAGTTGCCAGTGGGTGACGAAACGCTCTCGGCTCGCGAAATTGTGGGTAATGAGTCGCAGGAGCGCATGGGATTGCTCATCGATGAAAAAAATATTGAGTTGCTGAATGCTGTGGCGCAACGTGAGCGTGCTCCGCTTTACGTGGTGGGTGAAACTACCAACGATCAGCACTTTGCATTTGTTGACTCTAAAACTGGAGAAAAACCCATCGATTTGCAGCTGGCCGACATGTTTGGAAATCCTCCGGCAACGGTCCTTAACGACAAAACAGTTGCAGTTGAGCCGGAGAATCTTGTATACGATGCCGCCCATATTGAATCCTACTTAAGGCAGGTTCTACACCTGGAAGCCGTGGCTTGCAAGGATTGGCTCACCAACAAGGTTGACCGTTCGGTAACGGGCAAAATTGCCAAACAGCAGTGCTGTGGCGAGCTGCAGCTGCCACTCAATAACGTTGGTGTGGTTGCGCTCGACTACCAAGGAGTAAAAGGAATTGCTACCTCCATTGGCCATGCACCAATTGCGGGCATGGTAGATGCCGCTAGAGGAAGCGTGCTTTCCATTGCCGAGGCTTTAACCAACTTGGTTTGGGCTCCCATACAGGATGGACTAAGGGGCGTTTCGCTGAGTGCTAACTGGATGTGGCCGGCAAAAAATAGTGGTGAAGATGCTCGGCTCTACAAGGCTGTGGAGGCTGCTAGCCAGTTTGCCATTGCGCTGGGTGTGAATATTCCAACAGGAAAGGACAGCCTTTCGATGACCCAGAAATACCCCGATGGCGAGGTGGTTTACTCTCCAGGAACGGTTATCATTAGCAGTGTGGGAGAGGTAACCGATATCCGCAAGGTGGTGGAGCCGGTGCTGGTCAAAGATGTTAACTTTCCAATTTACTATATCGACTTTTCGGGCGATGATGAGTTTGATCTTGGTGGCAGTTCGCTTGCTCAGGTCCTCAGTAGCTTGGGTGAAACAGCACCAACAGTTTCTAATCCGGCATATTTTGCCAATACGTTTACTGCACTTCAGCAGGCAGTAGAGCGCAACCTGCTTGCTGCTGGCCACGACGTTTCCTCGGGTGGCATAATTGTAACGTTGCTCGAAATGTGTTTTGCCAACGTGGAGTTTGGGCTAAACGTCGATTTGAGTGGCTTTGCGGAAAAGGATTTGGTGAAATTGCTCTTTAGCGAAAAGCCTTCAGTGGTTGTGCAGGCCACAGATGCTGCAAAATTTGAAGAGCTGCTATCGGGTTTCGGTGTTCGCTATGTGAAGTTGGGCGCGCCATCCGAAAATAGGTTAATTACCATAACCCATCATAGCCGAACGCTTACCCTTCATATTGATGACCTCCGTGATCAATGGTATTTTACGTCCTATCTTCTCGACCAAAAGCAAACTTCAAAGGAGCTGGCGCAAATGCGATTCAATACCTATAAGTTTCATGCAATTGCTCCAAAATTTCCATTGGACTTTTCTGGAAAAGGTGTCGATCTTGGTATTGATATAAAAAGACGCGCAAACAGTGGTGTTAAGGCGGCCATTATTAGGGAGAAGGGTGTAAATGGCGATAGGGAGATGGCCTGGAGTCTATACATGGCTGGTTTCGATGTGAAGGATGTGCACATGACCGATCTCATTAGCGGGCGTGAAACTCTCGACGAAGTCAATATGATTGTTTTTGTTGGTGGATTCTCCAACTCCGATGTGCTTGGCTCTGCAAAAGGTTGGGCTGGAGCTTTTCTCTACAATCCGAAGGCTAAGCAGGCTCTTGATGGATTTTTTGCTCGTCCCGATACACTCAGCCTTGGCGTGTGCAATGGCTGCCAACTCATGGTGGAATTGGGTTTAATTTACCCAGAACACGCCGTTAAACCAAAAATGCTTCATAATGATTCACATAAGTTTGAGTCGGGCTTTGTTAATGTTGACATTTCAGAATCCAATTCCATTATGCTTAAGGAGCTGGTAGGCTCACGGCTTGGCATTTGGGTTGCCCATGGAGAAGGCAAATTCAGCTTTCCTTACGAATTAAGTGAATACGAAATACCAATCACCTACTCCGGTTGTTGCTATCCGGCCAATCCCAATGGCTCACCGGCGGGTGCTGCAGCAATTTGTTCTCCCGATGGTAGGCACCTCGCCATGATGCCCCATCTGGAGCGTTCTGTCTATCCATGGCAGTGGCCATACTACCCTGCCGAACGGAAGAGCGACGAGGTAACACCTTGGACCATTGCTTTCCGCAGTGCATTCAGCTGGATAAAGAAGATGCAGAAATAGTTCTTTATTAGAATATATTGAGGCGGTTTGAAGGTTTTCAGACCGCCTTTTTTGTGTTTAACTGCCTTGCATTGAGGTGGCTACTAGCAGTGTTTAAATATTTGCCGCATTGTTGCTGGTATTTTTTCAAATAGCATTATCTTTATCCCCCTTTTAAAAAAAACTTAACGAGTATGGGAGCATTTCATGCGTATGATATCCGTGGCATTTATAACCAGGATTTTAACAAGGATGATGTTTACAAAATGGGCTTTTTCCTGCCTGGTCTACTGGGTGTGAATAAAGTTTTGGTTGGCCGCGATGTGCGGGTTTCTTCTCCAGAGATCTACGAATACCTCACCAAGGGTATTACTGATTCTGGTGCTGACGTCCATACCATTGGCATATCCACTACGCCAATGGTATACTACTCCACTGCTCGCTATGGGTTTAAGGCTTCGGTTCAAATTACCGCATCGCACAACCCAAGGGAGTACAATGGGTTAAAGGTATCGCGCGAAAATGCTCTTCCTGTAGGCTACGATGCCGGACTTGGCGAGCTTGAAAAGTTGGTGAAGAGCGGTGAGGTTAAGGTTAGCGAGAAGAAGGGCCAAATTATCGAGATGGACGTAAGAGAGGAATACCTCACTTTCCTAAAGAAATACTTGGAAGATTATTCCAACCTTAAGATGGCCGTTGACTGCTCCAATGGTATGGCCGCATTCCTAATAAAAGACCTACTGGGCGATGCCCCTGTTTATATCTACGATGAGCTCGATGGCACTTTCCCTAACCATGAGGCAAACCCTCTTGTTCAGGAGAACGTGGCCGATTTAAAGGCGCTTGTGAAGAAGGAGAAGGCCGATATTGGTATTATTTTCGATGGCGATGCCGACCGTGTAATGTTTGTGGATGAGAACGGCAGATTCATATCCCCTGATTTAATTATTGCTTTGTTGGGCCACTACTTCTTTGAGGAGAGAGGTCTCAAGGGTGATGTGCTTATCGATATTAGAACATCCAAGGCCGTTCCGGAATACCTAGCACGCTTTGGTGCCAAGGTGCACATGTGGCGTGTTGGACGTGCATTTGCTGCTCCAAAACTTCGCGAGCTAAACGGCGTTTATGGTGGTGAGTTGGCTGGACATTACTACTTCAAGGAGTTCTTCTTTTCCGATTCAGGATTGCTTGCCAGTCTTCTAGTGCTTAACGTGGTAAGCAAGATGAAGCGTGATGGTACATCTCTCTCGAAGGCCATTGCCGCCATTGAGGCCTACGCCAACTCCGGTGAGATAAACTTCAAGTTGGATAGGAAGCAGGAAGCCATGGACGCTGTTAAGGAGTACTTTGATAAAACGGAGAAGCCAACCGCCTTTTTCGACTTCGACGGATACCGTGTGGAGTTTGCTGACTGGTGGTTTAATATTCGTCCTTCCAACACCGAACCATACCTACGGTTTTTAGCCGAGGCACGCACTACAGCTATGCTGGATGAGAAGGTTGCCAAGGTCAAGGAGATTATCGGCAAGTTTATGTAATAAGGTTTCATAGAGTGTAATAAGTCGCGCAGCGCCGATCAGTAATGGTCGGCGCTGTTGTTATATGGCTGATTATTAATCAAATGCTTGCCTTTCCTATAATAAAAAAAGCTGCCCCTTTAATGGAGCAGCTCAATAATTAGGTTGGCAATTTCTCTTCTTAAATTCGAGGAGGTTAGCTACTTCTTTTTGGCAACGTCATCACTTCCAACAAAGGTGTAAGCATTCTTATCAACAATTGTAGGAGTTCCGTTTGAAACATTAATCTCAAATACAACCCACGTGTCACCCGAAGTTGAGGTTGTTACGGGAGCAGTATATGTCTTTATAAGGCCAGTATTATTAAAGACTCTAACCGTTGTTGGTGATTGGTAAATTTCCAATGCTCCTGTAATGTCTGAATTGGAATAGTTATGCACAGAATACCGATAAACACCATCGGTGTAGCTTAAAATGGTGGTTGTTTCTGGTCCGTAGGAGGTCACATCATCCACGTCCAAATTAACGTTTGAACTAATAGGGTCGCTGTCACCATAATACATGTGAAAACGGCTCGAAGATCCCGATATTGGACCAGTTAGGTGAGAGTCAAGGTCGTCGGGTGAAAGCCCCCAGGTTAGCACTATACGCAAAACACCATCGCCAGTGCCTAATTCTTGCACAACCGTAATAGGATCAAATTCATTTTCCAATGGATCTAACGATATCACAAAATTGTTAATGGTTTGTGCGTAAAAATTGTCAGCAATGATTATCAAGGTGAAGGTGCCAACATAGGCCTCGGTAGAGTTGTAAAAACCATTCGCATCGGTATGAATAACAAATACGGCACTGCTTGATGTTGCTGTTTGTTGAACATCGTTAAGTGCAGGTGATTTTGAAGCGGCATCATAAAAACTAAGAGTTGCATTGGCCAAACCTTCACCTGTTTGTGAGTTAATAATCTGGCCAGTGATGCTCGTTTTTTGTCGATCGGGCGTTGAACTATCCTTCGAGCATGAGCTAAATCCAACAGCAACAATCATTGCTAAGATTGCAATTCGAATCGGTCTAGTTTTCTTCATGATTTCAGTAATTAGGGGTAAATATTAGTTAGGTTTCTCGGTAATATTTATGAATTAATTTCACCGAATGACTAAAAGTAGTAAATGGTTATTTCTAATTTTCTTTTAAATCAAGATTGTTAACAGGTAGATTATTAACAATATGGTTAGGTTGAGTATCTGTAGGGCAACAATTGTCTCGAACGCGATTCTGAATGAAATTTGGATTGTAATCGACTGGGAAAATTTGCTTTTGTTCTCGAAATGAGGTGTGTGTCAGGGTGAAATTTCTTTTGCCATTAATCCTGATTAAAATTATGTGTGGTTGAAAACTTGATGCTTAATGTTGAAATTACCCAATTTACTCTTCTAGGCTATCTGCTAATGAAGTGCCATTTAATTATCATTACTTGAAGCCGAGTCAATCTTGTGCTGATCCACCACCAGAATTTAATCCGCTTTCCCGGGGCTATTTCCTGCTCAATAAAACATTTTTCAAGTCACAGAAAAAGCGTTTCTTTGCATAAGCATTGGTTCCTGAAAAGGAGTTAGGGAATCCCGTTAGAATCGGGAGCTGTACCCGCAGCTGTAAGTCGTGTAACCAATCGTTGGAAAGTGCCACTGTTTGCCAAAAGGCTGATGGGAAGGCTCCAACGGTACGGCGAGCCAGAAGACCTGCCAATGCAATAATGCTTTCGGGAACAAAAGTGTATCATGAAAAAGTTATTGTTTTTGCTTGTTGTTGCTCTAGCAACGTTTTCACTCTCCTCTTGCAACAGGAGTAGCCAGTCTAATGGTTCCAAAGGACTCGTTGAGGTCCCCTTACGGTATGCTAAGTTGTTTAAAGTTTTTAAAGCCAACGGTTACACCCAGTTAGACGTGGTGAATCCGTGGGATACCGCCATACTTCTCCAACGATTTTATCTTGTGCCAAAGCAGGGTGGTATTTTACCACACAAGGTTGATGGCCAAATTATTAGGGTTCCTGTTTCGTCCATGGCCTGTGCCTCCTCTACCGACGTGTGCTATGCACAGCAGCTTGGCCTGCTCGATTCCATCGTTGGCGTTGCCGAACCAAACTATATCAATAATAGTTACCTCCTTTCGCGCCTTGGGGCAGGGAAGGTGGTTGACTTAGGTCAGTCCATGGAGATTAATAGGGAGCAGCTCATCAGAGTAAACCCAAATATCTTCTTTGTCTCACCCTTTAAGGATAATAAATATGCAGCGGTAATGGCATCGGGCATTCCATTGGCAATGGTGTCGGCATATATGGAGGAGCATCCATTGGGACGTGCTGAATGGGTTAAGTTTATGGCACTCTTCTTTGGTAAAGAGGAACGCGCCAACTTCTACTTTGATTCATTGGTCAGTTGTTACCAAAAGCTCGCAAGGGTTGGCCAATCCGCTAAAACCAAGCCAACAGTTTTTTCGGGGAAGCCCTATCAGGGAATTTGGTACGTTTCGCCAGGAAATAGCTACATGGCAAAGCTCTTAGCCGATGCTGGTGCACGCTACCTCTTTGCCTACAAACATGAGCAGGGTGCCATTCCCCTCGACTTTGAAACGGTGTATAAAAAGGCTGCCAATGCTGACTTTTGGGTGATGCTCGAAAATTACCCCGGTCAATATAGCTACTCCATTTTGAAGGACGAGTATGCTCCCTATGCCGATTTTGATGCCTTCAAGAACGGTAGAATAGTGTTCTGCAATACCTACAAGTCCACCTACTACGACGAGGGTATGCTCCAGCCCGATAGGTTGCTGGCCGATTTTATCAAGGCATTCCACCCAGAGCTGCTGCCGAACTACCAGCCGGCCTACTATTCCATGCTTAAAAACTGATTGGTATGAAACGTGGAAAAGCGGTTACTTTCTTGGTCTTGATTATACTTGGGCTATTTGCACTAAACCTAAGCCTAGGCTCCGTTTCCATTCCAATGAAGTGGGTGTTGTCCGCTCTGGCTGGCAGCCATTCCACACCGGAGGTTTTTGCCAATATTCTTATTAAATCGCGGTTACCCCAAGCCATAACGGCAGGACTGGCAGGGGCAGGTCTTGCCATTGCAGGCCTGCTGATGCAAACCCTTTTTCGAAATCCGCTGGCCGGTCCTTCGGTGTTGGGTATTAGCTCAGGTGCCAGCCTAGGAGTGGCAGCAGTAATGCTCATGGCTGGTGTAGGTGGGTTGCTCGGTTTTTCGCTCTATGCCATTTCGGTTGTTGCCGCCTTTATTGGCGCATTTCTGGTTCTGCTGCTTATCACCTATTTCGCATCGCGACTGCACGATAATGCCATGCTGCTCATCCTTGGGCTTATGCTGGGCTACATCACCTCATCGCTGGTTGGGGTGCTCAACTTTTATGCTACAAGTGAAAACGTACACTCCTTCACCCTTTGGGGACTTGGCTCTTTTTCGGGTGTGGGATGGGAACAGATGCCGCTATTCGCCACCCTGGTAATTGTGGGTGTTGGATTTGCCATGGCCATGCCCAAGTGGCTCAACATGCTGCTGCTGGGCGACAACTACGCCAGCAATCTTGGGTTAAATGTAAAAAGGGCTCGGCTTGCTGTTATCCTTAGTGCGGGATTAATTACTGCTGCCATTACCGCTTTCTGTGGTCCAATTGCCTTTTTGGGCGTTGCTGTGCCACAGATTGCTCGCCTGTTGGTGGGGAAGAACGAACATTCAGCGCTTTTGCCGGTTACGCTACTGTCGGGGATGGCAATTTCGTTGCTCTGCAATTTGCTGTCGCGGCTTCCGGGGCTCGATGGTGCGTTGCCGATAAATGCGGTAACCTCTTTTATGGGAGCGCCTATTGTTATTTGGGTTGTGCTCGATAAGCGTCGTCATCGGATATCTTTTTAGGAGGGATGAGCATGGAGATTGTTTTAACGGCGAAGGATCTAACAGTTGGTTACAGCCGCAAGGGTAGCGAGGATTCGGTGGTGCAGAGCAATTTGAACTTGCAGCTACATGCCGGCGAACTTACGTCGCTTATGGGTCAGAATGGTGCCGGTAAGTCGACGCTCATTCGTAGCCTTGCTGGGTTTACAAAACCGTTGGGTGGGGAGGTCTTTGTTCAATCTCGACCAATCAGGAGTCATTCGGAGAAAGAACTCTCTAAGCAAATTGCTGTGGTGCTCACCGAAAATCTTTCGCAGGTTAGCTTAACGGTATCCGAGCTGGTGTCGACGGGTCGTTACCCCTATACCGGTTTTTTTGGTCGACTCTCTGCCCACGATAGACGCATAGTTTGGGAATCGCTGGTAGCAGTGGGTATAGGGCATTTTGCCGGGAAGTTGCTGAGCGAGTTGAGCGATGGTGAGCGCCAAAAGGCGATGGTGGCCAAGGCGTTGGCACAGGAAACCCCCATAATTGTGCTCGACGAGCCTACCGCTTTTCTCGACCTACCTAGCCGAATTGAGATGATGCAGCTACTGCACAGGTTAGCTACTGAACGCCATAAGGCCATCCTGCTCTCGACCCACGATTTGGAGCAGGCGTTGCGCTTTTCCGATACCATTTGGCTCATCGATGGCGACAAGCAGGTGGAGTGTGGTTCACCGGAAGATCTCCTGCTGCACGGTGAAATTATGAAGTTTTTTGGTCGCGATGGGATTGTTTTTGATGACTTGAGTGGAACCTTTCGGGCTGAGAATACCGCCTGCTGTGAGGTAGAGCTCATCGGCGAGGGCATTATTCGCCACTGGGTTGCCAACGCCCTTTACCGAAATGGTTTTATCCCTTCTGCTCAGCACAACCTTCCCATTTGCATCGAGATAAAGCCCGGTATACCTACCGAATTTATACTATCTAAACCCGATTCCTCACCGGTAAAGATGATGAGCGTGGAATCGTTGATGCGCGAGCTAAGAGCCTCCTAATAGGCAGCTATGTCATTGTTTCGTTTTTAAATCTTTTCTGATAGTTGAAGGTGTTCGGTGAAAGTATAGACTGAAGAAACTAGGAACTAGAAACTAGAAACTAGAACTGACCGAAGGGAGCTCGCCGAAGGCAAACAAGAAATTTCCTATCACTCCTCCCTCTCCAATCTTCTCGTAGGTGCGAAGGAGTTTACCCCATTTTTTCTTACCTTTGATATCCGACATTTGTCGACCAAAAATAGTTTCATAATGGCAGAAGAGATTATTCGTAAGCATGTTGAGCTCATCGCTCAGGAATTAAATGTTAAGGATTGGCAGGTGGAAAATACCATCGGCCTATTTTTGGAGGGTGCAACGGTTCCGTTCATCAGCCGCTACCGCAAGGAGCGCACTGGCACCCTCGATGAGGTGCAGGTTGCAGGCATTAAGGAGCAGCATGCAAAGTTTGTGGAGTTGGAAAAGCGGCGAGAATCCATTCTCAAAACCATTGAGGAGCAGGGCAAGCTTACCGATGATCTGAAAGCAAAAATCACAGCCAGCTATGATATTGGCGTTCTCGAAGATTTATACCTACCATACAAGCCAAAGCGCAGAACGCGTGCTATAATTGCTCGCGAAAAAGGGCTAGAGCCACTTGCCACCCTCATTATGCGGCAGGATAGGGTTGACCCAGCAGAAAAGGCGCTTAGCTACCTCAACGACGAGGTGCCCGATGTGGAGGAGGCGCTGCAGGGTGCACGCGATATCATTGCCGAGTGGGTGAACGAGAGCGCAAAGGCCCGCGGGTCGATGCGCAGAATATTTAGCCGCGATGCCGTTGTCTCCTCAAAAATGGTGAAGGGGAAGGAAGAGGATGGTGCCAAGTATAAGGATTACTTCGATTTTTCGGAACCGCTTCGGCGTTGTCCTTCACACCGGCTGCTTGCCATGCGCAGGGGGCAGGAGGAGGGCTTCCTGAAAATCTCCATCGACGTGGATGGTGAAACAGCCAATGAGGAGCTATTTAGGCTATTTGTGACCGGGAAGGGTAGCACTAGCGAGCAGGTTGGTCTCGCTGTGGAAGATTGCTTCAAGCGGCTTCTTGGCCCCTCCATGGAGACGGAGTTTATGGGTCTTTCGAAGGAGAAGGCCGACGAGGAGGCCATTCGCGTATTTGCCGATAACCTTCGGCAGCTACTGTTGGCCTCACCGCTGGGACAGAAGCGCATTCTGGCCATCGACCCAGGATACCGCACCGGCTGCAAGGTGGTGTGCCTCGATGCTCAAGGAAATATGTTGCATAACGAAACCATATACCCTCACCCGCCACAGAGCGAATCGGGTCTTGCCATGAAAAAGGTGGAGTCGCTGGTGGATGCCTACCGCGTTGATGCCATTGCCATAGGGAATGGTACCGCCAGCCGCGAAACGGAGCATTTTGTAAAGAAGATAAGGTTTCCCCGGGAGCTACAGGTGTTTGTGGTTAGCGAAGATGGTGCCTCCATCTATTCGGCTAGCCCAGTGGCTAGGGAGGAATTTCCCGAGTATGACGTTACCGTTCGTGGGGCCATATCCATTGGGCGCAGGCTCATGGACCCCCTCGCAGAGCTGGTGAAAATTGATCCAAAATCCATTGGTGTGGGGCAGTATCAGCACGATGTTGATCAGCCAAAGCTCAAGCAGAGCCTCGATATGGTGGTGGAGAGTAGCGTAAACATGGTTGGGGTTAACCTCAACACGGCCAGCAAGCACCTGCTTACCTACGTTTCGGGTCTTGGACCGCAGCTTGCCCAAAATATTGTGGACTACCGAAAGGAGCAGGGGCCATTTGGCTCTCGCAAGGAACTGCTCAAAGTTCCCCGCTTGGGAGCCAAGGCGTATGAGCAGTGCGCTGGATTCTTACGCATTCCGGAGGCGAAAAATCCGCTCGACAATAGCGCCGTTCACCCCGAGAGTTACCATATTGTGGAGAGGATGGCTGCCGACCTGCAGTGCAGCGTGGCCGACTTGCTTGCCAATGAGGCGCTTCGCAAGAGGATAGATATTAAAAAATATGTTACCGCCGAGGTGGGACTGCCTACCCTGCAGGATATTGTGAATGAGTTGGCTAAACCGGGTCGTGACCCCCGAACTGCTGCCAAGGTGTTTGAGTTTGCCGAGGGTATCTTCAAAATGGAGGACCTGTACGTGGGCATGGAGCTACCGGGCATTGTTACCAACATTACCAACTTTGGTGCCTTTGTGGATGTGGGAGTGAAGCAGGATGGCCTCGTGCACATATCGCAGCTGGCCAATCGCTACATTAGCAATCCATCCGACGTGGTGAAGCTTCACCAGCACGTAAAGGTAAAGGTTATTGAAGTTGACCTTCCCCGAAAGCGAATACAGCTAAGCATGAAAGATCTCGAGCAGTAGCTCATGGAAAAGACCGGTTATCAGCCGGTCTTTAAATTTTTTTTTATTTTTTTCTCCTCAATTAAATCGATTGCGCTCCCCATCTTGGCTGCCGGACACCTTGTAATGCTTTGAAGTCGTTTAAATTGTGCATATTTTTGTAGCGCAAATTAATTCCATCTCAACCGATTTTTTAGTTAAAGTTTGTATCGATGTTTTTGATACATTTTCTGAAAACAAAAAGTGGGTTTTGGTGAATTGCCGAGTCGAAAAGTGACCAGGTTTAGCCTTACTGCAACAAAAAATTTTGCCAATTGGGCTTGTTGAGACTTGAATTCAAAAAAAAGTGCGGCTCAGTTTGAAAAGAATAATTTCATAGGTTTTTTTTATAGGTAGGTGAATGGTTTAGTTTATTAGGTTGATTGTTAAGTT
>Ga0307376_10003399_pt1 | contig 14888 bp, 13 predicted proteins | sample TR2MG_FD_202536 | JGI IMG/M metagenome (GOLD analysis project Ga0307376, IMG submission 202536) | Soil microbial communities from Risofladan, Vaasa, Finland - TR-2 | ecosystem: Environmental > Terrestrial > Soil > Coastal area > Acid sulfate soil | place: Finland: Risofladan, Vaasa | collected...
CTCAGCCCGAACATGAAAAAGATACTGCTTCTGCTCTCCCTTTTGGGACCGGGGCTGGTGGTCATGCTGGCCGACACCGACGCCGGCAGCATCATCACCGCCGCCCAGAGCGGGGCAGCGTGGGGATATTCCCTGGTTCTGCCCCAGGTACTCCTTATTCCCATCCTGTACTTCGTCCAGGAAATGACTGTCAGGCTGGGCATTCACACCCGGAAGGGTCACGGTGAACTGATTCGCGAACACTTCGGGACCGTGTGGGCCGCCGTTTCGGTTGGTACGCTCTTTTTGGCCTCCGCCGGCGCCCTGATCACCGAATTCGCCGGCATCGCCGGCACGGGCAGCCTGTTCGGGGTGCCCCCCGTGGTCACGGTAGGAGCGGCCACCCTCCTTTTGGTAGGGCTGGGCCTGACCGGTAGTTACCGGCGTCTGGAAGTAGTAGCCATTTCCTTCGGCCTGTTTGAACTGGCCTTCATCCCGGCGGCCCTTTTGGCCCACCCGGGACGAAGTCTCTTCACCGGCCTCACCAACCTGCCTGTCGGCCATCCGGGCTTTCTCTTCATGCTGGCGGCCAACGTGGGCGCGGTGATCATGCCCTGGATGATCTTCTATCAGCAGCGGGCGGTGGTGGACCGGGGTCTGACCACGCGGGACCTCCCTCAGGCCCGCGTCGACACCGCAATCGGCTCGGTCGTTACTCAACTGGTTATGATCGCGGTGGTGGTCGCCACTGCGGCGACCATAGGGCGCCAGCATATCTCCGTTTCCCTGGACAGCATCCAGCAAATTGCCGCCGCCCTCCAGCCCTTCCTCGGGACTACCGGAGCCCGCATTTTATTTGGTTTGGGCATGGCGGGCGCCTCCTTCGTCGCCGCCCTCGTGGTGTCCGTAGCCGGAGCGTGGGGTGTGGGCGAAGCCGTGGGCATCCCGCACAGCATGAACCTGAAATTCAAGGAAGCGCCCGTTTTCTACCTGGTATATACCTTCGCCCATGTGGCGGGAGCTGTCCTGGTGCTATCCGGCATCTCCCTGGTGCGCCTGACCCTAGACGTCGAGGTTATGAACGCGGTTCTGCTGCCCGTGGTGCTGGGATTCCTGCTGGCCCTGGAGGCCAAGGCCCTGTCGCCCTCCTGCCGCATGTGCGGGTCCTACCGTCTTACGGTATGGTCCGTTTCCGGGCTGATCATGCTGTTCGGCCTGTACACGGCGGTGAAACTGTTCATTTGAACGGGGGGCGGGATCAATCACTCTGAACGGTGACATACTGCTCGCAAGAACATAGGTGGACGATTAACGCCGAGGATTATCCGTCATCTTTTGGAGGGTAAAGCCATGAAGAACAAGGTCGTGAGCTCAAAAGAACAGTCAGCGAGAACATTCAACCGACTGGCAAACAGTTACGACACCACATATTACGGGAAGCACTCGGGAAATCTACACAATGTGGTTTTGCAGAAAATACGTATATTTCCCCATAATACCATCCTGGATGTGGGGTGCGGAACGGGCTCACTTTTGTCGAAGATACCGCAGGGGAATGACACCAAGCTTTATGGCATCGACCTCTCACCCGCGATGATCAAGGTCGCCAGGGATAAGCTAGATCGGGACGTGGAACTTAAAGCCGGAGATTCCGAACACCTGCCATGGACAGATGCTTCCTTTGACATTGTCTGTTCCTCTGACTCATTCCATCATTATCCCCAGCCGGAAAAAGTGTTACGGGAAATGAAAAGAGTGCTTAAACTTAACGGACATATCGTCATCGGAGACCTGTGGTATCCTTCGCCTCTGAGACAGATAGCCAATCTTCTCTGTAGATTCAGCAACACGGGAGATGTTGGGTTATATTCGAACCGGGAAATGGTTGGGATGTTAAGCGTCCTCGGATTTACCAAAATTAACTGGCAACGAATTAGCTTCAGCTCGTTTGTTGTTACCGCCAAATCGGAAACTTCAGCATAGTCATCCCGAATAGAGTATCCACAGGGGATCTTATAGGGGCTTATTGGCTTAGAAGGGAAGAGTTGAAGTTGATCTCGGACTTGGGGGCATTTTAGCCGGCAGGTTTTTGGGCAGCCTTCACCATGAAAACTAGTTTAAAGTTCCCAACTACAGGTTCTTCCCTTAAGAACCCGTAGCCAAGGCTTTCATACAACCGAATGTTTTTAACGCTCTTACTACCGGTAAACAATTCGAAACGGTCGGCTGTTCTAAAACATGTTTCGATTTCGGCCATCAACTTCTTCCCGATCCCCCTGTTTTGACAATCAGGGTGAACGATCAGCTTACCGATATAACACGTTCCGTCTCTTGAAGAGGCCCTGACCGAACCTATAATGGTGCCCTCAATCACAGCTTTGAGGATGGTGTGATCGGCGAACTGTTTCTCGATATCATCGACCGACTGCGTGAGCGGCTCGATAGTATAGTCGTCATAGATATCTGCTTCGCTTCTGTAGACCAATCTTTGAAGCAGCCATATCCCTTCTGCGTCAGGGGCAAGTGCTCTTTCGATGACCACCGGAAAAACCCCTCCGTCTTCCTAGTTCTGCTTCATCCGCTCGAGTTCCTCCAGTAGGCGGTCGTTCAACACCCTGATATACGTGCCTTTCATGCCCAGGGACTTGGACTCGATCACCCCGGCGCTCTCAAACTTACGCAGGGCGTTGACGATGACCGAGCGGGTAATGCCCACCCGGTCGGCGATTTTGCTGGCCACCAGAAGCCCCTCTTCGCCTTCCAGTTCCTTAAAGATGTGGCGGATAGCATCGAGCTCGGAATAGGAGAGCGTGGCGATGGCAACCTGCACACTGGCCCTTTTACGGGCAATTTCTTCCAGGCGGTCCGCCCGCGCACGCAATATTTCCATGCCCACGACGGTAGCCCCGTATTCCGCCAGAATGAGATCCTCGCTGGTAAAGTTCTGGCCGAACTTGGCCAACACCAAGGTGCCCAATCTAATACCAGCCCCGAGGATGGGAATGATGGTGGTCACCTTGTTACTGAACTTGCATGGATCAGTAAAGGAAAAAACGCAGGCGTTGCCCTTCTGGCAGACATTAGAATAGGTTTCGTTTACGTGGACCAGATTCTCGTAGTATTCCTTGGGGAATCCTGCAGGTGAATCCACAATTTCCTGCATTATCTCGCATAAGAAGTCCCTCAAATAGTTGTGACCGAGGACCTTCCCCTTATTATCGATGATGTAGACGCTACAGTCGATATTATCACTCAGTACCGTCGCTACTTCCTGAAAATTGACGGACTGGCCGGCTGATTTTTGCAACAGCTTGTTGATGGTCCTAGTCTTTCTCAGGAGTTCCTCGATCATCGAACTACTCTCCCCAATCGCAAATTTACAGGATATACCTGCTCAAGTCCTCGTTTTCTGCCAGCGAAGCGAGTTTTTCCCTGACGTACGTCTCGTCGATGGTTACCTCGCTACCGGTCAATTCGGGGGCCTCAAAAGAAATATCCTCCAAAAGCTTCTCCAGGATGGTGTGCAGGCGGCGGGCCCCGATGTTCTCCGTTTTTTCATTTACATTATAAGCTATTTTCGCAATTTCGACAAGGGAATTTGGCGAAAATTTAAGAGATAGACCTTCGGTGCCCAGCAGTTCGCGGTATTGCTTAATCAGGGCGTTTTGCGGTTCGGTCAAGATCTGCAGAAAATCTTTCTCAGTCAGGCTTTCCAGTTCCACCCGAATGGGCAGGCGCCCCTGCAACTCCGGGATGAGGTCGGATGGTTTACTGGTGTGAAAGGCGCCGGCGGCAATGAACAGAACGTGATCCGTCTTCACCGGACCGTGCTTGGTATGAATCGTCGAACCCTCCACGATGGGCAGGATGTCCCTCTGTACCCCTCCCCGGGAAACATCGGGGCCTCCCTGGGCCTCGCGGCCGGCAATCTTGTCAATCTCGTCCAGGAAAATGATGCCGTGTTCCTCGGCCCTCTTGATAGCCATCTGTACGACTTCATCCATGTCGATGAGTTTTTGGGCCTCCTGCTGGGTAAGGATGCGCCGGGCCTCGTCCACCGTCACCTTGCGCCGGTGCTTCTTCCGGGGCAGGAGGCCTCCCAGCACGTCCTGCAGGTTGACCCCCATTTCTTCCATGCCTGTGCCGGAGAAAACCTCCAGCATGGGCGGGCCGTTGTCCTCCACCTCGATCTCCAGGTGCTCCTTCTCCAGTTCACCGCGGGCCAGTTTCTCCCGCAACGTTTCCCGTTCGAACTGGATCCTCTGCACCCGCTGGGTGGTCTCACTCTCTTCATCGGCGGGTTTGGCTCCGCCGAAAAAGAACTCCAGCGGGTTTTTCGCCTCCTGCCTTTGCCCGGGTAGCGGGGCCAGGAGTTCGACGATGCGCTCTTGAGTCAGCACCGCGGCCCGTTCCTGCACCGTGGCGATCTTATCCTGACGCACCATGCGGATGGAGGTTTCGACCAGGTCCCGCACCATGGACTCCACGTCACGGCCGACGTATCCCACCTCGGTAAACTTCGTCGCCTCCACCTTGATAAACGGCGCCTTCACCAAACGGGCCAGGCGCCGGGCAATTTCGGTCTTGCCAACCCCGGTGGGTCCGATCATCAAAATATTCTTGGGCATGACCTCGTCGCGTAGCTCGGGGGCCAGCCGGGCCCGCCGGTAACGGTTGCGCAAGGCCACCGCCACGGCTTTCTTGGCCTGATCCTGCCCTACGATATATTTGTCCAATTCCGCCACTATTTGGCGGGGCGTTAGATCGTCCATGCCGGGAAAACTCCTTCTCTATCTACTCCAGCTCTTCGATGGAGATCTGGTTGTTAGTATATATGCAGATGTCGGAGGCAATTAAAAGTGCCTCCCTGACAATTTCCCGGGGGGGTAACTCGGTGTGGGCTACCAGCGCTCTGGCCGCCGCCAGGGCGTAGGGTCCGCCCGAGCCCACGGCGACCACCCCGTCGTCCGGCTCGATGACCTCGCCGCCGCCGGAGAGAACCAGGAGGCTTTCCCGGTCGGCCACCACCAACACCGCCTCCAGCCGCCGCAGGAACTTGTCCGTGCGCCACTCCTTGGCCAGTTCCACGGCGGACCGCATCAGGTTGCCCCGGTATTGCTCCAGCTTACCCTCGAACTTCTCGAACAGGGTAAAGGCGTCGGCTACCGAGCCGGCAAAGCCGGCCAGAACCCGGCCGCCGAAAAGCCGGCGCAGCTTCTTGGCCTGATGCTTCATGATAGTGCGTTCGCCAAAGGTAACCTGCCCGTCGCCCGCCAGGGCCACGTTCCCACCTTTTTTCACCGCCACGATGGTAGTTGCGTGAAACATAATGGTTCCTGGCGGAAAAGCCGCGTGCCCTTCAGGTGCGGCACGGGTGCCCCCGGACCAGGATTTCGCTCCTTTCGGCGTGGAATAGCCGCTCGACACGCGGTCAGACCGGAAATTATTTCCCTGCTTCAGTATACTGGAAAGCCATCATGGGCGTCAATATAGTTTCCCGGGGCCCCTCTCAGGCCCGTGGATGGGAGCGCCGGTAAACGTCCTTGAGACGCTGGGCCGTCACATGAGTATAAATCTGAGTGGTCTTGATACTGACATGGCCCAGAAGTTCCTGCACCGAACGCAGGTCGGCCCCACCCTCCAGAAGGTGGGTGGCAAAAGTATGCCTGAGCACATGGGGGCTGACCTTGCGGGTCAAGCCGGCCTTTTGAACCCAGTTGTCGATGACCTTACGTACGCCCCGGGCCGTCAGGCGCCCGCCCCGGGCGTTCAAAAAGACGGCACTGGTCTTTCGGGCGACCTCAAGATGCGGGCGGCCCCGGTCCAGGTAAAGCCGCAGGGCCTCCACAGCCGGATCGCCTAGGGGAGCCACCCTTTCCCGGCCACCCTTGCCTAGTACCCGCAACCGGCCCCGGGCCAGTTCCAGGTCCCCCACGTCGCACGCCACCAGCTCCGCCACCCGTATGCCGCTGGCATAGAGGGTTTCCAAAAGGGCCCGGTCCCGCAATACCAGGGCCTTGTTGCCCGTGGGCGCCATAACCAAAGGTTCCACTTCCTGCGGGTACAGGAAGGAAGGCAGCTTCTTTTCCGGGCGCGGGGCCCGGACAGCCAACACCGGGTTGGTCTGCACCATTCCTTCCCGGCCCAGGTACCGGTAAAAGGAGCGCCAAGCGGCCAGGCGCCGGGCCATGGTCCGGTGGGAAAGCCCGCGCTCCTTCATCCACCCCAGGTAACCCCGAAAGTCCTGAGCTGTCAGCAGGTCCGGGGAAACCTCCCTGCTTTCCCCGCCCACGGCGGCTTCCCGCCGCGTCAGGTAGGACAGGGCGTCCGAGAGGTCGTGCCGGTAACTCTCCACGGTATGGGCCGACGCCAGGCGCTCGGCCTGTAAATGAAGAATGAAGCTTTTGATGAAACCCTCCATCGCTGCCCACCCGTTTCCAAATAAAGTAACCAGGCGCCGGCAAAACCGGGCTGCTACTCCACCATATCGACTGAAAGCTGCGAAAGACTTATGCTACTTACGCTGCCAACCCGGGGATATCGACGAGTTGTCTTACGCCCCTGCCTGTCCAGCCGCCTCGCTCTTTTTCTTCCGCTCCTTACCCGTAGCCTTTTTCCGTCCCGGACACTCTGCGTTGATACAGGCCAGATAGCTGCGGTTGCCCCGCTTCTTTTGCACCAGGACCCCGCCGCAGGCGCTGCAGTTCTGGGAGGTCGGCATGTCCCAGGTCACGAAATCGCACTCGGGGTAGCTCGCGCAGCCGTAAAACTTCCTCCCCTTGCGCGTACGCCTGATCAGGAGGGGAGCCCCGCACTTAGGACAGGGCACGCCGGCCGGTACGGTAAGGGCCTTGGTGAAACGGCATTCCGGAAAGCCGGGGCAGGCCAAAAACCGGCCGTAGCGGCCAATCTTGTAGACCAGGCGCCGCCCGCACAACTCGCAGGTTTCGTCGCTTTCCTCGTCGGCGATTTTGACCTGCCCGATCTCCGCCTCAGCCTTCTCCAGGGTCTCTTGGAACGGCCCGTAAAACTGGTCCAGCACCTTAACCCAGTCGTGCTGACCCTCCTCGATCTCGTCCAGCCTTTCTTCCATCTGGGCGGTGAACTCTGAATCGACGATGGAAGGGAAATGCTGCTTGAGAAGATCGATCACCAACATGCCCAGTTCCGTAGGCAGAAGGTGCTTTTTTTCCCTCAACACATAACCGCGTTTGAGGATGGTATCCAGGGTCGGCGCGTACGTACTGGGGCGGCCGATGCCCTTTTCCTCCAAAATCTTGATCAGGGTGGCTTCCGAATAACGGGGCGGCGGCTGGGTAAAATGCTGCTCCGGCTCCAGGGCCTTGAGGTCCAGAAGGTCGCCCTCGCTCAAGACAGGCAGGCGGCCGCTGTCCTCCTCTTTATCGCCGTCATCCCGGCCCTCGGTGTAGATTTGGGTAAAACCGGGAAACTTGACCACCTGGCCGGAGGCCCGGAAGGTATAGTCACCGGCACCGATATCCGCCGCGGTGACGTCGACCACTGCCGGGCTCATCTGGCTGGCCAGAAAACGCAGCCAGATCAAGCGGTACAGCTTGTACTGGTCGGCCGACAAGAACTGTTTGATGGAATCAGGGTCCCGCCGCACGGAGGTGGGGCGGATAGCCTCATGCGCATCCTGGATCTTGCCCTTGGCCTTAACCTGGCGCACTTTGTCCGGCGCGAAAGCAGCTCCGAAGGTTTCCAGGATGAATTCCCGGGCCTCGGCCTGCGCGCTTTCGGCCACCCGGGTGGAGTCGGTGCGGATGTAGGTTACCAGTCCCAGAGTTCCCTCGGTCCCCACATCGAGCCCCTCGTACAGTTGCTGGGCCACCAGCATGGTGCGCCGGGAGGTGAAGTTCAATTTCCGGTTGGCTTCCTGTTGCAGGCTGCTGGTAGTGAAAGGGGCAGACGGCCAGCGCACCGATTCCCGCGTGGTTACCTTGGCCACCCGGTACTGCACCCCGGACAAGTCGGTCAGAACCTGCTTGACCCGCCCCTCCTCGGGCAGGTGAATGGTCTTGTTGCGGTAACGCCGCAGGAGGGCCGCGAAGACGGGCTGGCCGGTCTTTTTCAACCGAGCCGTCAGATCCCAGTATTCCTCGGTGACAAACTTCCTGATTTCCTCCTCGCGGTCGCAGATGAGCCGCAGAGCCACGGACTGTACCCGGCCGGCGGAAAGACCCTTCCTAACTTTGCGCCACAGAAGCGGGCTCAAATTATAGCCCACCAGGCGGTCCAGGATACGACGGGCCTGCTGGGCATTTACCAGGTTTAGATCGATCGGGCGCGGATTGGCAATGGCTTTTTGCACTGCCGGGCGCGTAATTTCGTTGAAGGCCACCCGCAACTCACGGTCGTGCAAGTCCAGGAGTTCTTTCAAATGCCAGGCGATGGCTTCTCCTTCCCGGTCCGGGTCGGAGGCCAGCAGAACATGATCGGCCTTTTTTACCGCACTGCGCAATTCTTTAATGACATCGCCCTTGCCCCTGATTGTTATGTATTTGGGAGCGAAGTCATGCTGAACATCTACACCGAACTGGCTCTTGGGCAAATCCCGCACATGACCCATGGAAGCCAGAACGGTATATTTCCGGTCAAGCATCTTGGTTAGGCTTTTGGCCTTGGCCGGCGATTCCACAATCACCAGCGTCTTTGTCAACTAGTCCACCTCATTCTCGCACGTGTCTGAGGATATATTCTATCCCCGGCATTTCCTTGTTAATCGCCTGGTGAAAACCTTATTCGGGGAGCCCCCACCTTCTTCCTGCCGACCGGAGGAACTTTCCGCAACAACTCCCCCGCTTGGGACTGTTGCGCGCCGGAAACACGGATGACAGATTAGGCGAAAAACAACTCCTTCTAGCGGTCCAGCAAGACACATAAAATTTTCAGTGGACGGTGATAGGCATGCGCCGGGCAATCCCCTTTTCCGTTATCCTCCTGGCAACGCTGGCCGTATTCCTAGGCTGGCAACCGAAGGCTGGACCCCCAGCCCAAACTATTGCCCCGGGCGTGATGCTGGATCATTTGGAAGTGGGCCGTCTTGCCGCGCCTACGGCCGCGGAATTGATTTCCTGGCTCGTCCCTTTGTGGGACCACCCGCCGCTCAACGCCACCATCGACCACACCACCGGGGCGGTGCGGCCGGGCCAACCGGGCTGGCGCCTGGACGTGTCCAAAACCCTGGCCGTCCTCCTGAGCGCCGGTCCGGGCCAAGAAGTGCCCCCGGTACTACAAACCGTAGAGCCCCGCTGGCCGGCTGAGGCCCTGCAAAACCTGTCCACGCCCCTGGCCTCCTTCCAAACCACCATCACCGGCGACGCCAACCGCGTCTACAATGTGGAGTTGGCTACCTCACTCCTGAACAACACCCTGGTACTGCCGAGCCAGGTTTTCTCCTTCAACGCCGTGGCGGGACCGTATGAAACCAGCCGCGGCTACCGCGAAGCACCAGTTATCGTAGATAACCGCTACGAGATGGGCGCGGGCGGCGGCGTCTGCCAGCTTTCCTCCACCCTCTACCAGGCGGTACAGGCCCTGGGCCTAACAGTGGTTGAAAGACACGGTCACACCCTGCCCGTCACCTACATTAAAACGGGCCAGGATGCCACCGTGGCCGGCAGCCTGGATTTCCGCTTCCGCAACGACCTGATAACCCCACTGGTGATCAAAGCCTCCCGGCAAGGAGACATTCTGGCGGTGGTCCTCCTGGGACGCAAGGACGAGGCCAAGTCGGTCCCGTCTCTTGCTTCCCCGGCCCCGGCTACCCCGTAAAACCGTCTTCGCCCCCGCGGTAAAAACACCTCTCCCCGGCAGGATTTCCTACCGAAGAAGCGAAATACAGTTTCCGTAGAACAAATTCTCCGAATCTGCCGTCCTGGAGCCGACCGGGTATGGCGGCTGATCGCCGGGTGCAAGGGGAAACGCTTGCGCCTCCTGCTTTGGAAAGGAGAAACGGGGCGGGACGTTTGTCTTCGCCCTTTGTTTTTAGGAGTTGATTCCTTGCCGAGATCTAACCCGGGTTACCGGGGTCAGGGTGGGTCCTGGCTCCTGACCGTCCTCTGGCTGCCCGGCATCGCCCTTCTCGTTTTCGTTCTCCTCCCACTGCTCCGCATGACGCTGGCCCAGACGCCGGCTGGCCTGGCCGCCGTGGCCGCCATGGCCGACGTGCGTTCAGCTATAGGTCTGAGCCTCTATACCGCGCTGGTCACTACCGTTATCGCCGCCATTCTGGGCATACCCACCGCCTACCTCCTCTCCCGGCCCGTCTTCCCGGGCAAACAAATCCTGGAGGCGGTGGTTGACCTTCCGCTGGCCGTGCCCCACACCGTGGCCGGCATAGCCCTGCTGTTCGTGTTCGGCCGGGAAGGTATCGTGGGTTTTTTCGCCGGCAAATATCTAGGCCTCTCCTTCTGGGGCACAGCGGCCGGCATCGTCACCGGCATGCTCTTCGTCAGTCTCCCCTACATGGTGAATTCGGCCCGGGCTGGCTTCGAGGCCATCGATCCCCGTCTGGCCAAGGCTGCCCGCACGCTGGGAGCCACCCCGGCCATGGTCTTCACCCGGGTGCTGTGGCCGCTGGCCCTGCGCAATGTTTTCACCGGCATGGTCCTGACCTACGCCCGCAGCATCAGCGAATTCGGGGCCGTGGTCCTGCTGGCCTACTATCCGATGACCGCCCCGGTCAAGATTTACGAACTATACCTGGAGTCGGGGCTGCAGCAGGCTTCGGCCGCCGCGGTGCTCCTTTTGGCGGTAGCCCTTTTCTCCTTCATCCTGCTGCGCTACCTCATCGGCAAAAAGCGTTGGAGTTGAAGCCTGTGTCCTATCTAGCCATTGACCGCTTACAAGTACAACTGAAAGGTTTCTCCCTCGACGTTTCGCTGAGCCTCGACCGGCATGAAGTGCTGGCCGTCTTAGGTCCCAGCGGCGCAGGCAAGTCGGTCTTCCTGGAAGCGCTGACCGGCTTCCATGCCCTGGAAGGCGGCACGATCACCCTGGACGGTCAGCGTCTGGATACCCTGGCGCCGGAACAAAGGGGTCTAGGTTTCGTTTTTCAGGATTACGCCCTTTTCCCCCACCTGACGGTCCGCGAAAACATTCTGTTCTCGCCCCGCCTGCGCAAATACGGCCGCGAATTGCCGCGCCAGGCCCGGGAAATCATGGCCCTGCTGAAGATTGAGCGTCTGGCCGGGCGCCGGACCCAGCAGCTCTCCGGCGGCGAAAAACAGCGGGTGGCCCTGGCCAGGGCACTGGTCTCCGAACCGGCCCTGCTGCTGATGGACGAGCCCATGTCCGCCCTGGACACGGTCATCCGGGAGCAACTGCGGGATGAACTGCGCGAGCTCCTGTTGCGTCTGGGCACTACCGCCATCTATGTGACCCACGACCGGAACGAGGCCGCCTGCCTCGGCCACCGGGTTGCCGTGTTGTTCAGTGGCCGGCTGGAGCAGGTGGATACCCCGTCCCGGCTGTTCTATGCCCCGGCCTCCGTGCGGGTGGCCCATTTCGTCGGCATGACCAACACCTTTCCCGCCGTGGTGGAAAACGTCGCGAACGGCCGGGTGTACCTGAAGGCCGGCGAACTGAGACTGGCGGCCGGCGCCCCGGCTGCACCTGGCGCGGCCGTAACCGCCGGCATCAGGCCGGAGGAGGTCCTTTTGGCCCCGCCGGACCAGGCGGGGGTAGAAAATTCTTTTACCGGCCGGGTCACCGGCGTCACCCCACAAGGTCAGTTTGTCAGGGTGACCCTGGATTGCGGCGTTTCTCTCACCAGTCTGCTCAGTTGGCGGGATTTCCAACTCCGGCAGCCTTCTCCCGGCCAAACCTACACGGTAACGGTGGAACCCCGGTCCGTTCACCTTATGCCGCCCGGGGAGCTCTGAACCGAAACCCGTACTTTACTGCCTTTATTTGGCGAAGGAAATTAAATCCCCGCCGAGAAATAATAAGGGAAAGATAATCTGGCGCGCGCGCCAGGAAGAAGGGGGATCTGAGGAGATTGGCAGCGAAGGAAACCGTCTGGCTGGCGCTGGAGAAAGTGATGGACCCGGAACTGGGCAAGGACCTGGTCAGTCTAGGTATGGTCAAGGATGTAAAAGTGGAAGGGGAGTCGGCCCTGATCGAGGTGGCCCTGACCACACCGGCTTGCCCCTTACGCTCTAAGATCAACGAGGACATCGAACGGGAGGTGCTGGCCGCCGAACCCGGTCTCAAGAAGGTAGAGGTCACGTTCCGCGGTATGAATAATCAGGAAAAAGAAACCCTGGCCCAACAGACCGGACGCCAGGGATGGACCAACCCCTTTGCCTGTAGCCAAACCAAGGTTATTGCCGTGGGCAGTGGCAAGGGCGGCGTGGGCAAATCCACTGTCACCGTCAACCTGGCTTTCGCCCTGAGCGGACTAGGCTACCGGGTCGGCATCCTGGACGCGGACGTCTACGGGTTCAGCATCCCCGGGCTTATGGGCCTCATCGGCCAGCGTCCCGTGGTCAAGGACAAGTCCGTCCTGCCGCTGGAGCGCGAAGGAGTCAAAATGATCTCCATCGGCAGTTTCATCGAGGGGAACCAGCCGGTTGCCTGGCGCGGTCCCATGCTGTCCGGCATGCTGGAGCAGTTCCTGCGGGACGTCCGGTGGGGCAACCTGGACTATCTCCTCATCGACATGCCCCCCGGCACAGGCGACATGGCCCTGACCCTCATGCAGCGTCTCCCGGAAGCTTTCATGGTCATCGTCACCACTCCGCAGCCGACCGCCCTGAATGTAGCGGTCCGTTTGGGCCTCCTGGCCAGGGAAAGCCGCCTGAGGACCGTGGGGGTCATCGACAACATGGCCTATTTCATCTGTGAGAAGTGCAGCGAGCGTCACTACCTCTTCGGCCACGGCGAACAGCCCGTGGCGGAGACGGCCGCCGAACTGGGGGTGCCGGTCCTCGGCCACATTCCTTTCGAAACCGAGATCAGACACGGCAGCGACATGGGACAACCCCCCGCCCTGATCCACTCGCCCAAGGCGGAGGTTTACACCGAAATAGCCCGCCGCCTAGTCGAAGTGACCGGACAGGGCACGGAGAAACATCTCTCCCACTAGAACCACTTCAGGAGTTTCCGCTCGACCTGGTCAGCCGCACATCATCCGGTTGGCCAGGTCTTCCGTTTTCCGGTAAGGGAAATTGGTATGGCGGAACGGTCAAAATCGCTGGTAATAGCCGCAAACCGCGCAGCAGACTCGCTTTCCCAATTCCCTACGGGCCCAGTAGCGCGACATTCCATGGCCCGGGCCCTTGCGGGTGTAACCCTTGCCGGAGACCTTGGATGAAAACTGTTACCTTTTGCCCCGATTGGCGAATATCCTCGAATTCGCGAGAAAATAAGGGTCAAAGGGATTGACGAGACCTTCCATGTCTTTCTTCCTCTCCAAAGGTTACAAAAGCAACAAAGAATCTGTTGCTTTTGTTGACTTTGTATCATTCTCGCCCGGGATGGTCAATCCCTGAATTCCGGGGATATTTTTCCATTTACAGCCGAGCAGACTAAGCGTCACTTCGGCGCCTTGCCGGTAATTTTTTGTGCCCGCCGGCCTGATCAGTCGATCAAACGTCACCTGGACGGACAGGCCTTCCAGTCCATCGTTCACCTACGGCAGGGCCTGCCCCCCCCGCCTTGTAGACCCTGTTCCAGAATGTGATCGGCAGCACATAAGTGACAAGTATCTTATTTACAACTATTAACAGTCTTTTCCACAAAATCCACCGGCATTGAGCTCTTCTTACATATTTCTTCAATAGTAAGTCCCATTTTATAAAGACGTGCGACAACAGATTCCATGGTTTCCCCAATTTCGATCATATGAAAATCTAAATCATAGAAACGCATTACCCTTTGCCCCCAAGGTTGTTCAAGTATTTCGTGAATAAATGTGACCTTTTCATTTTTGAGTTTTAAAAAGGCTTCCTCTAGTCTATCCGTTTCAAAGTATAACTCAAAGTTATTTGATTGTTTTGTGACCTCGATTCCCAATAGCCTTTTAAGATGACTTTCCAAATGGATAGTAAAATCACCTTCAAAGACAATATCTTCACCAAAATCATATTTAACCTTTTGACCGAGAATATTTTCGTAAAAATTTCTCGACTGTTTAATGTCTTCTACTACAATTAATGAGCAGACAAATTTCATAATACCCACCCTCCTATCACTTACAGGAAAACCTGATCAAGCAAATTTAACCCGGAATTCCAGATACCCGTTATTTGCAAAATCCCATGATTCTTCTGATGTGATCAGCATTTCCTTTTGATGTTAATAACTCAAGCAACTTTAGGGCAACATCAATTGCAATAGACGGATTCCAGGAGGTTATTATGTTATCGTCAATTACAACTGCTCGTTTAAAACATTAACTCCAAATCCCTTTAGTTGATCCTGCCTGATGCCATTATTCATATTGTAGGTGGTGCCATTCTTCCCCGTGAGTATTCCACTCTTAGCGACGGGCAACGCTCCCACGCAAACGGATGCGACTATTTTATTACAACTATGGAAGACCCTGATTAACTCAAGAAATCTTTCGTTATATGCGTCTTCATAAAAACCATATTCTTCAAACCCACCGGGAATTACTAATGCATCGTATTCACTGACAACAACTTCGTCAGCCGTGAAGTCTGTTGTAACTTTTAGGCCAAATGAACTCTCTATCTCTGTTCTAAGTCCGCAAGTAACTAACTTTGTAGTACCATCCCCATCAATAAGATTCCAGCCGATTACATCCGTAAAAACACTGGCCTCATAAACTTCAAAACCCTTTGCAAGTAATAATACTACTTTTTTCATGGCCATGGCACTCCCTATCCTAGCTTAAAGTTCCCTAAAATACACTATCCACC
>Ga0307376_10003400_pt1 | contig 14883 bp, 10 predicted proteins | sample TR2MG_FD_202536 | JGI IMG/M metagenome (GOLD analysis project Ga0307376, IMG submission 202536) | Soil microbial communities from Risofladan, Vaasa, Finland - TR-2 | ecosystem: Environmental > Terrestrial > Soil > Coastal area > Acid sulfate soil | place: Finland: Risofladan, Vaasa | collected...
CATATTTGTAATGCCTTCCTGTTCAAGAAGATCGACATTCCGGCCGTCCCCATTAATGATAAGAGTATTGTCAAGAATCTCAGCCAGATCCTCACATTTGTCTATATCAGAGTCAATTAACTTCACCTGGCATGATTTCTGCATATCTAGAGCTATATGCTTGCCTATCCTGCTCCCGCCCAGAATCATTATGCTTTTAGCCTCAAAACTTTCCTTCCCCGATGTCTTCATCATATCATCAACACCTTCCTGAGAAGCAATAACATATACCATATCGCCAATCTTAAAACTTTCATTCCCTCTGGGGATGATTGTTTTTCCCTCACGTTTGATCGCAACAGCCCTGAATTTTTCAGTTGTATAAATGACAGAAATTTCCTGAAGAGTTTTGTTCAGTATTGGTGCTTTCTCATCAAGATTAAGAACATAAATTGACAGCTTCCCATCCGAAAACTCCATAAAATCAGTTGTCCCGGTCTCATGAAGAAGCCCAAGAACTTCCCGTGCTGCAATCAGTTCAGGATAAATAAGGGAATCAATACCAATGGATTTGAAAAATTTTGATGTGGAAGACTCAAGATAATCAAGATTGTCAATTCTGGCAATAGTTTTAATTGCTCCAAATCTCTTTGCCAGTATTGACGATGTAATATTTGTATCTTCTGAGTGTGTTACTGCAATAAAAAGATCTGTTTTTTTAATAAGGGAATCCTTAAGTATCTTTACAGATGTAGCTGAACCCTCATGTGTAAGAACATCCAGCGAGCTAAGGATAGGCTTTAGTCGGTCCTCTTCCGGATCGATAAGAATAATTTCATGATTTTCATTCGATAGCATCTTTGCAAGATGTGTCCCAACTTCACCAGCTCCGGCAATTATTATTCTCATTTGAGATTAATTGAAAAACATGACAAAATAAGAGATAAATAGCATAATACTCAAGTTTTTTATGACATTTATTTATTATCCGGTCATATCCTTGTAATATACGCACCCGACTTCTCAACAAAATGTATTGTATCAATGTGTGTAATGAGACTTTGTTGCCTTAGATGATAGCCTGGATGTGCTCCGGAGGTTACTATTAAAACTGCCGGGGAAAATTCTTCTTTTAAGGTATTCTCAACTCCATTATCCAACCTTGTGATAATCACAATATCTGGCTTAAAGATATTTAAAATACTATTGTCCAGCGAGTTGGAAATTAATATTTTTTTCTTTCCTGCCCGGAGGAAATACCATTTATTGATTATTGTATTTGAATTTTTTTTAAGCCCCAGAGTGGCACAGTATTTCTGAACTTCCGGACCTGCTGAGGAGGTGTCAGAATATATATTCAGTATTTTACCCGTTCTGATTCCTATTGTTGATATTCCGGGTGTATTAAAGACGATTAACTCATTTGTAGTTTTAGTCGAGATTTCTGAAAATGTACCAACCATAGCATAAATTGCCATAATCAACAGTAGGTATATGATTGAGAATGTTCTTTTCTTAAGGATTAAATAACTGAACGTAAAAATAGTTAAGGTTAATAAAATACATTCAACTGTTGTCATTCCTATATTCTCAATAGTTGAATATCGCAGTGATGAGACTTTTTCGGTAATTAGTTCAGTAGCGGAAGTAAGATAATTAAGGATAGTAGCCAGAAATTGGGACAGAAGATGTAAAGGATATGTCAATGAGATAAGGCAACCGGTCACAATCAGAAAAGATGCAAGAGGTACAATTATGATATTTGTAAGGATGAAGTATACAGGGAATCTGTTAAAAAGCATTATAGTCAGGGGAAGTGTTCCTGCCTGTGCTACAATGGTAACAACTGTTGATTGCCATATCTTATCAATGAATATGTTTTTTAAGTGTAACAAAAGATATAAATCCTGATAAAAACTAATAATATAAATGACAGCAGAATATGATAGCAGGAATCCCGCATCGAAAATTGAAGATGGTTTTATTAGGATGAGAATAAATGCTGATGCCAGTACGGAGTTAATTCCATTTACACGTCTGTTCATCAGTTTTCCTGCCTGAAGGAATGAAAACATTATTGTCGCCCTTAATACTGATGGGGTGAGCCCGGTAATAAAAGCAAACGACCAAAGAAACAGAATTGTTACTAATATCCTGAACAGGTTGAATCTTCGTTTCATAAAAAAAAGGAGACTGAAAATGAAAAAGCTAAGTATTACAGCATGAAGACCTGATACTGCCATAATATGTATCACACCTGCTTTAATAAATTTTTGTTTTTGCTCAGGGTCAAGCATGTTTTTCTGACCTAGTGTAATTGCTGCAACAATAGCCAGTTTTTTTCCTGTGATCCCCCGGGCCTTATACATCTCAATAATCCTGTTTCTTATTATTAAAGATCTATGGATCAGCTTTCTGTGATCAGGTTTCACATGGTTGATAATATCATTAGAACTGGTGAAAGCATAATATCTGATGCCCTGGTTTTCCATATAAAACCTGTAGTCAAATTCATATGGGTTGCCTCTGTTGACAATTTCAATAGGAGTTAGTTTTATTAAAAGCAGATCACCTGGAACTAATGAATGGCTGGAAGTATCTTTTTTATTGTAGATTACCATAGAGCCTTTAATATTTTCAACTCCATTAAGTGTTGCCTTCCTATTCAGCTTCACCAAGATTTTGTAACTATTTTCTTTCTCTTCAGGATAGTCTGATAGTGTACAAGAGTATAATGCATGTTCAGGCTTAAGAAATGAAATACTGTTTTTTTCATTTGTATATAGCAGGAGTCCGCTGATAAATAGTGATATAGACAGTGTATATCCAAAGACCAGATTGATCTCCGATTTATTGAGAAGCAGGCTGCCACCAAAACCAAACATTATGATGATGCCTACCAATACCAGGAATATGAAATCTGGTTTGATATAAAGGCCTGAAATAATTCCGAAACATAATGGCAGGCCAATACGAAGAAATGGAATTTCTTTATGTAGCACAGTCTGCAGCTAATGAGACTGTATAAAGATACAAAAATTGTAGGGATCAGTCGCGTCTGATCCCTACAATTTTATTATGAACTGATAGCTCTTCTCATCTTATCTTCCGTCCGGGAAGAATTGTCTTGTAATCAGTTTCAAATTTACCTTTGCTGATTGCTGTAAGCTTGCTTTTCAGAAGTCTTTTTTTCAGGGGACTTACCTTATCCGTGAATAGTATTCCATCAAGATGATCATATTCATGCTGGATTATCCTGGCTTTATATCCGTCATAGGTCTCATCGTAATAATCCCAGTTCTCATCATAATAGCTGATTCTGATATGAGATTCGCGGTTAACTTCTTCCCTTATGTGTGGGATACTCAGGCAACCCTCAGACATAAGTTGAAAATCACCATATTTTTCTGTGATCATGGCATTAATAAATACCTTCTTGAAGTCAGCCAATTCCGGTTCATCATCAGCTACTGGCTTACCATCGATTACGAATATCCTTATTGACTTTCCAATCTGTGGAGCAGCAAGTCCAAGCCCTTCAGAGCTATACATAGTTTCAAACAAATCATCTATTATTTGATTTAATCCCGGATAGTCTTTGTCAATCTCCTCTGCAACTTTTCTTAAAACAGTATGTCCGTATACAACAATAGGATAAGTCATCTCAGTTTAATAAATTCTTTTTTGTATTTGATCGGTTATCAAGGTAGGATTGAAGTATGATGGAGGCACTTATTTTATCCACCATCGATTTATCCTGCCTTTCACTTTTTTTTATTCCTCCGTCTATCATAGTTTTTAAAGCCATTTGAGATGTGAATCTTTCATCAATTAGATGAATATGCTTCTCCGGGAATTTATTTTTAAGTTTCTTAATGAACGGATTAATATAAATAACAGTTTTGCTTGGTTGGTTGTTCATTTGCATTGGATATCCGATAACAAAGGCATCCACCTCTTCCTTCTTAAGATAATCTTCAATGAAGTTGTTAAACTCCTGTGTACTTACTGTAGTTAATGGAGAAGCAAATATCTGCAATGGATCTGTAACAGCCAGTCCGATTCTTTTTGTACCATAGTCTATACCCAGTATTCTGCCCATAATTAAATAATTGGGTGCAAAATTACGAAAAAACTCTTAGAATTTGTAAAGGCAGGAAATCCGTAATAATCTGGCGACTGCAGTATCTCATTACCACACACATATATGAATAAAAAAACCACCCCGGAGGATGGTTTTTTTATTTTCATTGGTTTATTGTTCTGTTTTTTCGAATTCCAAAGCAGCAAGTCGTTGATATGATTTATATCTCCATTTGGCATTTTCTTCAGCAGCTTTGAAAAGAATCTCAGCTTCTCCAGGGAAAGTTTTAACAAGTGATGTATAGCGTACTTCTGACTTCAGGAAATCCTGAAATTTGGTCCAGTCAGGTTCTTTTGAATCGAGAGTGAACGGGTTCTTTCCTTCATTTTCCAAAAGCGGATTATATCTGTACATGTGCCAGTAACCAGAGGCAACAGCATCTTTTGTCTGAGCCTGTGTTCTCCCCATTCCTTCCCGTAACCCATGGTTTATACATGGGGAATAGGCAATTATAAGTGATGGTCCCGGGTAAGCTTCCGCTTCTTTTATAGCTTTAAAATACTGTGAGTTATTTGAACCCATAGCAACCTGGGCGACATACACATAACCATAAGTAATAGCCATCATACCAAGATCTTTCTTTCGAATCTTCTTGCCAGAAGCAGCAAATTTTGCAACAGCTCCTGTTGGTGTAGATTTAGATGCCTGTCCACCGGTATTGGAATAAACCTCGGTATCAAGAACAAGGATATTTACATCTTCCCCTGTAGCTATAACATGGTCAAGCCCTCCGTAACCAATATCATAAGCCCATCCGTCACCGCCAAAGATCCAGTGTGATTTTTTAATAAGGTATTGCTTGAGACTAAGAATTTCTTTTGCCACTTCAGATTTCTCTGATTTACAAGCCTTGATTACTTTTTCAGCTGCTATTTTGGATGCCTCAGCATTATCTTTTCCACCAAGCCATTCTTCAAAGACAGTTTTTGTTTCAGCTGATACAGAACCATTTGTTAACGCATCATTCATACGCAGCGCTATACGTTCTTTCAGCTTGCTTGTACCAAGATGCAGCCCAAACCCGTATTCCGCGTTATCTTCAAACAATGAATTTGCCCATGCAGGACCATGCCCGTTTTTATTTATTGTATACGGTGTTGAAGGAGCGGATCCTCCATATATTGAAGAGCAGCCGGTTGCATTGGATATGATCATCCTGTCGCCAAAAAGCTGTGTGATAGCCTTAATATAGGGTGTCTCACCACATCCGGCACAGGCACCTGAAAATTCAAATAATGGTTGAGCAAACTGGCTGTTTTTAACATTAACGAATTTGTCAACAACTGTATCTTTATAGCCGACTTTCTCATGCATATATGTCCAGGCAGGAGCTTCATTAAGCTGTGATTCAAGTGGTTTCATGATCAGCGCTTTATTTTTAGCAGGACAAACATCAGCACAATTGCTACAACCTGTGCAGTCTAGAACACTTACCTGAATCCTAAACTTATATGCTTTAAGAGCACCGGGGATACCCTGAATAAATTTTGATCCTTCAGGAGCATTTTCTGCTTCTTCATCAGTAAGAAGGAATGGACGAATAGCAGCATGGGGGCAAACATATGAACACTGATTACACTGGATACAATTATCTGGTTGCCATTCCGGTACATTAACTGCAACTCCTCGTTTTTCGTAAGCTGTTGTGCCGGCTGGAAATGTACCGTCTTCTCTGCCTGCAAAGGCACTTACCGGAAGATCATCTCCTTTCATCAGGTTAATAGGTTCGACAACATCACGAATGAACTTAGTAAGATTACGAGTATCCACCGGTTTCTCAACCTTAATATTTGCCCAATCGGCTGGAATCTCAACCTTCTCAACATTACTGCCTTTATCTACAGCATCGTTGTTCATTTTTACTATATTTTCGCCTTTTTTCCCGTAGCTGTAGAGAATAGCCTTTTTCATTTCAGTTTCAGCTTTTTCATAAGGAATTACATCTGCCACTTTGAAGAAAGCAGCCTGCATAATTGTATTGGTACGGGTTCCAAGTCCTATTTCTTCTGCAATAATTGTAGCGTTAATAATATAGAAATCGATATTGTTTTCAGCTAAATATTTTTTCATGTGATCAGGGAGACGTTGTTTTGTCTCTTCACTATCCCATATAGAGTTCAGCAGAAAGGTACCGTTTTTCTTAAGCCCCTTAAGCATATCATATTTATCGAGATATGACGGCACATGACAAGCAACAAAGTCGGGTGTATTAACGAGGTAGGGTGAACGAATTGGTTTATCTCCAAAACGCAGGTGAGATGTTGTTATACCTCCTGATTTTTTAGAGTCATAAGCAAAATATGCCTGACAATATTTATCTGTTGAATCACCAATAATCTTAATTGAGTTTTTATTAGCTCCAACTGTGCCATCTGATCCAAGGCCATAGAATTTTGCAGAATATGTACCGGGAACAGCAACATTTATCTCAGGAACTATTGGCAGCGAAGTGAAGGTAACATCATCTACAATACCCACAGTGAACTGATTTTTAGGTTCCTTAAGTTTCATGTTTTCAAAGACAGAGAGAACCATGCTGGGAGTTGTGTCTTTTGAACTTAGTCCGTAACGGCCTCCTACAATAACCGGTCTTTCATCTCTGTCATAGAACATATCTTTAATGTCAAGATAAAGAGGTTCACCTGGAGCTCCAGGTTCTTTTGTCCTGTCAAGGACTGTTATTGTCTTAACAGATTTTGGGAAAACATTAAAGAAGTATTTGGGAGAGAATGGACGATAAAGATGTACGGATATTAATCCAACCTTTTCTCCTTTGGCTGTTAAATAGTCGATAGTTTCTTTTGTGGTATCAGTGATTGAGCCCATGGCGACAATTATATGTTCTGCATCAGGCGCACCATAGTAGGTAAAAGGCTTGTATTCTCTGCCGGTAATTTTTGTTATTTCGGTCATGTAATCGTTTACGATATCAGGAATTGGTTCGTAAAACTTATTTATCGACTCTTTTGCCTGGAAGAAAATATCAGGATTCTGGGCAGTTCCTCTTGTTACCGGATGGTCAGAATTTAAAGCATTCTCCCGAAATTTAGTAAGTGATTCCTGGTCAATAAATCCTTTCAGATCATCCATTTCCATCTTTTCGATTTTCTGAATCTCAGATGATGAGCGAAATCCATCAAAGAAATGTAAAAAAGGTATTCTTGATTTGATCGCTGAAAGGTGTGCTACCCCTGCCAGGTCCATAATTTCCTGGACACTGCCACTGGCAATCATTGCAAAACCTGTCTGACGTGTAGCATAAATATCACCGTGATCACCAAAGATTGAAAGAGCGTGAGCGGCTATTGAACGGGCACTGACATGGAAAACACCAGGCAGTAGCTCTGCTGATATTTTGTACATATTTGGTATCATCAGAAGTAAGCCCTGGGATGCTGTAAATGTTGAACATAATGCACCGGTTTGTAACGCTCCGTGTAAAGCTCCGGCAGCTCCTGCTTCCGATTGCATCTCAACAACTTTAACCTGTTCGCCAAAAATGTTTTTTAATCCCCTGGCAGACCATTCATCAATATATTCTGACATAGTGGATGAAGGTGTGATAGGATATATGCAAGCAACCTCACTAAACATATATGCAACATGTGCTGCAGCCTGATTACCATCACATGTTATAAATTTTTTTGTTCCCATTGTATATTTTTATAAATGATTAATAGATTATTTTAAAACAAGGTGCGAATGTACAAAAAATATTTTTTTTGTTATCCGCCATTCATCGAAATCAGAAATTCTTCATTTGACTTAGCCTGGAGTAACCTGTCGCGGAGGAATTCCATAGCTTCGACCGAGTTCATGTCGGTAAGGAAGTTTCTCAAAACCCATATCTTCTGAAGGATATTTTTATTTAAAAGCAGATCTTCTCTTCGGGTACTGGAAGCAGGGATATCAATTGATGGGAAAATCCTTCTGTTAGAAAGTTTACGATCGAGTTGTAGCTCCATATTTCCTGTTCCTTTGAATTCCTCAAAAATGACATCATCCATTTTTGAACCCGTGTCAGTAAGAGCAGTAGCCAGGATAGTTAAGGATCCTCCGTTTTCGATGTTACGTGCCGCACCGAAAAACCTCTTGGGTTTATGCAAAGCATTAGAGTCAACTCCACCTGACAGAACTTTGCCTGATGCGGGAGCTGTCGTGTTAAAAGCTCTTGCAAGTCTCGTTATTGAGTCAAGGAGAATAACAACATCATGACCACATTCAACAAGACGTTTGGCTTTCTCAAGTACGATATTGGCAACCCGGCAATGACGCTCAGCCGGTTCATCAAATGTTGATGCAATAACTTCAGCTTTAACATTCCTTGCCATGTCAGTAACCTCTTCAGGTCGTTCATCAATAAGTAATATCATCAGGTAAACTTCAGGGTGATACCTGGCTATCGCATTTGCAATCTCCTGAAGAAGGATCGTTTTTCCCGTTTTCGGCTGAGCAACAATCAGGCCGCGCTGCCCTTTTCCTAATGGAGTAAACATATCAATTACCCTTACCGACAAAGATCCCTCTCCGGGTTGGCATAAAGTGAATTTTTCATTAGGAAAAAGCGGAGTTAGAAAGTCGAAAGGAACTCTGTCTCGAATAAAATCCGGACTTCTTCCATTGATCTCATCAACTTTAATGAGCGGAAAATATTTTTCACCTTCTTTAGGTGGACGAATTGATCCTTTTATTGTATCACCTGTTTTAAGACCAAATAGTTTTATTTGCGACTGTGAAACATAAATATCATCCGGAGAGTTAAGGTAATTATAGTCAGGTGATCTTAAAAACCCGTAACCATCAGGCATAATCTCAAGCACACCTGTATTATATATGATTCCTTCAAATTCATATGGTCTTTCCTTCTTCTCTTCTTTAACGATTGGAATATTCTTGATGATTTTTGCAACAGGAGGTTCAACTATTACATCATCGTAGTTAATGTTATCAACAGGTGTAATTTCATCTAATAGAGATTCTTCATCACTTAATAGTTGTGAATTGTCAAGAATAGCATCATTAAGGGATTCAGATTTTTTATTTTCAGTCTTACCTGCTGCTCCTTTTCCTAATATCTCTTTTTTAATGCTCCTTTCATCAGACCTCTGATCCGATTTCCATTTTGGATGTATCTTATCCTCAGTCACTGGTTCTGCATTCTTAAAAAGATCAGTCTTCTCCTCGGTTCTCTCTAATTTGATCGCCTGTTCATCCTGTTCATCTGCGTTTATCTCAGGCTTCTTCAGATCATCCGGCGAAACAGAAATAACAGATTCTAATGAGCGGTTAACAACCGGCTTAATTGTCCGGGGACGTTTACCTCTTCTCCTTGCCGAGTCAGGCTCATTTTTATTTGCTTTTCGTGAATGGCGAATATTCTCCATTTCAGATTTGACGGAAGCCTTTTTTTCTGTCGCTTCCAGTGCCTGGTGGTCAAGAATCTTATAAATCAAATCCTGTTTTTTTAAAGACTCCGTTTTTTTTATTTTAAGTTCTTTAGCTATATCCTTTAATTCAGGAAGCAGCTTCTTACTTAACTCAAGAATGTCGTACATATTTTAATGATATATGGAATATAAGAGATCTTAGTGATTTTTTGGAATAACGGACCAAAATATGAATATGAATCCGTTGGATTATGTAACATATATATCACATATCCGAAAACCGATGCAATATTAAATAAAATTGCTAAATAATACCTACCAAATGTTATTAAAAATGCAACGGGGTTTTATCAAACTAATTAATAATTTGATATTCAATATGTAAAATACTTATGCAAGTTAGTAATAAACTATTATTTAACAAAAAAAAGTAGTATAATATGTTGTATAAAAGCATTTTTTTACTAAAATTGTACTTAAAGCCTGGAATTCCTTTGAGAAACTAATACCTGACCATAAAATGCGTCAGTTAAAGATAACAAAACAGGTTACTAATCGTGACACCCCTTCACTTGATAAATATCTTCAGGAGATTGGCAGGGTGGAACTTATTTCACCGGAAGAGGAGGTTTCTCTTGCCAGGTTGATAAGATCTGGCGACACTGAGGCTTTGCGCAAACTTGTTAAAGCCAACCTTCGTTTTGTTGTATCGGTCGCAAAGCAATATCAGAATCAGGGAATGAGTTTACCAGATTTGATAAATGAGGGTAACCTGGGACTGATGAAAGCCGCACAACGTTTTGATGAAACAAGGGGATTCAAATTCATTTCCTATGCAGTTTGGTGGATACGACAGGCTATACTTCAATCTCTGGCTGAACAGGCACGGATAGTGCGCCTTCCGGTGAATAAGATCGGATCAATAAATAGGATAAACAGAGCTTTTTCACGACTGGAACAGGAATATGAAAGGGAACCATCTTCCCAGGAGATCGCTGATACCCTTGAGATGATACCAGAAGAGGTAAAAGATGCGCTGAAAACTAACGGGCGTACTGTCAGTATGGATGCCCCTATTAGTGCTGAGGAAGATAACAATATGTATGATGTTTTGCAGAGTGCAGATACACCAAGCCCTGATAAAAATCTTATTAACGAATCGCTTGCATATGAAATAGAAAGAGCCTTAAACACACTCTCTCCCCGCGAATCCAAAGTTCTGAAGTTGTATTTCGGATTAGGGATGAAACATCCCTTTACACTCGAGGAGATCGGAGAGGAGTTAAGCCTTACACGTGAAAGGGTAAGGCAGATAAAGGAAAAAGCTATAAAAAGAATTCAGTTTACTACACGTTGCAGAATATTGAAAACATATCTGGGTTGATAATTTGTTTCTATATTTGGGCAAAAATTATTTAAATGGAACATATTGTCTCTCCGTCTCTACTAGCCGCTGATTTTGGTAATCTGGAAAAAGATATCTCGATGGTAAACAGAAGTAAGGCCGACTGGCTTCACCTCGATATTATGGATGGTGTCTTTGTCCCAAACATATCGTTCGGGTTTCCTGTTATTGAATTTGTGAAAAAAATATCGGAGAAACCTCTGGATGTACATCTGATGATTGTGGATCCAGATCGTTATATAATACGGTTTCGTGATGCTGGCGCAAGTATCCTTACGGTTCAATATGAAGCTTGTGTTCACTTGCAACGAACAGTAACAGAGATAAATAGTCTTGGAATGAAAGCAGGAGTAGCAATTAATCCTCATACTCCAGTTTCGCATCTTAAAAATATTCTCCCTTTTGTTGACATGATTCTAATCATGACTGTTAATCCAGGATTTGGCGGTCAATCTTTCATTATGGAAAGTTATAACAAAATTAACGAGCTTCGGGAAATGATTGATTCGGGCGGTTATAAAGTGTTGATTGAAGTCGATGGGGGTATAAATACGAAAAATGCCCGAAAACTTATTGAAGCAGGTGTTAATGTACTGGTTGCAGGCAATTCGGTTTTTGGTTCAACTGATCCTGAAGAGACTATCAGGATGTTGAAGGAACAAATTTAAAATAACACTCCGCAATACTCACTTACATTAAAGTAAGCCATCTCCTCTGGACGATTTGAGACTAGTGCCTTCACCCCCTCTGCAACTGGGCGAAACCCTTTCCAAAAAGGAGTGTAATTGCTTATATAACTAAAATACAGCTATATACATAAATATATTTCCTTCTTCGGAGAGATCTAAAGGCGGCTGAAACCTGGCAAAATGAATTTAATTAGCCGACTTAATTAATTCAGAAATATATTCAATAATACCTTCAACCTGTTCCGGATGAAACCAATTAATTGACATGTCCTTACTCCACCAAGTTATTTGTCGTTTTGCGTACCGGCGACTGTTTCGTTTAATTAATTCAACAGCCTTTTCTTTTGAAATCTTTCCATCAAAATACTCATAAAACTCTTTATAGCCAACACTGTTAAGTGCATTCAGATTTCTGAACTTAATAAGTGCTAAAGCTTCTTCTTCAAGGCCTGCTTCAACCATATCATCAACTCTTGAATTAATTCTGTAATAAAGTTCATCCCTGGGCCTTTCGAGGCCAATTTTTATTATCATGAAATCTCTTTCTCTTTTTTTCTTATTAAGAAAGGATGAATATGGTCTGCCGGTTGTGTCACAAATCTCAAGAGCCCTAATAATCCTTTTATGATTATTCAGATCAACCTTATTATAATGCACCGGATCAAGTAGTTTTAGAGCTACCCTTAAACCTTCAATTCCCTCCTCTTTATATCTTGAAATGTATCTAATCCTTGCCGCTGGATCGACATCAGGAATGTCATCAATACCGCTGCAAACAGCATCAATATATAATCCGGAGCCACCTGTCATCAGAACAATTTTGTTCTTGCTAAAAAGTTGGGGCAGGAGATCTAAAACATCTATTTCGAACATACTGGCACTGTAATAATCTTCTACAGATAAAAACTGTATAAAGTGATGCTTTATTTTATTAAGTTGATGAACAGAGGGAACTGCTGTTCCGGTTCTCATTTCAATAAAAAACTGTCGTGAATCAGCAGATATTATCTCAGTATTGAAGTGGGCTGCTAAATCAATAGAAATATCTGTCTTGCCGACACCTGTCGGTCCTAGCAGAACTATCAGAATATTATTCATTGAGATTTAATCCTGGGCCGATCTATTATTCGTCCTCGTTCAGGTTATCCATATTATCGAAGTCAGGCAGAACATCTTCGTCATCCCCGTTAAGGAACAGATCATCCACCTCAGATTCATCGTCAATATCATCGTCATCGTCATCGTCAGAGACAATAATATTATTATATATTTTGCGGGAGGTTCCGCCGAAAACCACCTGTTTAGGAGGAATTCCCTTTGAATTGGTACATGAAGGATATTCCCGGCCTTCAATCTCGGCTACCTCCCCAATGTATTCAATGAAGAGAGATCTTTCGTTAAAAAAATCGAAGACATATAGCAATTTTTGATTTTTTCGGAATATAACATCTTCCAAAACAGCAACATCCATTGGAGAAGAACCTGTCCCCATATCAAAAAGAGTAAATTCTTCTTCCTTCTCCCAGTTGTCTGTTGCCAAAAAAAATGAAGCCAATTGTGATTTATCAAACTCCAACTCATCCTGAATAAGGTTGTGAAAATCTAATAATGAATGTGTATCAAGAAGTTCAAATTCCCTTGTAAATGACTCATCTTCATCTGATAACAGTACAAATTTGTAAACCATAATATGTGTTAATTCAATGGGTGCAATATAATATTTTTTATATTATAAATTCCTGCAATTATTTTTTAACAGAAATTCTATTGTATCAATTCCATCAGCATATTCCCACATACGTGGTGATTGGGTTTGACCAAACGGAAGATATTGTCTGCCGGCAATACACTGAATATTATCTTTATTTAATTCTAATTGATGTTTTAAAACTGATTGAGACTCATAAACCTCATAAAACAGTACTGAAACAGGAGAGGAAATTCTGCTGTCTTCCTTTATTAAAAGATAACCTGTGTCATGGAAAGATTCTTTATTAACAAGGTAAACTGCTTTGTTAAAATCGTAGTTATTGGCATATTTAATATTATTGATTATATCTGAAAATGAGAACCATCTCGTTATAAGTTTTGAGATATCATATTCTTTTGGGATAAATATTTTCGATATATTCCTGCAGCCCAGTCCAAAATAGGAAAAAATGTCTGTTCCCAGATTTTCTACTTCAGCAGAAGTTTCATTTCCATCAATAATCGCAATGCTGTTTCTGTTTTTCCTTATTATATTTGGATATTTACTAAAATAGTACTCAAAGTACCTCGAACTGTTGTTACTGCCGGTAGCAATTACAATATCAAAATTTGTCAGGGTTCCCTCAGTAAAGGCTATTTTCCCCCTGAATTTTTTGTTTATTGCGCATAGCATTTCACTTATTAGGATGATAAGTTCCGGATCCTTTGAACTTGTCTTAGCGATAACATTATTTCCACTAATAAGAACAGAGAGGAAGTCGTGGAACCCAACAAGAGGTATGTTGCCAGCCATTATCAAACCTGCTCTCACCGGATCTTTCTTGCTTTTCAATTCCGGGTAGGCGTTGGTCCATTTGATAAGATTATCTTCTGTAAGTTCATTTGCAATGGCTGTTATTGCCATTTTTACATTTTCAGGAGTGAACCATGGATTATGGCTCTGCTGGTTGTTAATAAGAGAAATGAGCTGCTCTCCATAACTCCCCAGCCCTCCATTTAGAACTTCCTTAAGGGTTCGCCCAAGCTTTGCAAATGATTCTATTCTTTCTTCAAGGTTCATAATTTCAAAATTGAAGCTGACAAATTTACGGAATTTGAGTTACATTAAAAGAAAAAAAATGACCCGGTATCGGGTCATAGATAATATTAATGTAGAGACAGTTCGTGAACTGTCCCTCCATTGAACATTTAATAATTTAAAATTATTTCAGGGCAAATGTAATTGGAACCATGTACCAGACCGGGACGGGTTTTCCTCCCTGTTTTCCGGGTTTAAAAGCAGGCAGGGTATTTATTACCCTTATTGCCTCTGCATCGAGTTCCGGTGCAACTCCCTTGATTACACTAATTTGGTTTACACTGCCATTTGAGGTAATACAAAATCTAACAATAATCCTACCCTGAAGATTTTGCTCCTTTGCAGATAGAGGATACTGAGTGTTCTCTCCAATATACTTTAACAGTTCAGCATCCCCACCAGGAAACTCTGGCATCTCTTCCACGACAACAAATGGTTCTTCACCGGATCCTTTTGTTATCGTTTCACTGATATCAGGAGGAGGAGGAGGT
>Ga0307376_10003402_pt1 | contig 14880 bp, 8 predicted proteins | sample TR2MG_FD_202536 | JGI IMG/M metagenome (GOLD analysis project Ga0307376, IMG submission 202536) | Soil microbial communities from Risofladan, Vaasa, Finland - TR-2 | ecosystem: Environmental > Terrestrial > Soil > Coastal area > Acid sulfate soil | place: Finland: Risofladan, Vaasa | collected...
ACAGCGTCAATCTTACAAAGCACCGGAATAAAGCTATTATATTTAACCCTTATCTTCATCTACTACCTTAGATAGCTAAACCCAACGTTATATATAATCGCCCCTGATGTTGTCGGAACTATTTGCATCCTTAGATAACCACTTGTGCTACCTGGAACTATCGCACCAAAATTACTACCACTTGCTGTCCTACGAACCGACCCTGAAATACTAATGCTACTAAACCACGAGATCGCTTCTGGAACACTCATATCAATCTCACATATACTTCCACTTGTGTTGTTCTGAGTAGAAATACTGAGCCATCCGAATACTACATTACCAATCACCACGTATCGTCCATTTGACGGAACCGCTGTATTGCAAGTACCTGTTACATAATTAAATGCTGGCGAATTCCACGCTACAGACTTATACATCGCTAAATCTTCATTGCCAAAATTGATACCATTAAGAAACTTCTTTACACCACCAATATCTTGCGCTCCAGTACTTAAAACACCACCGTTAGTTGCTCCGTTAGCCGCTTGCAACTTCGTAGCCAATATTCCTGCGTCACTCTTAATATCAGCGTTGACTATCGAATCATCATCTATCGACGATGAAGTGACTGTACTTGTACCAATCTTACCATCTTTCAATAAAACACTATCAACCGTAACCCCATTATTGCTCCCAAATACTTCGTCTATTGTGTCGGTTGTTAATTTCTTAGTGTCGGGAATTTCTGCTCCGTTGGTGAGTTCAACCGGACCATTGGCACCCCTCAATTTTTCAGCGACTAACGTTGCTAGCTCATCGATAGTTACAGTCATAGCTTCAGCATCAACACTAACGAGTGTTTTTTCTTGAGATGGAATACCAGATAGAACCCTAAACCACATTCCCTCTATACCTGTATTGTAATAGCCGCCGTTCCATGCCTGCACGTTTGTGGAAACTGTTTGAATGTCGGTTTGCAAACCAACTAGGACATGTCCTAAAACGACTGAGATATCCGTAACTACCACAAGATATGTCAAGCCATTACTGGTAGCGACTGGCGAAGAAAACTCCACCAGCGTGGGGGTTCCAAAAGCCACCGGTAAGAGACTAACGTCTAGTACAGTAAACCCTAACTCTGAGACTCCAGTCGAATCGTAAATAGACACCTTGAGTGTCCCTGTGGCGCTATTACTGTTGTAAAGATCCAACTCAACGTTAGTTACGCTAGAACCATCTGACACAAAATCATCGGCTACTCTCACACCGGGTGCATCAAAACGTAAAAAACAACAACCGTTCTCGGTTACTGTGTACATAGTGGTATCCACAATAACTGTAGAAGGGCTTCCGTTGGTCCTCGCTACAAGTTTTACTTTTCCACCTGTATTTCTTGACTTCAAAATCAAGTCAGACGAAGCAGAAAACCCTAAACCTGAAAACAAAAACAACAATATTAATAATTTTCTCATATCTTACTCCACAATTATTCTTACAGGTTCGCTCGCACTAGGCGTTAGCCCGTCGATATTTCCTTGAAGATAATGATTTGAATCATCTGTCACCCAAACCAAAGAGCCGATTGTATCAACATTAGTCCAACCTTTACCGGTCAACTTTTGAACTGCTCTAATATTGGCTGGATAATCATAGTATATTTTAGTGCAAGGCTTGTCGGTATCGGTCGCAGTCAATTGACCAGATCCGTCGAATAGGAAAATATTGCCGTCATTAATTGGTTTGGCAAATGGCAATGCGGTCGGACCTGAAACGATTCTATATTGCAAGGTTACTGACGGAGTCTTACCGGTCCAATCCAAGTAAATATTATCGTCATCCCAGTCAACGACCACTTCTCTAGGATCAAGATTTTTAATCCGTCCCGAAGTCCCTACGGTCAAATCCCATTCTTGAAGAACAAGACCGACGATGTCCATCTTATCGTCTAAATCATGAGTTAAAGATGCTGGAGTCGTCGAGATCCAATCTGATTTGTAACTTCGAGACATATCAACGACTGCGTTACTTATCTTCGGCACGAAATATAAAGCGATGTCAACTCGATCATTACCTGTGAACGTCAATCCGCTAAAGTCAAAATCAATCGCGGAACTAGTTATGTCGGTAACAAAACTCGATGCCGGAAGCGGAGTGGTAATGTCTCCCGATTCGGTCCAGAAGGTTAAAAATATCAGTTGAGGAATCGCATTAAACGTATAAGTTGTAGTTTTTGTCGATGCCGAACTATGAGAATCCAATTTCTCTTCTAGGTAAGAAAAATAAGAAGATAAGTAATCATGTTTTTTAGTAGGAGCTGTTTTATAAATTCCTCCCGCCCACGTTGTTCCGACTGTCAAGATAGAACCGAGCGGAATGTATCTCTGCTTATTTATTTCATCAATGTCTTTATCGAGTAAAACGAACTGGTCTTCTTGATAGATCGTATGAACTTTAAGCCCATTGTCTGATAAGACCGATTCCGCACCGATCTTGGTGATGTCTACACACAACCAATAAAGAGTCGCATCTGCCGGAGTCGCAATGAGATTTGTTAGATCGACCTCAACATTTACCGGAACATCTGTCGTCACGTTCCCAGAGATCAAAATCCTATTGTCAGGTAGCCAGTATTTGCCTTTTTTAACTATAGCTGTTTGATCAGAAATACCTTGAAGCTTAAAGCTAGTATCTTCTCCACCGCCAACTCCAGACCCGCCGCTATGCCGATGAATACGTGAATCAGATCCAACCTTGTTCTCAATGATAGCTGTCGCTGATCCGATGGTCTTATAAGCGGTTGTCGAAGTCGATTCGAGATCAATAAAACCGATCGGAACACCATCAATGTTTGAATAAAGAGCGCCAGCGTCTTCAAGTGCTCCAGCCGAAGCTTGTTCTGCGCCAAAAAAAGAATCGACTTTATTAGCGTCAGCCACGTATTTAAAAACACATCGAACAAATTTCCCAGACCCGCTCACTGTCGGAAGTGTAAAAGTACCTCCTGAAGTAGTGACCTCACCAACCGGCGCAACAATCCCAGTCTGAAAGTTTATGGTGGCTCCCGCGTACTCTTGAATAGTGTCTTCGATTGGGGGAGTCGTCTTTTCAGATCCATCTCCCGATTCAATCTTATTACCAGAAATATTTAAAGTCGCTCCGGGAGTCGGATGATTTGCAAACAACCGCAAAGGATATGAAGTGTTTTTGTTCACCCTGGCAAGCAAATCTTTAAGCAGTTCGTTCTCTTTAGAACCGATAGCCTCATGATCAATAAGAGTCTTCAGTTCGTCTACAAAGCCTTGAGTCGTCATCACTTACCCCTATATCTCTCTTTGTAACCATAAGTCTGTTGTCGTTGCAGAAGCCACACCGTCAGCAGGTTCAGCCCATCCCAGCTTAATTGCGGTCGGTGTTAGAGTTAAAGCGCCAGCAGATCCCAAATAAACAACCTGCCCAGGAGTCGCCCCTAAACCAGAGACCGCACCAGGACAGCTTCCCGCTCGAATAACCGTTCCAAAAGTTCCATCAGCAACCGTTCCAGTGACCAAGCCGATAACTAATGTCGCTGTGCTCACATCGGCCAAAATCATCGATCCATCACTAGCGTCCCAAGAAACAACTTTGTTCAAAGCTATTGGAGATCCTGAATTGTTCTTACATAATTTGCCAAGCTCTCGACCGTATTGTGCTGCGGTCCCTTCTTGAACACCAGAAACCTGCATGCGAAATTCAATGCTGCTACCATTATTAACCGGTCGCCTCAATTCAATCTCGTCACCGATCCCAGCACCAATATTTGCCGACTCGATCCAGTCAAGACTTGATCCCTGTTTTACAGCCCGTCCGTCTATTCTCACTTCAAGTTGATGGAGTCCGGTTTGATAATTCTGATTTCCACCGAGACCGAACGGAGGTGGAAGTTTTATCTTCGATCCAATCTGAAATCCCGCACCTCCATCAGAGACAACGTATTCTTCATATGCAGGTCCAGCGACCATTGAATAGATCAGACCAACCATCGCATCGGTTTCAGAAATTGCTCTGGTAAAAGAGCCGCCAGGAGTAATGAAATTGGTTGAAAAATAAGGAGGCGTCGAATCAAATTCACTTCTAAGCCCTGTGGCCGTAAGCCATTCATCAGTTATGCCGTCGCCTAGTTGAGTCGTCTCTCCGTCTTCAATCTCAACCGACTGCCAACCGTTACCGAAATAGATCTTAGTTCCAGACCTATATGCAATTATATAGTGTCGAGTATTATCAGGATCGATCAAATAATCAGCAGACGCTACTGTTGAGACCGCTAACGGTCCTCCCGGAGTAGTGCCTTCTCTCGGCAGAGTTATATAAGCCAACTCTCCATCGGCCAAATTGCTTACCGTTTGTGCCGAGACCGTATATTCGAACGCCCGTCCTGGGGCAATGATCCTAAGATCATCAGACCAAGTAAGCTCAATACCACTGAAACCACCGGCCATGCCGACAGGGCCGAGCGTCCTTCCGTTAGAAAGGCTCTCAGTAATTGAAATGTTTCCAACTGTTCCATCTGTGTCGTGCACCAATTCTATTCGATCCCCATCTCCAGATGAGGCAGTTATGATTAAAGCAGAAGACCCGATCGCTGAGAGCATCGCAGTCTTGACATCAGTCGATGAAGCTTGCTCTGCAACCGTCACCGCATTTGCAGGCCCAGAGCTATTAGTATCAAACTCAAAAGTGACAGAAGTCGATCCATCGTCGATCGTAAACGTGTCTCCATCAAGAATGCCTGTCAAAAGGTCTGTAGGGATCGCATTTAGCGATCCTGACGCTGGTTTAGGCAAATTCCAGCTAATATTGCCACCGTCAACTAAAATGTAATTGATGCGCTCTAAGAGCCCTAGAACCCCAACTCCAGGATTTCGATACCACTCGTCAGATGCGGTCCAGGGAGCAAGGTCTTTTGCTTCTTTAAGAGATGTCTTGAGAGCGTCCGAATCGTTCTTGATTGAATAGATAGTTTTGTCTGTCCTGGGAGATCCGAAATCCCAGTCTGAATCGAGATGATAAAACACATCTCGGCTATCGACTATTCCAGATATCGACCCACCCGATGTAGTTACTTCTGCCAGAGGAATCCGATCAGGCCGAGCGGCAGAAAAAGAAATAACATTGCTAACAAGACGATGAGAGACGTTGATATCGACGGTATCGACAGTTTGAGTGAACTCTTCGCCCTGTCCACTGTTTGCGGTCGGGTCCCAGATCGCGACAGAATCCTCACCAGTTGTTGTTGAGTAAAGTTCGACTTCAACATAATTTATAGAATTATCCTCAAGGTCTAAAAGTAAATCATCACACGATGTATCTCTTACAGCTAAAGATTCATCGCCCACCCTTTCAGAGTTGAAAAGAACCGAGTCAATAGATTTATTGAGCTTAATTTCAAGTCCACCGTTGTCTGATATCAGCCAGTTTTTAACAACCTTGTTCTCGGCTGAAATAAAACTCTTATTGTAATGGTGGAATTCTTGACCGATCAGATCCATCATTGCTTTATAATGTGGGAGATCAAATCTCTGATCGGGTGTAATTCTGGTTTGCTTTTGCACTTTATTTACCTCTTAACACTTAATCTCAGGACTAATTATAGTCCAATTAATAACTACTCCAGCCGCAATAATTGATTCAATAATTCTCTGCGCTAAAACTCTAGCTGCCGTAACACCAACCAAATAAACTTTGTAGTCCGATCCATACTTATCCGGTTTTGGATTTGGAGTTTTTATAACATTAACCAGTTCACCGCTCGTATGGTCAAACAAAAAATTATAAGAAGGGTCGATTAGAATAGTCGAGTTGTTCGGTCGTCCATAATATTTAATCAAGATCTCTTGATTTGGTTTACCATAGTTGAACATCAAAAGACCCGGTTCGTCCGGTATTCCAGATGCATCAGTCATTGTTAGATTGGGAGTTACCACTCCAGCCGTTATTGATTGCCCTAAAATACCTCGATATTTTGTCACCACAACCGGAGCAGAAGGATCAGTTATAAAAGAACCTGGATAATTATTTATCCCTGCCATCATAAAACGTTCGCCAGCCGTGAATAAGGATAGATCAGCCCCCGCCCCGAACTGAACACTGTTATCTCCAACGGTATTTGACACGATAATTTCGAAGTGAAGACCTTGAGCGATCATCGCATTTGCAAGTTCATCTTCTTTTAGTTCCTTATCATCACCATCAAGACTGATAACAAGCTCTTTGGCGACATTATCGATTGAGTCAATAATTCCAGAATAATTATGAAAATGGTGAGATCCCGCAAGCGATCTTCTAAGAGCAGGGACCGATGAAGGAATCTGGATCTCAATTTGATTTGGTCTGACTTCTGCAACAAAAACCTTTGGGTTGTTCTCTCCAAAAAATATATCCAAGACATCCTTGACCGAAGGGAGAACTTGTTTAGGAGCGAAACTTAAAGCTGGAATGAGCCTTCTAAACAGCACATCGCTCAAGTTAAATTCGGACGGTCTAAAAACACCTACGTTCGATCCCAGCCAGTTGAGATAGTGGGCTTGAGCGGTCGCTACATAAATCTGCTCTTTAGCGTCATTGATAGCCTGAACAACGAGGTCGTCTTCTCCGGCCCATGAATAGAGGAGCCCTCTAATTCCGGGATTCGTGTACGGCTTGATCAAGCTCGGAACGTACAATTGCATTTTTTTAAGTTTAGAAACCATTATCCAACCGTAATATTATCTTCTGTTATTCTCGCCAACTCGTTATCGGCTATCGCAACATTCTCTCTTGAAGAGCAACTACTGCCAGCTATAGTCGCGTCAAAAACCCCTGCGACCGTCTTAACTTCAACAATCACTTCAGACATAATGACATCATCGCTCACTCCAAGACCATTTATGTAGTTCGATATAACTGATTTTATAGTGTTGGTTATTGAGCTTAAAGACACCCCGGAATCAGTAGTGATTTTCACTTCAATTGTTTGCGGCTTTTTAACCGGCTCAATTACCTCGACATGAACTCCAGCCGCTCTAATCCCATCATAACCTTCAGCTTCGTTTCCATCTACTGCCCACTGAGTTTCTTGAGCGAGCCCTGTGAAGTGTCGATACGCATCAACTCCGCGCTCTTCGAGTTGGAAATTCAGTTCGCTATTTCCAGACCCGCCTGGGACCGCGATAGCTGCGTCTTCTGTAGTTTGAAGAGATGAAAGTTGAACTTTTGTTCCACCAGAAGACAGGGAGACTTCTGTTTTTGTCGATATGAGAGTGACTTGTCTGTTGTTCCAGAACTCAACCACTTGAGAAGCTGTTTTTGGGATAACTTGATAAGCGTCTCCTGATGATGCGATTGTCTCGGTAACGCCCTCGTTCTCAACCGAGAACGTCCCGGTCATCGTCCCTATACTTCCATCAGCTCGTGCGCCTGGATCTACACTAGTAACTAAGATATCTCCGAGGTCACTTGTGACTGTAAACTCGGAATCGGCATGCAGTGCTGATCCGATTTTACTTGTTACGGTTGTATCGCTATCTGCCCCAAGTATTGTGGAGACCTTTATAGATCGATCTTTACCGTGAGTAGGTTCAGTAGTTGGAACATAGTCAACACCTTCGTTATCAATCCAAAATGCTCCACCAAAATTCCCCAAAGTGCCGTTTAACCTTGCACCGGGAGTCGCGCTCGTAACAACAATCTCATTACCATTTTCGATTGTAGCTGAAAATTTAGAGTCGGCGTTTATTGCAGCAGCAATCTTCCCAGAGAATGTCGCATTGTCATCAGCAGCTATTATGGTGGTTATCTCGACAGACCGATTTTTACCGTGAATAGGTTCTGTCGTTGGAGATCCATCATTAAGGTCAATCCAAAACGCAACAGTCCCAACGTCGTCGGAGACAGACAACCACGCTCCGCTCCATGCGTTAGGAGCATTAATTCTAAAACGAGTGACCTCAGTTTCTTCAAGATTGGAATCTACCCAAACTGCAACCGAACCGGCAGCGTCGTAAATTGTCAAATACTTACCGTCAACATCTGTACCGTTATCAGTTATATCAAATCGAGATACCTCGGATTCTTCATTTAAGATAAGGGGCGTGTCAAGTGTGAGGACTCCGGTCCCTGGAACATAACTATCAATATTCGCGCTCTGTCCTTCTAGATCGCCACCGACCATTATAAATTTGTAATCCTGGAGATTAGCCGCAAACGGAAATGAATTATAAAGTTCTGTATCGACAACAATCGTCGAACTAGTCACTCCAGTCAAATCGGCTTGCTTAAACAATGGAACCGTGAAGGTGTTCGAGACATCGTCGTCAACCACTGACAGGATATAATCATCTCTATTAAAAACATATGGACCGGCATCAGATTCCATTCCAGGCCGATGAGAAATAAAGTTCTCGATCAGATCGGTTGGAAATGATAAGATACCGTTCGCTCCACCGGCTGCTATCTGAATAGATCCACCATTGATGGTATTGGTCGCAATTTTAACACGACTTCCACTTTCAACTGTACTGGCAAGAACTCCGCCAACTCGATCATTTATCGCAGCAGCAACCTCCGTTGCGGTCGCTGCGAGATCATCTGCGAAGTCTGCTAGTTGAAAAGTTATCGACTTCGATACTCCATCAACATCTAAATCTAAATCAGTTGCCGCTAGTCCATTGAATGTTCCGATCGCACTTACGACAAGTGCCCTGGTATCAGAAGACCCGAATGTTAATTTATCTCCAGGCTCTAAAGTTTCTGTTAATTCGATCTGACCGACGAACCGATTGAGGAGATAATTATTAGGGGACCCGACCGCTTCGCTTTCTGAGAATTGAAGCAGTTCGTTTGCAAGGCACACTCGCGCTCTATTGATCGAAGGAGATGTTGCAGCAGCTTGAGTCCTCTGGATTCTAATCCAATAAGCACTGTAGCCTTCAACCGAAGTCTTCAGCCATCGATGGAGATATGGGAATAAGATAACTCCAGATTGAGAGAGCCCTTCTGTCCCGTCAAATGCGCTAAATTCCGTCCAACTAGACCCGCTCCAGTATTCAAAAACTGGGATTATGTCTGTCGCTCCTGCGGTCATTGCGATCGCAATTGAATTAAAAGCAACATCATCGTGGCCGAAATACATGTAGTCATTTAAGGCGGCAAAAACTGGAGTGTCTGCGCCAGCATTTTGCAGATCAGTAGTCCTATCAACATTTGCACCGAGTTCCTCGCTGAAGATCTTGGAAAAATTCTCAACAACTCTTACTTTTGAATCAGCACTTTTTTCAGAGTTTGAAGATATCGTTACCCTGGTGTCTGCCGATGAAGGCTCGCATACTGCTCCAGGCAATTGAGCATTTATCACTTCAGACATTTCTAAAGCATTCACACTTGCTGGGACTATAAACGATGTCGGTTTGATCCAAACATTTATAATATTGGCTATTTTACTATCAAGGATAAGAGATAAGTGTCCGTTGTAGGTGTTCACGTTAAAAACTGCGGTCGCTCCAGATTCAATCGATGCGACTTTACCGTCTTTAGATAAGAGACTGAGAACGTGATCTCGATACAAATAGAGCTTCGATGTGAATTTAAGATCTGTTTGAAAATTCAAAGCGGTATTTGCTGTCCCACCACTACACCGGATCTCTTCTCCAACATTCTCTCTCGAAAATATTCGAACCTTTGTTCCACCGGCAGACAATCGAGATTCATATGTTGACGAAGATGAATTGATCTTTTCAAGAACTTCTTGAGCGGTGGCTGCTCCAGGGACCGCAAAATCAGAATCGACAAATGTAACCGTCTCCTGCGCTCCGCTTATCTCAATAAATAAAGTTGAGTTATTTGGTATATTATACGGCTCTTCGTTCTGAGTCTCGACCGATGCCTTGACCATTGGAGTGTTGGCGGCTTTAAGATATCGCTCACCCCCTGTAGCTGCCGCAACCACCTCTTCATAACCCACCCTCGAAAAGTCGGATATAAAGCCCGTACCATCGTCTATAAACAGTTTTACTACGTCTGTGGGCACTGTGGCATCTCTGAGAAAAACGCTCGTCACACGCTTATTGTCGCTCTCTGAGACGAGGCCGGAAACTCCTGTGATAATCGCCCGTGGAGTTCCCCTTGAGAGACTCTGAATATGATCCTTGATCCGATCCCTCAATGCATCGTCAGTTTCCTCTGCAAGCCCGTTTGTCACCCGCTCTGGGTTATTTACGATCGCAGTAGAGAACGGTTTTGAATCATAAAGAGATATCGATCCGATCGGGACATTTGATCCGACCCCAACTGCCGTGGCTGTGACTGGGACTTCGGTAACTTCAGATTCACCGTCGAGAATCACCTCATCATCGTCGAGGGAAAACCCTACGCTCTCAAGCTGGTCTGAAGCCGGAACACGAACAACTGTGCCAGCAGAGATGGTTCGATCCCCACCCTGAGATAATATGATCGTCTCATCGGTTCCGTGATCATTGGCAAACTGCTGACTTGTAAGATTAAATCTTACATGGTTTGTGAGTGTATCGATCGATGAATAATTCACGATCTCGATATTTGATGTTCCGCGACCGACAATTATAGCTCCCGAAGTGGGGAATCCTGTGGCTGCGTTCCCGTTTACAGAAGTCGAACCGGCAGCAGCTCCCGAAAGGCCGCTATAAACTTCAGTTTCGACTTTAGTTATTGCCGAGTCACCCAAGGTCACTGTGGTTGAAGCACTTGCCGCTAATCTCTTCTCAAGTCCGTATTCTAAAGCCCTGTTCTCAAGATCTTCGCCATCGATATTGTCGATCGAATACCCTCGAATAATTTCGAGCATTTGAAAATACTGTTCATCATCTTCTTGAGCAGCCGCCTCTAACATCAAAGTCCATACCGAACCATAATTGATGTCGTTGAGCGGAGTTGAAGATATGAGACGAGCAAGCATGTCACTCATAATCTCGGTGTATGTTCTCGGTGCAAATATAGCCATCGTTTAACCCTGTGCTGGAATGAAGACCGGAACTGTTACCGGCTGGTCAACACCTTTAAGCTTCAATAAAAGATTAATTAATGAAGTATTTCCTTCTTGTTTTATATCAGAATATATAATTGATTCAACTCTAACATCAGAAGAGACGCTAGTCCTAATCTGGTTTAGTACCGTTTTAGGATTTGAAACCTTTTGGCCAATACCTAAATCGGTTCCAATTCCCGGATGACGTTTTAAAGAACCGATCTCAAAGAGGATTCTTAAAAGAATCGACTGTGCAACATTGTGCGACCCGTTGACGAGTTTCATATCTGATGGGCCTGTGATAATGATATCAAAATCATCATCTAAAAGAATATCGCTGCCAAAACTCTTTTCGACTTCAGACTTATTGTCGTCGATCGGGTAAGTCTTTAGAGTTCTCTTCACACTGGCTATCGGAGTATTCGTTCCGGTCTGTGGGATATAGCACTGGTCTCCAGGTCTCAGAACACCTCTTACTCTCGGATTAAATTCATCGACCTTGTCTGGATCTACATATGGGTGAACTAGATTGTTCAGAACAACTATGTCCCTAAATCGATCGACATTGCCGAGATATAAGGCCGCGAGCTTTTCAATTGTTTGACCACCTTCAATAATGACAATTCTCGCCCTACTACTTTTAACAAAACCAAATTTGGCACGAGCAGTATTTTTAGCTTTTAAATTTTCTCTACGAATCTCAGAGATCCGTTCATCGACTGCCTTCGCTTCTTTAATAGCTCCACTGTTTAAGAGCTGGCTCTTCTCTGCTATCGCAGCTTCTAAGACTTTAGAGTTTCCCTTCTTCACCTGACTTGCATCAGCCTGATTATAAATCGACTCATATTGGTTCTGAATAGCTTCGATCTGAGACATCTCGAATAATTCACTTTCTTCGAGGATCTTATCCATCTCTTTTCTAAGTCTATAGAGAGCATTGACCGCTTGATACTCTGAATAAACCAGAGCTTTATTTACCAACAATTGAGCCTCTTTTTTACCTGCGAATCTTACAAACGGAGACACATCTATACCTGCAAGGCTTGATGCATAAAGGGCCGTGTCTTCTATCTTCTGCCGCAACTCTTCAGCCGCTTTAAACGATAGATCGGCGTCTTCACTGATTCCATGAGCGTCACGGAATGAGGCTTTATTGATCTTGTCTCCGAGATCAGTCAACCGAGTTGAGTTCATTATTTTTATAAATCTTGAAAAATCTCTCACAGGCTTAAATATGGTATTTCTTATATCACGCTCTGCGCGTTCTAAAAATCCAACCGCACCTTCAGCTATCTTAACGAGATAATCAATCGTGTCTCCGGTGAGTTTTATTGCAGCGTCCAGGTCAGAACCAAAAGACCCGGCAGGTTCGCCTTTAGCTATACCTATGGCTTTTAAAGCTATGGTGTAATCATACATCATAGGTTTTCCGGCACTTCTTCTCATGGTAAATTTTTGTGGCTCAACATAAAGATATTCGCTATCTCTAAAATTCTGCCAAACCAGTCTTAATTCACCGTCCGATGCATTCGGGTCTCTTCTCTTCTGCTCGACATATGCTCGAAAATACGATCTCAGTTCTTGGAACTCAGCGAACCCAGATCGACCGGCAGAAAAGATTGGTCTGCCATCAAGCGGATTAGCTCCAGCGTCTTTTCTCTTAGGGCTTACTCCGGTCGTTCCAGATATATTAATATCTTTAAGAGTCGTGCCTTGATGCTCAACTAAAACCCCAGAAAAAGTTGGAGTAACTTCGATCGCAAAAATTTCATCTTGAGTGAGGTCTTGAGGGTTTATTTGGAGAATAAATTCTTTCCAATCATCTCCAGCATCTACGGGCGTCCCATCCTTGACGCGAACAACCTTGAATCCGTAACCGAGAGATTCGCTCCAATTTTTCTTCTCAAATGTATTTGAAACAGATTTGTATCTCTCTGGATAAGGAGTCGCATTCCCCTTATCTAACGAGGTCGCGTTATCGATGAACCCCTTTATGTCAGATGCTAAATTAGCGAATCCCATAATCCACCTATACCAACGGAACGTTTGAAGCCGTTAACGGGCCCGGAGTTGGCGTGACACTGTTTGTTCCAGAAATAGTTACTGTCAATAATAATGTAGCCTCTCTAAATTTAACAGGGAATAACGAGTCTTGAGCATTTGCTACCGGAGGTGCTGATACCAACTCAGCTAATTTGGCTTTCCCTGCCTCTATCGAACTCACGTCTATAATCGCTGAAGCGACCGCACTGAATGTGGTCGCAGGGCTTGACGGAGGAATAAATGTCAAAGGAGCGACCACGATCGCTGATGCCAGAAGAGCTTGTTCCCAGGCGTCTGCAAACCCATCTATACCCGCGCTCGGGCTAGTAGTGGGGCTTAGAGCATCTAAAGCTGAGACTAATGCCGCCTGTGCAAATGTAAAAACAAAATCAGTTGGGACCAAAGCATCGGGGTCCGGTTCTATATCAGTGATCCGTTCTGCATACCACCCAGCGAAGTTATCACCTCCACCCGACGAGACTTTAGGCTGGTCTTCGAGAGAATCCTTCCAAAGTTGTAAAGGATCAACTGTCAACTACACCCCTCCAGAGATCGTATCAATCTCACCTTTTATTTTTGTCAGCTTCGTTATTGCAGTTCCAGCGTCAGTTACTCGACTAGGGTTTAAAATCCCTGGACCTACAGTGGTTGACACATATGTAGAAGCGGCAGTCGATTCTCCCTGTAAATATGTAACCACTTCACCGAGAGCTTCAGATATTTTTGCCAGCAATTCGATCCCAGAAGTTCCAAATCCGACCTTTGCTTTATTCAAACTGAGTGTGGCTCCGAGAGCCGTTTTTATTTCAGCACTGTCGGCAGTTCCATCGTAGGTGACTTTAAGACCAGATCCGAGTTCATGAGTTATCTGTGCAGCAGCTTTTAAGTAAGAAGTCTTTAATAGGGAATCGTTTATATCGATAAACAGATCACCATTATTTTTCCATTCGATCTTGGATCGGTTTGGAGTGATAGCTAAAGGATTTTTAGGGGCACCTTTTTTCGTTGGGTCTTTTTGACCGATGTGTGAAACGGTGAGGTTTGCATCTTTATCTACTATGAATTCATAACCGTTGAACTCATATCTCTCAAATTCACCCATAGCGCGAGTTGGTTTAATATAGTCTGGATTTTCACTTATCCTCGTGTGCTCGTCCGATCCTATGATAACTGGAAACTCTGCATCTCCTTTTATAAAAGTACACCAGACAAACTCTCCATCTTTATCTTCATCCCAGGTTTTATTATTATTGTTTTTTCTTTTAGCTATGCTCTGAGGATCGATATTTTCAACACCGTGTCGAACCCGAACATGGTTTGAGAAAATCCCACCAGATCTGCTCAAGTCTATAACTCCAGGATAGTCCTGACCTTCAACTCGAACAACGTACTCTAAACGCCCAGTTAAATTCTCAGAGTCATCGGGATAAGTCACAGACTGGACATAGCCGCGATAAAGGCCGAAGAATTTATAGTGACCATCAGTTCCCTCGTCTATTGAACTAAGGACACCTGCTGGAACCACGCCACCATCTGGAGTAAATCTCATTTAACGTCCTTCATTAGTCTTGGCTAAATAACCCTGGTCAAAATCGTTATCCGTTTGACCATTATCGATATCTTCAACATCTATAAATGGGTTTTCAGAATTATTAAACTGTCCCATCGTAACGGTCCATTCAGTTTCCCATTGACCAGGAAACTTCCAAGTATGTGAATAGCCCTGAACATAATAAAACTTCTTGTCTTTATTTCTTGGAGATGAGATCGATAAGACGCTACCAAGCTGTGCGAGAATATTCCCAATCGACGTTATAGAACCTGTATCGTAAAGATGATTAAAA
>Ga0307376_10003403_pt1 | contig 14879 bp, 14 predicted proteins | sample TR2MG_FD_202536 | JGI IMG/M metagenome (GOLD analysis project Ga0307376, IMG submission 202536) | Soil microbial communities from Risofladan, Vaasa, Finland - TR-2 | ecosystem: Environmental > Terrestrial > Soil > Coastal area > Acid sulfate soil | place: Finland: Risofladan, Vaasa | collected...
GACACGTACCCGATTCGATCGCCACGCTTCGCTTTCTCATCGCCGCTCGTATCGTACTTTGCCTGCAGCGATGTCCGTGTTGCGGATCGGTTAAACGCAATTTGTGACACAGTAAAATTAGGGAAGCGCTGAACAATTCAACATGGCCGTCATTGCGAGCGCAGCGAAGCAATCCAGCGTATTGATTAAGCAGGCATTTCTGGATTGCCGCGTCGCTGCGCTCCTCGCAATGACAAATTAATCAGCGCTTCCTTAGGGAAAAACGGCTTCGGCCCGGAGCGGGTTCCCTTGTTCAGGGCCAGGGACCTGTGGGCGAGCCGCCCTCGCCACTGTTTTCGGGCTCAGGGTTTGCAGCAAGTGGCCATGTTGAGCAGGTCCGCCAGGTTGGCGGCGCCCATCTTGTGCATGACATGGGTGCGGTGGACTTCCACCGTGCGCGGGCTGATGCCCAGTTCCCGTGCGACCTCCTTGCTGGTGAGGCCCGACACAATGAGTGCCATGCACTCGATTTCGCGTGGACTCAAGCGGGCATAGCGCTGCTGGATGGCCTGGGTGCGGCCCTGTGTCTGGCGCCATTCCAGATCCAGCGCCAGGGCCCGCTGCACCCGTTCGAGCAGTGCGGCGCCCTGAATGGGCTTTTCCAGGAAATCCACGGCGCCGGCCTGCACCGCCCGTACGGCCATGGGGATGTCGCCGTGACCGGTAAGGAAGATAGTGGGAATAGTCAAGCCGCGCGCGTTCAGCGCCGCCTGGACTTCAAACCCGGTCATGCCCGGCATGGCCATGTCCAGTAACAGGCAGCCGGGGCGGTCTGCCTCATGGGCCACCAGGAAAGCGGGGCCACCGGCGTGAGCCTCCACCTGCAGGCCGGCCGTTTCCAGCAACTGGGTCAGGGCATCGCGCATCGCGGCGTCGTCGTCGACTACGAATACGGTCGGGTTCATGGGGCGAAGGGAAGAACGAAATGGAAGATGCCGCCGGGAGTGTGGGGCTCGACCCACAGCCGACCACCGTGGGCCTCGATCAGGCTGCGGCTGATGCGCAGCCCCACGCCCAGACCATATTCCTTATGGCTGGCCAGCGGCTCGAACACCTTGTCGGCCACCGCCGCATCGATGCCGGGGCCGCTGTCGATGACGCTGACCTGGGCCATGTCCTCGAACCGCCGTGTCGTCACGGTGATGCTCCCGCTGCTCATGTTGGCGTCGCGGATGGCGTCGATGGCGTTGCGCAGCAGATTGAGCAGCACCTGTTCGATGTGCACGTCCACCGCCAATACCGGCGGCAGCGTTGTCAGGTCGAGCGCGATGTCGACCCCCCGGGCACGTGCCTTCGGCGCCATCAGGGTGCAGGTGCTGCGCGCCACGGCATTCAGGTCCGTGGGCACCGGGTCGATCCGGCCCCGCCCCACGAACGCGCGCAAATGCCGGATGGCTTCGCCGGCGCGCAGGGACTGCTGGCTGATCCGCTCCAGATTGGCGGCCAGCCTGTCGTGATCCAGCGGCATGTGGCGCAGGAGCTGTTTGCCCGTTTCGGCATAGGTCGCGATGGCGGCCAGCGGCTGGTTGAGTTCGTGGGCGAGCAGGGTCGCCAGCTCGTTGGCGGTCTGCAGGCGTTGCAGGCGGGAGGCTTCTTCCAGCGTTTCCCGCGCCCGGTTCTCGGCATGGCGCTGTTCGGTGATGTCGATGCCGGTGCAGATAATGTGTTGAACCTGCCCCGCCTCGTCCCGCAGCGCCGAATTGCACCAGCTGATCAGACGCATGGAGCCGTCCCGATGAAGCCAGTGGTTTTCGTGCCGGATATGGTCCTCGCCGGACCGTAGCCTGTCGTTGACGCGGCGCACCCCGTCCTGTTCGTCGGCGGGAATCAGGTTTTGCCACTTGGAGCTGCCCTGGAATTCGGCAAAGTCATAGCCCGTCGTGGTATTGCAGGCCGTGTTGAACCGGACCAGCCGTTCTTCGGTGTCGATCACGAGAATCATGGCGCCCACGGTATTCACGATGGCGTCGATGAAATTGCGCTCGTGTTGCAGTTGCGCGCTGTTCTCGCTCACCCGCTGCTCGAGATGCGCCGTCAGATCGCGCAGTTCCAGCTCGGCCCGCTTGATCTGCGTAATGTCGGTCAGGCTCAGCACCACGCCGCCGATGCGGTTGTCCGCGATTCGGTAGGGCGTGATGCGGCGCAAAAACCATTGCTCGCCGCCGCGCGACACTTCGCGCTCGCATGGCGCCAGAATCTGCAGCACCCGGTCGATATCCCGCGACAATTCCGGATCCTCGAAACGGGCGGTGATGTGGTCGATGGGGCGGCCGACGTCGGTGGCGATCAGGTTGAACAAGCGGGTGGCGCTGAGCGTGAAGCGCTGGATGGTGCGGTCCACCCCGAGAAACAGGGTGGCGTTGTCGACACTGGCCAGCAGATTGGTCATGTCGTTGTTGGAATTTTCCAGCTCGTCGACCTTGTCACGCAGTTGGGAGTTGACCGTGCTCAATTTCTCGATGGCACTCTGCAGCGCCTCGTAGCGCCGGTTGATCACCACGGCGGCGGGGGCGACGAAGTGCTGCACGTATTTGAGCAATTCCTCCGGCATCTGGCCGGGCGGCAGCACGTAGTCCGCAAGCCCAGCGTCGATGGCGGAGAGGGGCATGCCGTTGTATTCGGCGCTGGACGGCTCCTGCACCATGGCCATCCCGCCCTCGGCCTTGACGGCCTTAAGCCCTAGCGAGCCGTGGCTGCCGGTGCCGGTGCCGGACAGAATGATGCAGATGGCGCGTTCCTGCTGGTCCGCTGCCAGCGAGCACAGGAAGGGATCGATGGCGGTCTGGCCGGCCCCCCGGTCGGGGGGCGCGCTCAACTGGATGACCCCCTTGTGCAGGGTCAGGTGATGATTGGGCGGGATGACGTAGACATGGTCGGCTTCGAGACGTTGCCCGTCCCTGGCTTCCACCACCGGCATGGCGGTCTGCTTGTCCAGCAGCGGGGCCATCAGGCTTTCGTGCTTGGGGTCGAGGTGGGGAATGAGCACAAAGGCTATCCCGCTGTCTGCCGGCATCGCCTGGAAGAATTGCTTGAAGGCTTCCAGACCGCCCGCCGAGGCGACCATGCCCACGACCGCCTGGAGCGGCTGCGCGGTGGATTCCGTGTTTTCCGTATTCGGTGACGATGGCGCTGCCTTCCTGCGGTTGGCAGCGAACCTGGCGCGCTCGGCCCCGGCTTGGCCGGGTTTTTCCTGGGGTGCAGTCTTTTTGACGGGCATACGCTCAGGAAGCGGAATCGTGAAACATCAAGGTCATCTAATCTCCCCGGCAGCCAAGTCTGGAACAGGTGTTCGTTATCGTCATGAACAAGCCATGCCAACAGCAGGGATAGTAACAAATAATTTTGCGCGCGCGGGGCCGCCTGTGCGGCGGGGAGAGACGGGCCAGCCCTGAAAACTGCAGCAACGACCGCGCGCATGACGGACCCTTCCGGCCCGATCCGGAAACCGGATTCAAGCAGGCCCAGCCTGTTACGCATGCGTAGATCAACAGCAAAAACAACGGCATGCAATTGATTTTGCTTAAAGCGCTTTACACGCCTTTCTGCTTCGTGGGCGGGCTGTGCTCAACATCGTAGCCCCCCGTCAGGGCATGAAGCACGGCAAGTATCCTTGACAGCTGCGAAGACTCGCCGCCTGACATGCCCTCTTCTTCGGCGACGGCAAGCTCGCTGGCATCGTACGCCCAGCGGCGTAGCAGATCGATTTTCTGTTCCTGCGTCAATCCGCGAAAATCACGCAGCGCCTCGGGGCTGCAGAATACCGAACCGGGATCGAGCCGTGCCCTCTCGAGATCTATCTCTTATTTGTTTTCAGTCATTCGCGTGCCTGGCTCCATGAACGCGTCGCAGCATGTCATGACCATTGCCCGTCGGCATGCTGCCTCCAGTCTAAGCGGACGACACATGGACGGTGTGCGTCAACTTCAATGCTCAGAATAGACCCGGCAGGCCACTTATTCCGCATTGCCCATAATTTTCAGGCGTAGAGCGGGAATGCTTTCCCTCCGTGTCGCAGGCTCACATTACCAGGCCGCCACCCATGCCCGTCCACAACGCCGATATCGCCGCCGTCCTCGATGAAATCGCCGAGCTGCTGAAAATCCAGGGCGCCAACCCGTTCCGCATCCGCGCCTACCGTAACGCCGCGCGCACGCTGGACGAACTGCCGCCCGGCAGGAAATCGTTCTGGATATTCGTGACCGGCAATACATCGCCTGGCTGAAGCTGCCAGCGTTCCGGTTTGGAAGACTTCGCTTCAGCGTTCAAGTCGGCGCGCTAATGCAGCTCTTCGTCCTGATCGTGGTGGAAGACCAGTTCCGCCAACTCGACCCCGATCGGTTTGCCCAGTGGCTGCCCGTGCACATCCACCGCCTGAAACAGCCACCGCCCATCCGACAGCCAGCAGTAGCCGAACTGCTCCTGATAAAAACACTCCTTGGGTTCCATGGTTCCTGCCTTTCTGCTGGACCGACATCCCTTTGAGTCTGGCATATTATGAAAATGCTGCCAGCCGCCATTAAGGAGACGCCGATGAGCCCGGATGCGCTTTGCCTGTTTGCGCTTGACGCCAGCCGCCCCTTCGGCAAGCGGGTGGCGACGGCACTGGGGGTCGCGCTGACCCGCCACGAGGAAAGGGAATTCGAGGACGGCGAGCACAAGGCGCGGCCGCTGGAAAACGTACGCGGCAAGGATGTCTACGTGATCCACTCGCTCTACGGCGAGCCGGGCATGAGCGCCAACGACAAGCTGATCCGCCTGCTGTTTTTCATCGGCGCCCTGAAGGATGCATCGGCCGGCCGGGTCACCGCCGTCTGCCCCTATCTGGCCTATTCCCGCAAGGATCGCAAGACCAAGTCGCGCGACCCGGTCAGCAGCCGCTATGTCGCCCAGCTGTTCGAGTCGGTGGGCGCCGACCGCATGGTGACGCTGGACGTCCACAACCCGGCCGCCTATCAGAATGCCTTCCGCATCCCGGCCGAGCACCTCGAAGCCCAGGGTCTGTTCGTCGCCTGGTTCACGGCACGGCTGCAGGACGAGCCTGTGGTGGTGGTTTCACCCGACGCCGGCGGGGTGAAACGGGCGGAAGCCTTTCGCCAGGCCCTCAGCCAGACGCTCGGCCGCCCCATTGCCGCCGCCTTCATGGAAAAGCGCCGCAGCGAAGGCGTGGTGTCCGGCGAAGCGGTGGTGGGCGACGTCGGCGGCAGAACCGCCATCATCGTCGACGACCTGATCAGCAGCGGCACCACCCTGGCGCGCGCCGCCGCCGCCTGCAAGGCGCTGGGGGCAAACCAGGTTTACGCGACAGCCAGCCACGGCATGTTCGTCGGCGCGGCCGACGCGGTGCTGGCCGACCCGGCGCTGGACAAAGTGCTGGTCACCGACTCGGTGCCGCCCTTCCGCCTGCCGCCGGCACTGCAGGAAAGCCGGGTGAAAGTACTGGCAGCCGCCCCGCTATTCGCCGAGGCCATCTACCGCCTGCACAGCGGCGGCTCGCTGGTCGAACTGCTGCAGGTGTGAGCCAGTGGGGCTCGGGCCGAATGCGGGCGGCGGCGCGGTGCGGGCATTCGCGGCGAGGACGCCGGTGCGTGGTTGTTGCCGCTTCAGCGGCTTAGTGCATGGCTGTTGCTGCTTTAGCAGCTTACAGACATGGCCTCCCCCTTGCGGGGATAACCACGGCCTACCCCTTGCGGGTGCTCCCCGCATAAAGGCATCGAAGCACGGTTGAATGGTTTGCACGTCTCAGTTCCCGGCCGAGTCGGCATGCCGTTGCGCCCATTCGAGATAGTCCCTCGCCGTGGCAATCCATTTTTCCGGCAGATGCCGCCCGTCGTCGCGCAGGTGCCACAGGGCGAGCTTGGCGCGCAGCATCGCCCGGCAGCTCTGGTAGAAATGCAGCAGGCCGATGGGCGGCGCATCGCCACTCGCCTCGCCATATTCTTCCAGCAGCCAGCGGGCCACGTGCGGCGCGTGCAGCCGCTCGCACTCCAGCGCCAGATAGCCCAACTCGTCGGCCGGGTCGAGGATGCGGTACTCGCGCTTGAACTCCAGGCAGTCAATGACGACCGGTTGCGCCAGCAGGCACACATGTTCCGGCCGCAGGTCGCCGTGACCCTCGACGATGCGACCCGCTTGCACGCGCCGGTCGAACAGCCCCGCATGATGTTCCAGGAAGTCAAGCTGGAAGCAGGCGAGCCCCGCCGGCACGTCCCGGGGCAGGCCGAATTCCGGGCTGCCGAGTTCGCGCAGATTGTCCTCGATCCGCCCTGCCAGGGATTGCCGATACGCCTCGGGCGCGAGGGGTTCTGCGGGAAGCGCGGCGTAGAAGCGGGCAAGCCGGCGGGCCAGTTGAACGATTTCCGGCTGCCTGACCGCCCCGTTGCGGAGCAGATGGTCGAGCATGCGGTCCGCCGGCAGCCGCTGCATCCGCACCAGCCAGTCGACCGTCTCCCCTGCTCCGCCCAGGCTCAGGCGGCCCGCCGCGTCCAGCACCAGCGGGACCACCCCCAGGTAAACCTCGGCGGCCAAGCGGCGGTTGAGCCGCACTTCCACTTCGCAGTCCAGGCGCCGCGCCTCGACCGTGCTGAAGTCGAGGTAGTCGTAGCGCACCGGCTTTTTCAGCTTGTAGGCGTGGGTATCGGTGAGGAAAATCCAGGACATGTGGGTCTCCACCGCTTCCACCCGCGACGGCGCCTCGGGGTAGGCAGCCGGCCGCCCCAGGAAATCGAGCTTGGTTTCGAGGCTGGCGGCCTGTTCCGGCCGGATTGAAACGTGTGGAGGGCGGCTTTTGTCCATCCGTTAATGATAGGCGGGCCACGCACCGGGAAATGGGGGCAGCCTTGCCCGGGAAACCATCTGCTATACATTTAAACAGGAAGTGGTTTTGGGCAAATCGTCATATCTCCATGCGACACCAAATCAGCAGGAAACGCCATGATCCGTAATCCCATCGATGTTGCCAGTCGCGTCAGCCCAGGCTTGTCGGTACTGCTCGGCAGCCGGGTCAACAATCCGGAAAGCGAGCAACCTGTCACGCTCATGGCGGTGCGCCGCTTTCTCGCCGACCTGTTGCCGGACGACTTCACGGAGGCCGAGCGACGGCATCACTTCGATGTCGATATATCGATACTCGACGAACTGGATGCCCTGATCGAAGAGTTCGGCGGCGCCGCACTGGCCATCGATTTTGTGCAAGCCAGCGCCAGCGAATCCTTGTCGCGTGCGATCGAGACGGTGGTCGACGACGAGAACCGCGAGAATCCGCCCACGCTGGCCACCGTCAGGGACGCCATCCTGGCTGGCCTCGGCGCGCGACTGGTGGGTGACGGCGCCCTGGAGGACGACGAGGACGATACGCTGCTGCCGGAGATCGACGCGCTGATCGAGCATTTTGGCGCCGATACGCTCGCCGAAACGCTGCTGCGCTATGAGTAACCATCATCCGGCCTTGATCGGCGTGAGGGAGCTGCCGGCATGGTGAGGCATCGGCGTTCGAGGCGTGCGCTCGCCCTGTTTCTGGTGGTGCTGGGCGGCATCCTGATGTATCTGGCGCCCGAGATGTGGGGCGGACTGGCGGTGCTTGCGCTGGGGGTGGTGATCGAGCTGGTCGGCATTTCACTGGAACGTAAAGCCCCATGAAAGCCCTGATCGTCAGCGCCGACCATTTCGAGGATTCCGAGCTTCTGTTTCCGTTCTACCGGTTGCAGGAAGCGGGGCTGGTGGAGGTCGACCCGCAGGCGTACGACCTGCCCGTTCTTCCTGGCGGCAAGGCGCCCGCGACCCTGCGCAAGGACGCGGGCGCCATACCGGATCAAGCCTGTACCACACCCTGGCCGTGGCGTGCATCAAGGGCGTAAAAAGCGCACTAACGACAGAACGCCATGTCATAGACGGCGCCCTCCAGCGCTATGTCTATGTCGAGCTGGAGCCCTCGGTGGACGCGGATGAAATTGAGGCCACCATCGTTAACGATCCCCTTCCTCGATGAACAGACGCTGGTCTTCGCAGTGCCCAGTGTCGCCGCGCTGGCGAAAACCGACCATGGCGTGATACGGGAACGCCACGCCGCGCCGGAAGAAATCAGCCACGCCTCGTTCCTGCTGGAAGCCCGCTACGATGAGGCGGGGCTCGCGGCGCGAGTGATGCTTGCCGCCGCACGCGCGTTGCCGTTTCTGCCGGCGGGCGCCTATTCGCTGCTCGATCTGCCGCCGGGTGCGCTGTGGGACAGATCAGCGTCCTGTCGCAGAAAAAGAATGGCTGTAAGCACGGTTATTTTTGGTGTCATCAAAAGGAGCGCAAAATGAAAACCCGTTTCACTGACTTTCACCCTGTCCGGCGTGACCGTCTGATCCAGGAAAACCGGCACGATGCCTACAAGGCCAAGCACAAGCTGCCGGAACCCACGATATGTCCGCAATGCGGCGCCGTGTTCCACGAAGGGCGCTGGCAATGGCTGGCGAAGCCTGCCGAGGCCCACGAGGAAATGTGCCCGGCCTGCCATCGCATTCATGACGAGTTCCCGGCCGGCTATGTGAGCGTGGGCGGCTCGTTCTTCAAGGATCATCGCGAGGAATTGCTGCATCTGGCCAGGAACGAGGAAGCGCGGGCCAAGGCCGAGCATCCCCTGAAGCGGATCATGAAGATCGAGGATCAGGACGACGGCATCCTGATCACCACCACCGACATCCATCTCGCCCGCGGCATCGGCGAGGCGCTGCATCATGCCTGCCAGGGTGAACTGGAATATCACTACAACGAGCAGGAGAACCTGCTGCGCGTGGTGTGGGAACGCTAGCAGCCAGTCGAACCTGAAGGAAATCGGCTGCGAATCCGTCTGCCGGTTCACTGTCTCCTTTAAAACGGGCTCTCAAGGGAGCCCGTTTTTTTGTCGCGTAGATTAGTATCCAATACATTGAGGTCGTTAATGCCTGTATACATCCACCCATGAAATGGTCCATTGAACAAAAGGTGTTTACCGGCTTTGCCGTAGCGCTGGCTATTTTTGCCATCATCGGCTGGCTTGCCTATCAGTCGACGGTAAGCTTCATGCATGCGTCCACCCAGGCCACGCGCAGCCAGGAAACCATCACTGCCCTTGAAGAAATCTTCTCCCTGGCAAACCAGGCGGAAACACGGCAGCGCATGTATCTGATCAGCGGCGATGAACGCCACCTCGCCCCCCGAGACACCTACATCGACCGCATACATGTACTGTTCGGCAACGTCCGCGATGCAACGCTGGGCGATCCCGGCCAGCAGGCATTGCTGCGCCAACTGGACCAGCATATCGAAACACGTCTTGCGCTGCTGGAAGGCGTATTGGAGATGCGCCGCGAGCAGGGCTTCGAGCAGGCGCGCCTCAAGCTGATGGCCGGCGACGGTGAGCGGGAAATGGATGCCATTCATGATTCGGTGCGGAAGATGCAAAGAGGCGAAGCCGCCCGTCTGCAACAATCGGTGGACACCTCCCGGCAAAATGCCGACCGCATGCTGACCACTTTCTTTGTGGCGCTGGTTTTTGTCGCCCTCTTCTTCAGTGTGCTGTTCGCATTCATCGCTCGCGAAATGGCGGTGCGCAAGCGCAGCCAGGAGCAGCTCGCCAGGCAAGCCGAACAACTACGCGAAGGGGAAGCCCGGTTGCGCGCTGTGGTGGATACTGCGGCTGAGGGAATCATCGTCATCGACGAGCAAGGCATCGTCGAAAGCTTCAATCCGGCGGCGGAGCGCATCTTCGGCTTTACCAGAGACGAGGTCGAGGGCCGCAACGTCAGCATGCTGATGCCCGAGCCCTATCGTCAGGAACACGATGGCTACCTGGAACGTTATCGCTCAACCGGCGAGAAAAAAATCATCGGCATCGGGCGCGAAGTGCTTGGTCAACGCAAGGGGGGCAGCGTATTTCCGCTGGAACTCGCCGCGGCGGAAATGTATGTTGGCGGCCACCGCAAATTCACCGGCATGGTGCGCGACATCAGCGAGCGCAAACAGGCGGAGGCGCAGAAGTCGCGTTTGATGCACGAACTGGAAAGCGCAAATGAAGAGCTAAAAAACTTTGCTTATGTCGTGTCTCACGACCTCAAGGCGCCGTTGCGTGCCATCGGCTCATTGGCAGACTGGCTTTCCACGGATTACGCGGACAAGATCGATGACGAGGGCAAGGAACATATGCGCCTGCTGGTCAGCAGGGTACACCGCATGAGCGGCCTGATTGACGGGATTTTGCAATATTCGCGGGTGGGCCGGGTGACCGAGGCGGTCGTCGCGGTGGACCTCAACCGGCTGGTCGGGGAGGTGGTCGATCTGCTTGCCCCGCCGGCGAACATTACGATCAGCGTCGAAAACCCCTTGCCGACCATCATGGCCGAACCGACCCGCATCCAGCAGGTGTTCCAGAACCTGCTCTCCAACGCCATCAAATACATGGACAAACCCGAGGGCGAAATTCGTATCGCCTGTGGCGCCGAGGGCAAGCAATGGAAATTCAGCGTCAGCGACAACGGCCCCGGCATTGAATCGCGCCATTTCGAAAAAATCTTCCAGCTGTTCCAGACACTCGCCCCGCGCGACCGTGTGGAAAGCACCGGCGTGGGCCTGACGCTGGTAAAGAAAATCGTGGAAATGTACGGTGGCTGCGTCTGGATCGAGTCCAAAGTCGGGGCGGGAAGCACCTTTTTCTTTACACTCCCCAACACCGCTACAAGCACAAACTCAACCAAAGGGAAAAGAATGTGAAGATCATCAACAAACCCATTCTCCTGGTGGAAGACGACCAGGTCGACGTCATGACGGTCACGCGCGCCCTGAAGGAGCTCCACGTGACGAATCCACTGGTCACGCGGGAAAACGGCGAGGACGCCCTGAATTACCTGCGCGACCCCAGCAGCGAGAAACCGTGCATTATCCTGCTCGACCTCAACATGCCCATCATGAACGGCATCGAGTTCATGCAGGTGACGAAGCACGATGACGAGTTGAAAGCCATTCCGGTGGTGGTGCTGACCACGTCCGAGGAACAGCAGGACAAGGTAAACAGTTTCAATCTGGGCGTGGCCGGCTATATGGCCAAACCGGTGGATTACCGGCAGTTCGTCGAAGTCATGCGGACGATCAACGCCTATTGGACTGTCAGCGAAATGCCCTAGCTCCAGGAGCATTACTCGTTGTTTAACGACAAGATGGACTGGTTGTGACCAAGCCGAAAGTACACGTACTCGTCGTCGAAGATGACGCGGTGGACCGCATGGCCTGCCGCCGCGCGCTTACGCGGGACCCGGACTACGAATTCGTGTTGCTGGAGGCCGAAACCGGCCGGGATGGGTTGCAGCTTGCCCACGCACACAAGCCCGACTGCGTTTTGCTCGACTACCACTTGCCGGACTTGAATGGTTTGGAATTTCTGGCCGAACTGGCCGACGACACGGGCACGATCCCGGTGCCCGTAATGATGCTGACCGGCACGGACAACGCGGCAGTCGCGGTGGAGGCCATGAAGCGCGGCGCGCAGGACTACCTGATCAAGGACGTGGACCGGCAATACCTCGAATTGCTGCCTGCCGTCATCCAGCGGGTGCTGCGCGAGCGGCGGATGCTGACGGAAAAGAAACAGACAGAAGACAAACTGCTCCAGGCCGAAGCCAAGTACCGTTCCCTGGTCGAGCAGGTTCCGGCGATCACCTATGTCGCGTCTCTGAGCGAAACCAACCCGATCCTGTACATCAGCCCCCAGATCGAGAAAGCATTGGGCTTTTCCCAGGAAGAATGGCTGGCTGATCCTGAGCTTCACATCAGGCAGATTCATCCGGACGATCGCGTGCGCGTGGACGATGAACTGGCGCAAAGCCGCCTCAAAAGCAAGCCGCTGCGCTGCGAATATCGTCTGCTTTCCCGGATTGGAGAGGTTTTTTGGTTCCGCGACGAGGCCAGCGTGGTGCAGGATACGTCGGGGCGCTCGCTGTTCCTTCAAGGCATTTTGGTGGACATCACCGAAAGCAAGCGAGCCGAAGAAGAACGCCAGGCGTATCGCGCCCACCTTGAAGAACTGGTGGAACAGCGCACCGGCGCACTTGAGAATGCGAACAAGCAGTTGCGCCATGAGCTCATCGAGCGCAGGCGGACGAAAGAAGCCCTGTTCAAGGAAAAGGAGCGTGCCCAGGTCACGCTCGAATGCATCGGCGATGCCGTCATTACCACCGACGCCGCAGGAAAGATCGAATATCTGAATCCCGTTGCGGCACAGCTAACCGGCTGGAGCGTCGCGGAAGCGCAAGGCCAGCCGCTGCAGCACGTGTTCAACATCATCGACGAAACCACCCGGGAGCCGGCGGAAAGCCCAGTGGCCCGCTGCCTGCGCGAAGGCTACAGCATCGGCTTGACCAACCACAGCATTCTGGTGCGCCGCGATGGCAGCGAGCTCGCCGTCGCCGCCACGGCCTCGCCCATCCACGACCGGGAAGGGAAAGTGACCGGCGTAGTGATGGTGTTCCGTGATGTCACCCAGGCGCGCACGCTGGCCCAGCAGCTTGCCCACCAGGCCACTCACGATGCGCTCACCGGCCTCGCCAACCGGCGCGACTTCGAGCGGCGCCTGCAGCATGCCCTGGAAAATGCTCGTGTGGACGGCGGCGAACACGCCTTGTGTTATCTCGACCTGGACCGCTTCAAGGTGATCAACGACACCTGCGGCCACGCCGCGGGCGACCAGTTGTTGCGCCAATTGAGCGCCATGCTGCAGAAAAAGATGCGCAGCCGGGACACTCTGGCACGTCTCGGAGGCGACGAATTCGGCCTGCTGTTTGAACATTGCCCCCTGGGACAGGCATCGCGCATTGCCGAGGAGCTGTTGCTGGCCGTGCAGCAGTTCAGGTTTGTGTGGGAGGGAAAAGTTCATGGCGTCGGCGTCAGCATCGGCGTTGCCCCGATCACCGCTGCCAGCGAAAACCTGTCCTCCGTGCTGAGCGCTGCCGATGCGGCCTGTTACACCGCAAAAGGAAAGGGGCGCAACCAGGTTTATGTTTATCAGGTCGATGATGCCGACCTGGCGCAACGCGGCAGTGAAAAGCGATGGGTGGCGCGCATCGCCCAGGCGCTTGAAGAAGACCGGTTCGGGCTGTACTACCAGCCGATCGTCACGCTGGTGCCACAGGCCAGTAAGCTTGCCCATTACGAGATCCTGGTACGCATGCTGGAGCCAGACGGTCAACTAATCGAAACAGGCGCCTTCATGTCTGCAGCGGAACGCGGCAATCTGATGCCGGCCATCGACCGCTGGGTGGTGCGCCGGGTCATTTCCTGGCTGGCCGCCCTGCCGCCTGGGAGCGTACAGCGGGCTGCCCTCTATTCGATCAACCTCAGCGCCGCCTCGCTGGCCGATAACACCCTGCCGGATTTCATTCAGGAGCAACTGCTCCTGAATCAGATCCCGGGGGATGTGCTGGGTTTCGAGATTGCGGGAATGACAGCCATCGCGAACCTGACGCAGACTGCCCATTTTTTTCATGAACTCAAAAAACTGGGCTGCCGGACCACGCTTGATAACTTCGGTGGCGCCATGTCTTCCATCGCCGGTCTGAGCGTGCTGCAGATGGACTACATCAAGATCGACGGTACCTTCGTAAGGGACATCGCGCAGGACCGCGTCGCTCAAGTGTTGGTGGATGCCTTCAACCAGGTGGCGCACGAAATGGCCGCCAAGACCGTGGCGGGATGGGCGGAGAACCCGGCCATCCTGGGCAGCCTGGTGGAGATCGGCGTGGACGCCGCGCAGGGCTACGCGATCTCCAGGCCGCGGCCATTGGAAGAATTGGGAAAAGAACTGATGCACCACCGCCCCGAACCATGAAGGCTCTTTCATCGTTATTTATTGGTGTTGGGCGCCGCCGATAGGGGTAGAGAAAGGCTCTCGCCCTCCCCTCCCTCCGAACCGTGCATGCGGTTCTCCCGCACACGGCTCTCCAGTCAGTGGTTTCCTCATCGGGATTGGCTCGCCGACATTCGGGCTTCTGTCATGGTGAACAGCCCCAATGCAGCGAAGTAGGCATTTGGCCAGCGCTGGTGATCGGCGTGACATTTCCCAAATCCGGGGCGCTTTTCCTGCTTGCGCAGGATCGCCCGGAGTCTTCGACGGATGAATCCATCCAGCCTGGGAAATGCCCAGCGGCAGGCGTGCTTGAAGTAGCCATACCAGCTCCCGATCAGCGGGGTGAGGTCGGCAACGATCCGCGTCAGGCTGTCGCCTCGGGTGCGACGTGTCTTTTCCCATATCTTGTCCTTGAACCCTTGCAGGCTCTTTTTCCTCACCCAGCGCTTGCCCGCTTCAAACCGGTAGCCAAGAAACTCGAAGCCTTGTCCCTCTATCCGGCAATCCCCAGTGTGGGTCTTGTCGGGGCGCAGGGTCAGGCCGTTTTCCTCGACCCACGCTTTGACTTCTTCCAGTGCCGCGTGCGCTTGTTCCGCTCTTCAGCCTTGCGGTACGACGAAGGCTCTGACTCCTGATACGCGTCACCGCGCGCACAGGTCTCCCCGCTTATCTGGGGAACCGCTGATTAATTTCATTGCGAGGAGCGCAGCGACGCGGCATACGATTCCACATGGGCTTCAGCCCATAGTGGATCGGAGTCCTTTAGGGCAATCCAGAAATGCCCGCTTAATCGATACGCTGGATTGCTTCCCGCCGCGCTTCGCTCGCGGTCGCAATGACGGCCATATCGAATTAATCAGTGCTTCCCTAATCTGACTGTGTCACTAAATTCTGAAACTTGCCTATATTTCAGAACATCTTCCTTACTGAGGGCGATGTCATGGAAGTCGAAGACGAACTGGAACGGTATCTTGATCGCCTGGCGGGT
>Ga0307376_10003406_pt1 | contig 14865 bp, 35 predicted proteins | sample TR2MG_FD_202536 | JGI IMG/M metagenome (GOLD analysis project Ga0307376, IMG submission 202536) | Soil microbial communities from Risofladan, Vaasa, Finland - TR-2 | ecosystem: Environmental > Terrestrial > Soil > Coastal area > Acid sulfate soil | place: Finland: Risofladan, Vaasa | collected...
CTTCATCGTCTGAAACAAAATATAAATCTTCCTTCTTTTTTATTGCTAATATCCCAGAGTTTACAGCAATTACAGGATATTTCTCTAATAAATTAATATCTAAATTTCTTATAGAAGGAGCTGCTCCGATTATAAAAATTAATTTATTCTTATATCTATCTTGTAAATCACTTAATTCCATATTCTTTTATCAACTTTTCTTTAAATTTTATAATTGATTTTTCTTTAATAATTTTTATACTTCCTTTATTTTTATTCCTAACTCTTTCTCTAACCACTCTGCTACGATGAATCTATGACAGAATTTATTATATGGCTCATAACAGATAATTATACTAGTTTCTCCTAACTCATTAAATACTACTTCAGGATCTAAACTATCTAGCACTTCTTTATAGTACTGTTTAGTATAGTACTCTTCATCTCCATCTTCTTTATATTTTTTAAAGAACCAGTATTTAGGAGCTAATTTCTTATATTCTCGGCCTTTATACCAATCAGGACATTTTGCCGCAATCGAGACATATTGTTCGATATTGTTCTTATCTATATTCCAAAAATTAGATGTTTTCATTTTCTAACTCCATATAAGTTATATTCACAACTTTCGTATATTCCATACTCTAATATAATTTCTAATTCTTTATATTCTTTGTTGTATTTATTTTTCAATTCTTCAAGATATCTAATAGAATTATCAAATGCTCCAGTTATTATAATATTTTTTTCTAATAATTCTTTATCACTCATTTATTTTATATCTTCTATTATTTTCTTAAACTCTTCTGTATATTTTTCTATCAATATTCCTGTTGCTCTTACTACTCTTTGAACATCTGAATTTTTCCAGTATCCTATTGGTTCTTCTTCTTGTTCATTTCCACTATATAATAATTTATCAACAGCACTTCTCGCTTGAATATCTATATTCTCAAACATACATTTAATACAAATACAATTTTCTTTAGTACAATCTCCATAATGTTTATCTGTTTCTTCTAAACATTCTTTATAATCTTTTTCAGAAAGATAATGATTAATGTCTTTTTCCATTTCAATACAATATATAATATATCTCATATTCTTATATAACTCTTCTTCTGTAAATTCTTTTTTCATTATTTCTCCTTACAAATAATTTTCTATTTCTTCAAATTTTATTTTTTTAAATACTTTTACACTACTATTCTCATTACAATTAAATATTTCTACATTCTTATATTCAGCGAATTCTTTAAGTACTTTATAAGCCATATTATTATACTTAAATACTTTTTTCTGACTCTCCCAATTTGCTTGGATTCTTTTTAAAGATCTGGGCTGTTGTTTTTTAGGCAAGTACTCCCAGAAATGGTGATACCCTGTTCTTTCGTCTAAACACTGATCTACTCCCAATAAAAATATTTTTGAAATATTATTACACTGTATTGAAAAGTCTAGTGCTGAAATAACGGAACTACAATAACAGAGTTTTCCTTTTTCATTAAAATCCACAATATCTTCCTTCGTTTTTCTCGGTTCAAATATATAAAATCCTTTAATTTCATCTTTATATTTTAACCAACTATTTCTTACAATTTTAATACATTTAGAATTTAAAACTTTTTCCCAATAATCCCAGAATGTAACTAAATGGTCATTTGTTATGAATATATCTGGATCTATTGCCATTATAGAACTATTAACACAAATTATAATTCCATATTTTCTTAACCGGGGAAAAAATGAATCTAAAGTATTTTTATATAGAGAAGGTCCTGCTCCTAAAATAAAAATATTCTCTTTATTCTTATAATCTTTATCTAATAATTCCGTATAACTCTTATTGCTCATATATCCATTATCTCAAATCTATTAAATTTAGTATATTTAGGTTCTTCTTTTTTTCTTTGAATAGAAGGGCATATAAGATTTGATGCTTCTTTTCTGAAATCAATTGATGTAAAGTTATACCTATCTTCGAAATACTTAGTACGACAATAAGTAAGACAAAATATATTTCCGTATATCCCATCATAAAAATAATTAGTCTCACCTATTTCTTTTCCACATACTTTACAAAAATATTTTGTTTCTTCTATACTCATATATCCATTATCTCAAATCTATTGTACTTAATGTTCTTTTTCTCTTCTTCTCCATCATAATACTCTCCAACAAGTGCCTGTAAACCTTTGTTCCTAACATCTATATATCTAACTCTAAATCCACAAGATATATAATATTCTTCATATACCTCTGATTTTATGACATCAAAATTATGACAATCATATATCATATCATCAAAACTTATCCTTCCCCCTTCTCTACTCTCATTTATAAAATTATCATTTGTCAATATTTCTTTTGTATCTTTCCTTCTTGTAGTTAAATAAAAACAAAAAGAATAACATAATCTAACAGGATCTATAATTATAACTAAATCTATCGTATCGACATCTATTTTGTAATTTTTATTATGAAAATATATTTTCTTGCGAGAAGAAAAATAATTTTTAGCCGCTTCCTCAAATAATCTTATGTCATTACTCATATTATATATCTATTATATCCCATCTAGTAAATTTAGTATATTTCTTCTTAACTTTCTTATTCTTCTCATCTTCTACATCAATATAAAAAGAAATATCACATTCTATATAAGTAAGAATAGGAGGAATCAAATTACCCATAGTTGTAACATCTGCAAGATTAGTTCTTAAATTTATATTAACTACTTTACAATATACTTTTTCATTATTCTCAAAAATAAAATACGAATCATTAATAGGACTACACATCACATTTCCATACCCAGTATAATACTGTTGATTAATTACTAAATTACTATAAAATTCATTATTACTATTTTCTTCATTAAAGATAACTCTACTATCATAATTATATATAAGAGTATTATCTGTATTACATTTAACTTCCATATTAGTTATAATAATTGGAATCTCAATAGGAGAATAATGTAATATGAGTTCTTCACCAGATATAAAACAATTATCTAAACTCATTCTAAATTTTTCTCTAAATAATTAACAATATTTCTTACTGTTAAAAAATTACTAGCATCTTTATCTTCTATTTTTATATTAAATTCATCTTCTATCTCCATAACTAATTCAACTCCATCTAAACTATCAGCGTTAAAATCTTTCTCAAAACTAGAATTTAAATGAATATCCTCTATCTCAACTCCAAATAATTCTGAAATTACTATATACAATTTTTCTTCGAATTTATTTCGATTCATCTAAATTCTCCTTTAATGATTCTTTGTTAATTCTTCTTCTCCACTTTTTCCAATATAATTTGTCTTTTCCTTTGATTCTTTCAAATTGGAACATTCCGTCATAGTCATAGTCCCACAAAATACCTTTTTTTCTATGACCTTTTCTCTTCTTCCTAGCATATTTATGCCACTTTATTCCCTTTTTTCTCCAAGGATATGTCATTATACTTTCTATTATATTAGATTATATTCACTTTACAATTAAATTTAGTACTATTACTCTAATTTCGCATTTGATGCGATTCTGGATGAACTGGAGACGTTCTGGAGACAATTAGAAGGTACTCTACTACTCTATATTGTCTTCTTTTTTATTATATTTTTTAAAATCTTCTAATACAGCAGGATTATTCTCATATTCTCTATAAGTGCTGACTATAGAAGAATCACATTTATCAATTCCTTCAAAAAATTCTTCTATACTATTTGACATACAAGTTAATTTCTCAATCGCTTGTCTTATCTGTATTTCAGTACAAACTTTCATAGCTATATCTTCATATTCTTCCTTTAACAACTCTATATATATTCTTATTACTTCTTCAAAAATTAAATAATTAAGCTTTCCTAACTCTTTTCTTAAATCTATCATATTATATATTCTCTCAAAATATTAAATTATTTTTTATATATCCATTATCTCAAATCTTGAACATTTTTTGTTATTCAAATATAACTTTGCTCTTTCAATTTGCTTGAATTCTTGTTGAGTAATTTGTACTCTTTTGTTGTTCTCCCATTTATACCAATCTTCATAACCATTAGTATCTTTATAATAAACTAAATTATTATTTTCATCAAATTCTTGCCAATATTCAAAACCATTAGAATATTTAAAATAAATACAATTATTATTTTCATCAAATTTTTTCCAGTATTCATAACCGTTTATATCTTTAGAATAAATACAATTACCTTTTTCATCATATTCTTCATTACTCATATTATATATCCATTAAACTAAATCTTGAACATTTTTTGTTATTCAAATATAACTTTATTCTTTCAATTTGCTTGAATTCTTGTTGGGTGATTAGAGTAGGGAAAATCGTTTCAAATTTCCACCAATATTCATAACCAGTAGAAGACTTATAATGAACTAATTTATTATTCTCATCATATTCTCGCCATTCTTCTCTTCCTTCAGAATTTTTAAAATAAATCATATTCTTATTTTTATCATATTTTTTAATTACTTTATTCTTCATATTTTATATATCCATTAACTCAAATCTTGAACATTTTTTGTTATTCAAATATAATTTTGTTCTTTCAATTTGTTTGAATTCTTGTTTTGTAATACTTAATAAGATATGCTTATCAATTCTTTTATACCATTGTTCCTCGCCTCTATTATCTTTCCAATAAACTATACTATTATTCTCATCATATTTATACCAGTTTTCGAAACCAAGAGCATCTTTATAATAAATTAAGTTATTATTTTCATCATATTCTTTAACTTGTTCTTCCATTTATATATCCATTAAACTAAATCTATTAATTCTCTTATTCTTTAAATATAACTTTGTTCTTTCAATTTGTTCGTTATTTTTATTATATTTATACCACTCTCCTTCTAAAATATATCTAGTATCTCTATAATATATTTCTCTATTATTCTCATCATATTTTCTCCATTCTTCATAGTAGGTTCCAAATATATTAAGTTGTTTTAAATAAATTTCATTACCTTTTTCATCAAATTCTCTCCAAATTTTATAATTACAATTCGCAGAATAAATTAAATTCTTATTTTTGTCATATTTTTTAATTAGTTTTGATGGAAATATATCCATATTTTTCTTTAATAATTTTTATTTTCTTTTAATAGCCCACACTCATATAAGAATTGACTAGGTTTTGTCTTCCTATAATTCATCTTTCCATACGAACCATATCCTTTTCTAGTGAGACAACGAGTAATATACAAAATTTTCTTCGCACGAGATATAGATACATACGCTAAACGTCTTTCTTCGCAGATTCCTTCTAAAGGATCTTCTTTCATCGCTAAGTTATGAGGAATTATACCTTGCTCCCATCCTACAACAAAGCAACACTCGAATTCGAGACCTTTTACGCTATGTATAGAAATCAAGGTAACGAAATTATCATCATTATCATCTTGATCTACTGAAGTAATTAAAGTTACGTTTTGAAGGTATTTATAAATCGCATCTTCCCCACTAAATTCACTACAGGATTCTATTAGTTGTCCTACATTTTCTTTTCTTTCTTCTGCTCCTTCATCATACTTACCTTCTAAATACTTTATATAATCCATTTCTTCTACTACATCGTTTAAACATTTTGCTGGATTAGTAAAATCTCTATTTTGACTATATATGTCATATATTTTTTGACACGCATTCTTAACTTTTATAGAATTACTTATTTTCTTAAATCCTATACAAGCATCTATTAATGATATCTTATCTTCTATTGCTTTTTTCTCTATTTTTCCTATTGTTATATCTCCCATTCCTGGAAATAATTTAGCTATTCTATAAAAAGATGCACTATCATTTCTATTAGAGATTAAACGCAAAGCACTTAAAGAATCACGACATTCTGTACGATCAAAGAAATTATATGCTCCTACATTCTTATAATTAATATTTTTATTAACCATTGCTTGTTCTAACGGCTGGCTCATTTTATTCATTCTATAAATACATGCTATATCTTTATAAGACCATCCTCCTTCATCGACCAGTTTCCTAATTTGATTAGCTACAAAATCTGCTTCATGATTTTGGTCTTTAAAGCTATAACATTTAACTGACTCTCCATTTTTATTATCTGTTATCATTTTAAAATTTTCATTATTATCATTATATTTAATTAACTTACTCGCTACATCTATAATTTCTGGAGTAGATCTATAGTTTATAGGTAATTGAATAATTTTACAATTTTCATGACTATCAATAAAATCTTGAATATTCTGATATCTTGCTCCACGAAACTTATAAATACTCTGGTTACGATCTGAGACTATCATAACATTATTCCAGAACCCTCCAAGTAAATTAACTAGATAAGCCTGATTTTCGTTGCTGTCGTGAAATTCATCTACGCAGATGTACTTGAAGAATCGTTGCACCTTCTCTTTAATTCCACCTTTATCTTCTTCAATAATTCTAATTGCCTCTGAAATTAAACTACTGAAATCCAACATATTCAATTCTCTTGTCCTACGAATATACTCTCTCGCAATATTTATCATTGGAAGATTTTTTAAATTATTTTCTACATAAGAAAAATCTTCCATCTGATCTCTATACCAATTTAAACAATTTGAGATTGTTCTAGCATCTTTTTCATTTATTTCTATCTCCATAGAACGAGCAATTTGTAGAGTAAAATCTATTTGAGATTTAGTATCAAGAATATTAAAATTTGAAGAATATCCTCTTCCAGGACCTATCCTTCTAATTAATCTAACACAAAAAGAATGGAATGTTCCAATAAAGAATCCAGGATCTTGACTTCCAAGAGCATCACAAATTCTCTTTTTCATTTCTCCCGCAGCTTTGCGAGTAAAGGTAATGCACAGTACTGATTTCGGAGAAACTCCTTTTTCTATCAACCTTACTACTCTTTCTGTTATTACTCTTGTCTTCCCACTACCCGGATTTGCGGAAACCAGGCAAGCTCCCTCCATCCAATCAGCAGCTTCAAGTTGTTCCGAATTTAATTCCATTTATTCTTCCTCTATATTATCATAATTAAAACTACCGTAGAATTTTGCTCTACCTTTCGTACATCCATCTCCATAATCAAGAACTAATCTCATCAATTGTTTTCCATTCAAGTCATGAGTTAAAATAATTGGTTCTTTCAATCTTTTATATCTTCTTATTATATATTCGAAAAACTCTTTAACTGTTATATCATCTAATCCTTCTATTTCTCCATCTCTATGTTTCAATTCCATCTACTTTTCTACCTCTTTCTTTGTTCTTATTTTTCCTTTTTATCTACTTCTTTTCTACCTCTTTCTTTGTTCTTATTTTTCCTTTTTTAATTACTTCTTTTTTAACTACTTCTTTCTCTACTGGTTCTTTTTTACCATATCCTTGTTTCTTCAAACTCCATGTCAAAGCATTTAAATCATCTCTAGCCATCAAATTTAATTCAGATAAAGAAGTGGCTTTTACTTGTTTTCTTTTTAGAGGATGATACAATACCCATTCTCCTTGATCTTCATTTCTATGAATTGAAATTTTATTTTCTAATCCACTACCTTCTACTATATTTGCTAATATATCTAAATGTTCAAATTTTTTACTCATCTTATTTTTCTACCTCTTTCTTTGTTCTTATTTTATACATAATTCTATTTAAACTACTTACATCAGAAACTGATTTTTCAAATGCTTTTAACGTTTTTAAAGCTATATCTACTTCCTAAACAACCTATCCCACTTAAACTACTTAATTTTAAAAAACTTCTTCTATTTAACATTCTCTTTCTCCTATTTTTTCTTTATAATTCTTCTTACATACTTTTCTCATTTTCTCTCTAATTTTATCCTGTTTCTTATTTATCTTATTAATATCTTCATACAATTTATCTATTTGATCTAAAAATGGTTCAATTTTTTCTTCATATATATCAGAACAATAAGAGCATAATACTATTTTTATACTATCTTTATCATCATAAATATCGAATAAATGATCATTACAAAAACTTTTCTACATCCTTTACAGAATCTTTGGACATAAAGAAAATCGACTTCTTCTTTACAACCTTTATAATCACATAAATTTATTGTTTCAGTAATTGTCTTTTTAATCTTTTTTTGTGGCATTACTTTTTTCTCCTAAAATAAAATTATTTCCACAATCACAAGTTATTACATCTCCTGTATCACAATCAAAGTGAATACTAAATTTTTTATTACAATAAGGACAAATTTCTCTTATCCATCTTGTTTTTATTAATGGGACATAATCCCAGTTATTACAAACTTTTAATTCTTTCTCTACCATAATTTTATATCTTCTATTTTTATATTATTAACTTTATACCAATATCTCATAATAGATTTAGATACTTGTTTATCAAAAGTAAGACAATAAGGCAGCATATACTGGTTTAAGACTGATTCAAATCTTAATTGTTCTATAGAAGAATTTTTAATCATTCTATACCTTTTCATCTGGAAATAAAGTTTTATATTCTTTTATTGCTTCTTCTTCAAACTGATGTGGAAATTCTCCATCTTTATTTACATAAGCAAAATACATATCTTTTAATGCTTCTTTTAATTCTTGTAATTTATTTTTAATTAAATCAGGAAAATAAGCATCTTTTCCATCATCTTCATATAACTCATAATAACATTTTCTAATATCTCTTAACTCCTTAACCTGAGATTGTAACCATTCAGGAGTTTCTGGATTTTCTATTTCATTTTTCATATTCTTTTCCCTTCTAATTAAATGGTTTCTCGATTGTTACAGATATTGGTTGATGATAATTTTTCCCACCAAAAATATTTTTTAATTCTTCTGATTGGCTCTTATGTTCTAGAGAAACATATATCTTTCCAGAGAATAAAAATTTAATTCTTTTCCAGAAAGGAACATTCCAACAACTTATGAACTGAGTATCATCTTTAAAAGTAGGAAGATCAAAATATCCTTCTCCTTTTGCTACATTATTTGATTCTTTAAACTTAATTGCTTTTAACCATATATCAATCATTTTTTTAACTCCATAATCCTTGTTCTTCAATTTTAATACGATACTTATCTAAAATAACTGCCAAACAATCATCATAATGATCTATATGATAACTCTCTGGTTCTAAACCTGCTTCTTGAATTTCTTCATATCCTTTTAAATCTCCATTAACTGGATATGAATCTTGGCAACAAAACGGACAACTCTCTTCACTTTGTTGCTCTGTTTCTTCACATATATCTTCCATCTTATCAAGAACCCATTCTTTAAATTCTTTTTCTGATTTCATTTTTTCTCCTTTTTATAATACTTTAGATATCTTAATTTAAAATATTCCATTTCTCCACCTGTATATACTTTACATCCTGCTTCACATTTATCTTTTTCATCTTTCATTTATATTTCTTCCAAAACTTTTTCCAGTATTTATTGCTTCCATCTGCCTCTTTTATTTTTTGAATTATATTATAACAAATTCTCATATCTCTTTTATAACTTTCTTTTGTTTTATCATTACAATTTTCTTCTTTTAATCCTTCATCACAATCTTCCATCCATCTAAGAACAGAAGGACCCAGAAGAAATATCTCATCTTCTGTTAAAGTTATTTTATATTTCTTCTGTTTTTTGAATATTTTTTTTAAGAATTTCATCTTTATCTTCTCTATATTTTTTTAGAATATTTCTTCTTTCTTCTGTCATTTGTCTTGTTATTGGTATTTTGCAAGTACAATAACAGCAATAATGTCTTTTTTTTCCTGTTCTTAATTCTTCATTATTAAAATAAATAAAATAGAAAATATTCTCATCCGATACTAAAAATTTCTTAAAAAGAGAACAAGAACATCCTCCTGTTCTTTTATCTCGTTCGAAAAATCCACATCCGCAGATAAATTTTTTATCAAACATTTTTATATATCCATTATCTCGAATCTATTGTATTTAGTATATTTAGGTTTTCTTTCTTCTATTATTATACATAATTCTCTTACTAATCTAGTTAGAGCAGGATAATCTTCTCTTACAGTTTCTGGCCAATTAATATCAGCATTAAGAGAATTAATATTAGGTGATTTATATCCATATTCTTTTTCTGCCATTTTAAATTTATCAATATCTAAAATTCTAAAAATTTCATCATTATGTTTATCTTTTTTATACCTCACCTTTCCTAACCAATTACTTCTGACTCTATATTCTATTATTTCTTCATTAATAATAAATTTTATTATATCTCCATATTCTAAACATTTTCTTTTAGTTAACTCTTTTAAACAAGTTATTTCTTCTCTCATAACTTATCTCTTACTTTCTTATTCTTATGGTATTCATCTAATCTAAATATCCATTCTTTCATTCTTATTTTAGATTCTTTTGTTTCTCCGAAAAAATTAAAATTTATAAATGGAGGAAGAAGAGGAGAATTATCAACAGAAAAAGGTTCTAAATAATATTTAAATTCTGTTATATTTTCTTCTTTATTTAATTTATTTCTTATAAAATCAAATATCATAATTTATATATCCATTATTTTATTCTTCTTCATTTTTCTATTATACCACAAAAACTTTCGCTTTTCAATAATTAAGAAAAATAAGTAGATAGAATTTCTTCGAATTCTTGTTCTGAAATGGGACCGATGTGCTCAATAATAATATTCTTATTATTATCTAAAAACTGGGTATGAGGTAATTCTTCTACTTCTTGTTCATCACATAAATCTTGAGTATCATCATCAAAAGCATCTATATACTCAAAATCAATACTAAATTTTTCAAGAATTACTAATAATTCTAAACAATCTCTACAATTGGCACTACCAAAAAATCTAACTCTCATCTTTCTGTATTTCTTCTTTATATATTTTTCTCATTACTTCTTCTAAAGGATATTTATTCATATCTTCATCTGTTTCTAATAGTTTTTCTTCAGATAATTTTTCATTTTTATTTATTTTACTTTGTTCTGTTTCTATAAATAGATTTTTTTCTTTATCCTTCATTTCTTCGCAAAAATTATTTATAACATCAATTGGAACTTCTTCAAATATTCCAAAATCTTTTGCTCTCATTACTAATCTAACTTCTTCTTTTTTCTCAATATGTAATACTCTCATAACGAAGATTTTTTCTTCTTCATCATATTCCATATCTAATATTTTAACTTTAACTTCTTTACTCATATATCCATCAACTCAAATCTATTTATTCTTTTATTATTAAAATATAATTCTTGTTTTTCAATTTGTTTGAATTCTTGTTCTGTAATACTTATACTTTTATTATTTTCATCAAATTTATACCAAGACTCATTACCATTAAAATCCTTAAAATAAATTTCTCTATTCTTCTCATCATATTCTCTCCAAGATTCAAAATTATTAGAATCTTTAAAATGAATTAAATTATTATTTTTATCATATTCTCTCCAAAATTCGTTTCCATTAATATGTCTATAATAAATTACATTATTATTTTCATCATATTCTTTTATCTCATTCATCTCTTTTTTTGACCTGCTCTTCTATCCATTTATAACTTATTTTTAATCCATCTTTTAACTTATAATTAGGTTCCCATCCTAATTTTTCTTTTATTAATTTATTATCAGAATTTCGCCCCATTACTCCTAATGGACCTTCTATATGTTTTAAAGATATTTCTTTCCCCGATATTTCTATTATATATTCTGCTAATTGATTAATTGTTACCATTTCTTCTGAACCTATATTAACTGGTCCTAGAAAATCAGAATTCATTAATCTTCTTACTCCTTCTAAACATTCATTAATATACAAAAAACTTCTACTTTGTTCTCCTGTTCCCCATATCTCAATTTCTCCACCAGATTTAGTCTCTGCTACTTTTCTACATAACGCAGCAGGAGCTTTTTCTCTTCCTCCATCCCAACTTCCCTTCTCCCCAAAAATATTATGGAAACGAGCTATTCTAACATCTAATTTGTAATTTCTATTATATGATAAAAACATTCTTTCTGAAAATAACTTCTCCCAACCATATTCACTATCTGGATTAGCAGGATAAGCAGAATCTTCAGAACATTCTGGATTCTTTGGATCTAATTGATTATATTCGTTATAAATACAAGCGGAGCTAGAAAAAAATACTTTTTTTGCTTTATATTTTTTACATGCTTCAACTGTATTTAAATTAATTAGAGAATTATTATACATTATATCAGCATCATTTTCTCCAGTGAAGCAAAATCCAGCTCCACCCATCCAAGCGGCAAGACAAAGCACTTCGTCAAATTCTACATTAAATACTTCTTCATAAACCTCTTGTCTTCTTAAATCTTTTATTAAAAAATCATCTGCCTCTGTTTTTCCAAATTCTGGATATTTGATATCTACACCTCTAACCCAGAAACCTTCTTCTCTTAACCTCTTAACTAAATGACTACCAATAAAGCCTCCAGCTCCAGTTACTAATGCAGTTTTATTCTTTCCAATTAAATCACTCACTTTACTTTCTCCAATTTTTTAAAATGATTCTTTAATATATTAACAATCTCATCAATAGCAATTATCTTATCTACCCAATTATCATATAATCTAATACCAGCTAATCCATTTAATATATTATCTGGCATATTGTATAATAGAATATGATCATGAGGAGCACGATAACTACCTCCTAATTCATCATTAATTTTGTTCTTATTAATTCCAATACTTTTCTCTATCTTATTAATTTCTTTCCACCACTTATCAATATCTTCTGAAGATACTTCTTTTCCATTAATTGTAGATACTAATTTACATTGAGGTCTTATAAAAGAATCTATATTATTTTTATATTGTTCTTTTAATCTCTTATATCTCCTATCAAATTCTTCTGTTGGAGTGATACCATATAAATAACAATTTATTGGACGGAATTTATGGATTGAACAATTCTTTTTACTCTTATCAAAGAATACACAACCTTTTGATGGAGAATTGTTAATAGAGTTTAACATACATTTTCTAAATAATTCACATACCTCATTATCACTTATTTTTTGTTTTAAGTGATCCCAGATATATAAAAATTCACAATATAGAAGCTGAGGTGTTTGGAAATGACAACAATAAGAACCACAACATTCATTTTTATTTATATTCTCTAAACAACCTTTAGTCTTTGGAAGTTTATTATATAAATTATTCAATAAAGAAAAAGAATCTTTAACTTTTTTATTCTTTAATCTAATATTTTGATAAAACTCATATTGTTCCATTTAAATTCCATCAAATTCATTAATCTCAATTTCTTTCTTCATAGGAATTGATGTCTCATCTATAATCTCATCTTCTCTTATTTCTGGATATCTAAATGATACTGTTGTTTTAGATGGTTCTTTTTTAACACAAGATTCTTCGTCTTCTCCTACTTCAAAATATTTTTCAAAATTACCATTTTTCTCCCATATATCCAAAAGTTTACTAGCATTTTTCTTTACAATATCTATAACTATAGTTTCCTTTATAGATTCTTCTATTTTTTCTCCTTCTTTTTCTGCTTCTTTAACTATCTTTATAAATTCTTTATCATCAGTAATCGTCCAAGTAGGTTTATTATTTCTAGATGACGCTTTACAAGAACCAGGAAAATCAACTCCTTTTTCTTTTTTCTCCTTTAAAGTAGCTATAACTATTTTTTTAAAAAACTCAATCTTATTCTCCATTAGATCAATTTCTTTATCAATATCAGATTTTTTCCTTCTCTTATACTCTTTAAGAAATTCAATTTTCTTATTCATTTCTTGAATATTCAGTCCAATATCTTCAATTCCATAGAGATCGTCCAAAGCGACGATCTCCCCTTTTGAGTACAAATCATACAATTCTTGTTTATGAAAAATTTGTTCATATTCTGACATTATTTCACCTCATTATTAAAAGTTATTCTTCATTTTTATCTTCATCTTCATCTTCATCTTCATCTTCATTTTCATCTTTTTCTTCATCTTCAATTTTAACAAGTTTCTTAAGAATTCCTGTTTTTGGATCATCTCCAAACATAACAGTAGTAAAACTTAAATCTACTAAAAACTTATCTCCTTTTTTCTCCACTTCTTCTTTAGCTATAATAATTGCTTTATCAGCAATATTCCCTGCTCCTGCTCCTACTCCTCTTAATTTAACTGAATCATGTTTGTAAAATGTTTGTATAACAGCATTTGATAATTTTTTTATATATTCTTTTACATCTTCTTTCGACACGTTATTACAACCTTTTACCAAAAGCAAAGTTTCATCTTTAGCATTTTCAACATTACCATCTTTTTCTTTAACATCTTTTGTCATTACTTTTTCTCCTGAAATTATATTATTATTAACTATTAATAATACAATCGGAAAATATAATAAAAAACTTTAAAGCAATTCTCCATAAAAGTTTTTTCTTATACTATCTAAATTCTTTTTATTCCATATACTAGATTTTTTACAAAGATTTCTAAAATTACAACTCTTACATTCATAACAATCTATTTTCGAAGGACGAGGAGGAGGCAATCTATGAATACTACCAGAAGCCATATCTATCATAGTCTCTGCTTGCTTTTTTATTAATTCCCACCATTTATCATTTCTAGAGACTGTAAAATACTTTGTTCTTGAATCATTTTTGTTCTCATATAATAATATTCCATACTCACAATCAAGAATATGAATATAAATTGTTAATTGAATACGGTAACTTTTATGAGCACCTTTTCTCTCTAATTGATTTGTATAATTTCTATCATTAATCGTCTTAAAATCGATTACTACATTTTTATCACCAATTGGTAAATACCTCTTATCAAAAGTTATACTAACATCTTTAAATTTATCTATATCAAGATTTGAACAATTAATAACAGCATCGGCTCG
>Ga0307376_10003407_pt1 | contig 14864 bp, 20 predicted proteins | sample TR2MG_FD_202536 | JGI IMG/M metagenome (GOLD analysis project Ga0307376, IMG submission 202536) | Soil microbial communities from Risofladan, Vaasa, Finland - TR-2 | ecosystem: Environmental > Terrestrial > Soil > Coastal area > Acid sulfate soil | place: Finland: Risofladan, Vaasa | collected...
CCCCAGGAGCTTCCTGAGGTCCAGCGTCTGCTGGGACTCTCCGATGTTCAGGGAGTGCCTCGTGTCCGGATCGCCGGACTCCAGCACAACTTCTCGGCCTACTACCTGCCGGTGCCCCAGACCGAGCAACTCGGTTGGCAGACCGCCGATGCTGCGCTGCCCCTGGAGGGCACCATCAAGGAGCCGGTCCTCCCCGCTGCGAACACGCAGTACGACTGATCCTCGTCGACTGATTCAGGTTCACCGTGACGGCCGGGCTTCTGCCCGGCCGTCGTGCTGTACGGACTAGTCGGCGGTGAGAACTGCAATCGTCGTCAGCGGGTCGTGGGGCTCGTAGACCTCGTAGACATCGTGGTCTTCGACGTCGTGGCGGACGACCCTGAGGAGTTGGCTAGCGCGCATGCTCCGGGCCTCGTGCTCGATGGTGCATAGAACACCGCTACGCGTTCCATCGACCAGTGATCGGTTGAAGACCCAGACACCGATGGTGTGGGCGTCGGCGGGGCGCCCAAGAGCAATCAAGGCCTCAATGATGATGCGCCTGATGTCTTCCTTGGTCTGGTAGGTGTGGAACATGGGCGAATCATATCGAAGCCCGAGCTCTACTTCCACTCCGTACATAGAAACAGCGCCCTCGCGGGCGCTGTTTCGGTTGGTTCCGTCCTACTGGTTTCGCACCAACATGGCGGCGGCCGCCTTCGACGCCCTCTCGGCCATCGTCTGCTTTCGGTGCCGCTCACCGCAGAGGTAGCCGAGGTTGTTGTAGAGGTCGAGTACTACACCTCGTCCAGCCCTGTCTCTCAGGGCTGCTCGATCCTCAGCCGTCCATCCATCTCCCGAGATCTCTTGGACGAAGGGGAGAAGCTGCTGGAGCTTGTTGGCCAGCTCGGCGACGAGCTTGTCCTTCTCGTCCATGATCCGAAGATCGTTCCACTTGTCTTGGGCCTCCTTGATGTTCCACGAGTGGACCGAGGCAAGCTGATCGAAGATCAGCTGGGATGCCGGCGAAATATGCTTTCCGCCGGTCATCATCTGAGTGATACGCGATAGCTCGTCACACTCGCTCTTGAAAGCCTCCACAAGTTCCGCGTCGCTGATGAGCTGAAAGGTCAGAGCCCTACCCACCATCTCAACGTTGTCGTTGTCGACCTTCCAGGCGTGGTCGCCGTATCCGGCCCACTCCAAGACGTGGTGTAGCTGCAGCAGCCGCTTACCGGTCGGGATCGACTTTCCCCTGTGATACATCCGAATCGTCTGGTCCTTGACCCCCATGAACTCGGACAGCTTGTGCCGTCGAGCGATGTCAAGGGCGCTAATGTAGTCCCTGGCTCGTTCCAACAGGGTCGGCATCGTCGCGTTGTTCATAGTTACTCCTCTAGTCCTTCTTGCCCCTGTTGAACCGACCTCGACCGGCGAGCCTATCGGCGTTGAGCAGCGACCATCCGTACTTCAGGTGATCCTCGTGGAACGTGTGCATCATCACGAACTCAACCTCGTCCGAGAGGTTCTCCGTGTGGACCACCGCGAGCACCGTGAAGAGCGACTGGATGATCTTCTCCTGCAACTGGCAGAGGAGCCGCGACCGGACTTCCAGCCTCGAACTGACGTCCTCCTTGTCGAGGTTCGCCCAAGTGTCGTGGGCGATGTTGATTGTCAGGATGCCCTGCTCCTTGTCCAAGTCCCAGAGATCACCGCCGCCGCCCTCGTAGGCGATCCGCAGTCCGGTAGAGTCATGCTGGGTCAGCACTCGCTTGTTCCCATCGGGCCGATCGACCACCATCGGCGTGTGGTTGGGCTTCTGCTGGGGCTTCGCCGTCGACGTCTTCGCCTTCTTCTTCTTCTTCTTCTTAGAGCCGCCCGGGACCTTCGTTCCACCGGCCCCACCAGCCGTGGACCGACCGGTGAAGGAACCGTCCGTCTTGGCGCCGGTGACGGAGTGCCCGACCCCCTGCGAGCCCCACTTGAACTTCTCCTTGAGGAGCTTCGCCAGGCCCTTAGCCTCATCAGCGTCCTTGAGAAACTGATCCATGACCTTGAGGGACTCATCACCGAGGTCTCGATACCGCTCGGCCGCCTTCGCGTCGTCGATGGACTTCTTGATCTTCTTGCCGACCTCTTCGAACCACTGATGGATGTGGAGGCAGGTCTCCATCGACGCCTCGTCATCCTCGAAGTGCTCCCGATCAGGGTTGAGCTCGACCTTGTCGCCGATCTCGATCTCTCCCTCGAAGTGCGTGCTGATGTCCTTGCACAACTGCCGTCCGAGCCAGGACGCTCCACTGTCCCCATTGGGGAACAGCTTCGGCAGTAGCGGCTTGCTGAAGACCTTCGTCGAGTCGACGACCCTCACACCCTGCCCCAGTCGCTTGCCACGCTCATCAGCGTGGACGACGAACATCCGGAAGGTGGTCGTGCCGCACTCGTCGGCGACGTAGGACTTGGTCTTGATCGGCTTGCCCTGGAACGGGATCCACTTCAGCTGCCGCTCCGGCAGCTGCTCACCGGACTTCGTGGTCAGCCTGACGGTGATCGTCGTGCCGTGCTTCTTCATGGCCCGAGCAAAGCTCTTGTAGATCCCGTCACAGAGCTCGTCCAGGTCGATCTTGGACTTGATCGCGGTAGGGGCGAACCCCTCAATCTCCAGCTCGGAGTTCCACCACTGGTCGGAGATGTTGGTCCCGACCATCGGGATCGATGTGCTCGTCGTGGCTCGCGAGAGCGCCTTACAGTCGAAGACCCACCGCTGCGCAGGGTTGCTCTTGTCAGCCGGCTCACTGGTGAACGAGAACCTCCGGCACTTGCCGAAGGCGGCCACCACGCCGATACCGAACTGGCCGAGCTTGTCCTTCCCCTTGGCAGATCGGCCGATTCGGCTCAGGCACTTCTGCATGTGGTCGATCGAAGCACCGACTCCGTCGTCCTGCACATAGATGTTCGACGCCTTCAGGTTGATCACGAGGTTGACCCTCGTTGGTTCGGCGTCCAGAGAGTTCTGAACCGCCTCCTGAACAGCCTTCATCAGGTTCTTGTACTTGCCGGCTACGTAGCCGAGCACAGACCCGAAATCGAACGCGATTCGCGTCGCGTTGGGCGTGCTGAGTGTGGACCGGTTCATGTAGAGGACCGCCTCGGGTTGGTGATCATAGGTGAGTTCATCGCCGTCAGTGCCCCTTCATACCCGGCGAATCGGTGAACGTGTCGGCAAAATCGTAGTTTTTCACAGCAGAAACGCCCCGATTCAACAAATGTAGCACCGCGACGTCCGGGGTGCAACCAGCGCCGTTGCCGATGGTATCGGCGATTACGCAGTTCTGGACTCTGCCTCATGGCGACAGTCGCCCGAGGGGCAGACGATCATGAACTGCTTGGGGGCGAACTCCCTGATGTCCTCGACCTCAGTCCACTCGTCTGGGAGGATCGCCCAAGGCTCCCTGTCCGCGTCGTTCGGCTGGATCTTGGTTCCGTTCTCGCTCGTGCCGCAGATGTCGCACGAGAAGGACATTGGCTCACCCCTGTTCTGGATGAGAGCCTGCGGGTGCATGCTCGCTGGAAATACCAACATGATTCGTCATTCCTTTCCCGGGTCGGCACAACACCGACCACAGATACTTTTACCCGTTGTGGGAGAAATCGACTAAATAACCTCAAAGCCTAGATGTGAGCGATGTGATCTAGGACGGTGAAGGCACGGAATAGGGTCCTGTGGAACTCTACCGGCCAGCCAGTCCTCGTATCCAGTGCGACGTGGACCATCGGCCGATGAGCATCATCATCGGCTGGAGGGGACCAGTCTCGCTCGACTGTGCCCTCGAACTCTCCGCTAACCGTAAGGAAGTAGACACGATCTCCGGTCTTCAGGGGCGTGAACTCGCCGTCGACCTTGCCAGCCCCTTCTAGTTCTTGGGCGGCGTTAGAGAAGCTCCTGGCGAACTTCATCGTGTCGTAGTCGGGAGGGATCACAGGACATGTATACCCAGATCAGACGGCTAGCGCCATCCATTGAAGGATAGACATCTCGGTCACGGCCCGCTTTGCCTGCGGCCAGGCGTGTTGTCTTCTGACCTTGTCGTATCCATAGCGACCGTAAATACTGTCGCCCACCTTGATCACCCAGTAAATTCCGCCCTCCACGCCGTTTGCGGGGTCGGACTGGATGCGCTCCTCGTAGAGCTCGATGCCGCTCGGCTCAGACGTCGCGTCGATGATCACGTCCGGATTGAGGTTTATCTCGATGTCGTCGTAGGACATCTTCTCGACACGAAGGTGGTTACTCGCCCCATCAACCAGAACAAACCGCACCCAACCAATGAGGGCCTTGACGGGGCCCAGATCGTAGTTGTACATGCTGACCTTTACCTCACCTCGGGTAGAAGACCATAGACTTGTTGCGGCTTATTTGCGATGGTCACAGCCATCTCATCGACTCCAACCAGAAGGAAAGGGATGAGAATAGAGGACAGACACGAGGGCGCTACCGCCTATCAGTCGAATACAAGGGCCTGCGAGCTTCAGGGCTGTCCCAACGTCACGCGGGAGGGTAAACCGTTCTGCCCCGAACACGTCGACCTGAACCCACACGCGCTGCGGGTTACTCAGGAGATCGCCCAGCGGGAGGCGGAGGATGCGATCGTCGCCAAAGGCGACACCCCCGTATCGGGCTACAATGTCCGAGGCTTAACGGCCCAGGCGATCCTACAGGATCTCATCGAGCACGGCACCAGGACCAAGGCCCGAATCTGCCGGGAGCTCTCGCTGGAGAGGAGCGTCCTGGACGGCTACGTCGAGGCCCTTGTCGAGAAGGGACTCATTGCGGAGGGGTTGACTCAGCGGGGCTCTGAGACCCTGAGTCTTCGGCGTCCAGCTTCCTGTCAATCTCATCCTTGATCTGGTTGTAGGTGTCGACTGCCTCCCTCATCATCGACGGAGTGATCCCGAGCTCAGCCAGCTCGGCAGCGTTGACCCTGTCCTCGCACTCAGTCGAGCAGAAGCGCGTGTGGAATGGGCTCCCGAGATCGTCTGCCCCACAGAGCTTGCCCGTCTCTTCGATGATGTTCTCGCACTTCTGGTTCACGGCTGTGGTCCCTGCTGAGTAAGGGTGAGGATCTCAGGCCCGTCCTCGGTCATGAGGAGCGTGTGCTCGAATTGGGCGGAGAGCTTTCGGTCGCGTGTGCGGACGGTCCAGCAGTCTCCGAACACATCAAGGTCGCAGTTGTAGGTGCCGACATTGAGCATCGGCTCGATCGTGAAACAAGTGCCCGGCGGCAGCCGATGCTCGCTCCAGTGGTGCCCCTGGAAATGCGGGATGCCTGGGTCGGTGTGGAACTGGCGGCCGATTCCATGGCCTTGGAACGTGCGAACGACCGAGAACCCTTCGGCCGCCGCCAGGGGAGTGATCACCTCACCAATAGCCCCTATCCTGCCATTGGGGACGGCCGCCTTGATTCCAGCGTAAAGGCAGGCCACGGTGCACTCGACTAGGCGGCGAGCCTCATCGGAGACCTCCCCGATCAGGAACATCTCAGACGAATCACCGTGCCACCCATCAACGATGGATGTGAGGTCGAAGTTGACGATGTCCCCATCCTGGAGGACGTAGTCTCCAGGAATCCCGTGACAGACTACGTCGTTGACCGAGGCGCAGCACGACTTCGGGAAGGGCCCAAAGTGACCCTCGTAGCCGAGCGTTGCGGGGATATGGCCGTGGTCGACGGTATAGTCGTGGACGAACCTGTCGATCGAGCCCGTGGTAACCCCGGGCTCGATCAGAGCCCGAATCTGATCCATCAGCTGCGCGTTGAATCGACCGGCGGCCCGCATGCCGTCGCGGTCTGCCTCGTCTAGTAGGAGGGTCTGCATGCCCTATTACAGCTTAGGACGCGCGATTCTTCCAGTTCGGTGACGACGCCAGTATTCGTCGTCGTCGTCTTTCTTGCGACGTGATCCACGCGGCCGGGCCTTAACCTCCGTCTCCGGAGGCGTGAGATAGGCGCTCATCAGGACGTCGAACTGGTCCAAGCTGATATCCCAGTGGTCGCAGATATCCTCGACCGAGATGGACCGAACGGTGTCGTAGTTCGCACCATAGGGCCTAACTTCGCTCACGAGGCCCTTGTTGCCGTTCACCAGGAGTGCGTCGCTCACCGCGATGAAGTATCGCGGCCCTTTCTTGTAGACCACCCCTATCTCAAATCCAGCCATTTCGTAGCACCCCACGTCAGAGTATTAGGCATCAGTGACTTGGTCCAGACCAAATCCTACCTATGCGGTTATCGGCCCGCTCAGGTAGAGACTTGAGGAGAATCCGCTGAAAACCTAGAAACTAGATCGAGGCCAGTCGATCTAAGGGGTTCCGCAGTTTTTCGGCCCGCTGGAGGCAGAGCTTACAGGCCTGGTGGCCTTTGCTCCGCCGTCGTTTGATTCGGAACTCAAGGAATCTAAGTTCCGCTTCGATACCCCGCCCGACGCCGTCCGAGACGTGGTGTTGCAGCTTGTAAGAGCAAAGTGCGACCTTCTCGCCGGCCTGGATGATGTGATACTTGCCCCAGCCTCGACCATTGGCCTTGATCGCCCGCCTGGAGATGTAGGTCGGTTCTTTGCCCATGCGAGGAACGGACTCGGTCACCCGATTCATCGAACTAGGCTCGTCCGAGCGGTCCATCGGCGAGGAGGTTCAGCTGTTCCCTGCCTAGCCACTCCCGTTGGGGACCGGCCTGGATGAGCTGCTGGGCGGCCGCCTGTGCGCTGGCCAGGTCGTGGACCTTTCCGTCGACCTGCATGTCGAAGACCTTCCGGAGGACGTCTCCGATCATAGGGCTGGGCTTCATGCCCATATCCATCAGGTGCCGGCCCATGAGGATCGGCTTGACGGGCTCCTTGTCGACTTGGAGCTCTTCGGCCTTCTTCATGAGCCAGTCGCCGGCAGGGAAGTCCTTTGGACCGTTTTCGCCTCGGCCCGTGTGGTCGGCGTGGGCCGTGAGGACTAGCTCACCAATCGTAGCCGGGGCCAGTCTGCCTGCCAGCCGTCGGATCGCACCATCGGTTAGCGTGTCCCGCTGAAGGAAGAACACCTGAGGCTTGAGGTGGTCAGCCGTCAGCTTGGCGACCTTGTCCGCGAGCTCCTTGCTGACGTCGAACTGCCGCCGGAAGATCTCGCTGACCACTCGGCCGCCGTTTTCCTCGTGCCGAGGGGATCGGATCCGACCGTTGTCATCGGTGAACGTGTCCTGAGGCTTTGAGATGTCGTGCATCACCGCCGCGTAACGTACTGCTTCCTGAGTTTCCGGGGGCATTCCTCGGGTGAGCTCCGTTGCCCGATCGGCGACCATCTTGGTGTGTATCCAGACATTCCCCTCAGGATGCCATTCGGCATCCTGAGGCGTATCTTCCATGGCGTCTAGCTCAGGGTGCAGGGCCTTTAGGACACCGGCCTGCTTCATGACTTCCATGCCCATGGAGGGCTTCTCGCCCTTCATCAGCAGCTTCCGCCACTCAGCGCCTACTCGCTCAACAGGTAGGTCGACGAGCTCAGGGCTCGCCTGCTGCATGAGCTTCATGGTCTCAGGATCCACCGTCATATCGAATCGGGCGGCAAACTGAGCGCCACGAAGGATCCGCAGCGGGTCCTCGGCGAACGCGCTGGGGTCGGTGGCTCGGAGCACTCGATCCTGAAGGTCCTGGACACCGTTGTATGGGTCGAAGACGTCTCCGGTGTGAGGGTCCATGGCGACGGTGTTCATGGTGAAGTCTCGCCGCCTGGCCGCCTCCTTGATGGTCATGGAAGGATCGGGGACAGGAATGAAGCCCTTGTGACCTGCTCCAGTCTTCGATTCCCGTCTTGGAACTGAGACGTCGAAGTCCTCATCACCGATCACGATCTTCAATACGCCGAAGGACTTACCCACTGCGTCGACCTGGCCGAGCGTCCCGAGAACCTGCTCAAGCTTGTCGGGGTGAAGACCGTATACCTCGATGTCAAAGTCTTTCGGAGTCTTCCCCATGAGCTTGTCTCGGACAGCGCCGCCGATCAGTAGGCCTCGGCCGCCGGCGGCCGCAACGGCGGCCGTAACTTGGCCGACCGTCTTAGGAACATCGTGTAGGGGGAGTCGCATAGTGGGCTCAATGTCCTGTTCCGGCCTTCCGCCTGGGGCTGGCTGACCACCCCCCTGACCGCCACGACCTTGCTCTCCTGTCTCCCTTTGACGGGCCCTGTAGCCGTCGATGTAGCCCTGCTGGTCCCCAACCGCAGGATTGTCTGGCTCAGCCTCTTTCCCGCGCTTCGCGTGGTGGTAGCCGAGGTCCCAGGACTTCCGGTGGACGGCTGGGTCCTGCATCTCTAGGAGGCTGAGGGGAGTCCTGTAGAGACCCCCTCGGACCAATTTCAAGTGATGCGAACCCATGGAATGATCATACCGTAAGGGGTTATACTGGGCACCATGCTCCGCAGAACCTCACTGATTCTACTTGAATCCGCGCCCAGGGCTCGTCTGAAGCTGCTCCACGAGATGGACGCCGAGCTCCGCCGAGCTGAGCGTGAGCAGCAGGCGAACCCCGGAGACCCTCAGGCCAAGGCGAGAGGTCGACGCCTCAAACTGAGGGCTGGTCCTCCCGACCAGGATCACAACTGGCGTTTCAACGGGAAGGGTTGGTTCACCCGACCCCAGTGGAACAAGGGACGCTGCCCGCCTGGCTCAGAACCGACCCAGCACAACACGTGCATCCATCCAGACGATCCTGACCGGCAGCAGTACAAGACGGCCGAGAAGAGGGCGACCCCTTCCTACTCCAGCCCAGACCGTGAGGACCGGGAACGCTCCTGGAAGCAGCGCGCTGAGATCGCCAGGACTCCAGAGGTCGAGAACTCTCCCCTCCACACGAAGCGGGCAACCCGGGTGAACTGGGACCACCCCCACGGTCCGATGCTCTACGCCCCTTACGACAACGAGAGTCCTCGTCCACTGCCGAAGGACCCTGAGCACCTCCCGGCGAACCTCACCATGCAGCCCACGGCGAACCGTCACGGCGGGTGGCGCGAGCGCCAGCACGCTGGGGAGATGGACAGGATCGCCAAGCACTACGTGGACGCTGGCTACGACGAGAAATACGTACAACAGGCGCTCAGACCCCGTGAGCAGCACGTAGACACCGGCTCGCTCTCTCAGGCCAGCCTGGATCGTCTTCCGCCTGATCGAGGCATCAGACTGCGGGCCATGAAGAAGGCAGGAGAGGTCGAGCGCAAGCGTCGTGAGGCAGAGGCGGCCGCCTGGGCCGCAGCTCACCCAGACGACTACCACAACGACTACGAGCCCTACGACGACTACGACTACGACGACCACGATCAGTACGACGACTACGACTACGACGGATACCACGGCGAGCCGATCGGCGGTTACAAGAACCACCCCGGCTACCCTGGTCACCCGGACTACCCCGCGTTCGACGGTATGCCGGCTACACGCGAGGCCCCTGAGGACCGCTACCGCCTGTTCAGAAGCCCGTATGACCCGCCGCCGGAGGAAGAGGAGGACGAGCGGGAGAGCCTGTTCACCGGGCCCCGTGGTCGCGGCGAACCGAGCTGGCCGCGCACCGGCCAGCGCCCCGGTCGCGACTGGGAGGACCACTAATCTAGCTGCCGATATTTTGCTCCGTGCAGCCGGGTATAAGGCTGGTCTAACCAGGAGCGATACCCATGGCGGCGAAGAAGAAGAAGAAGGCGGCCAAGAAGAAGGTCACCAAGAAGCGGCTGACCCGGAAGACGGCCAAGAAGCGGTCCGGCAATGTGGCCGAGTCGTTGACCTCGGAAGAGCTCAAGAAGATCAGCGCGGCGGCGCTGAAGCGGCGGCCCGACTCGGCCTCCTGCGAGCTCTCTGTCGATGAGATGAAGAAGATCCGACAGTGGACCGCCAAGGAGGGCGGGTTCCAGCGAGATCTTTCGACCTCCCAGGTGAACGGCGTCACGGCCTTCCTGCTTTACTCGCCGGTTCCGGTGCTCGCGCCGATTGTCCTCGCCAAGGTGAAGGGCGATCGAACCTCGAAGCGGTGGTGCATCGACGGCCAGCACCGGCTCCAGGGATCGATCCAGGCGGAGATGCCGATCGCGGCCGTAACCATCACCGTCGACTCCCTTGAAGACGCTCGGTATCTCTTCCTGGTCTACAACTCCAAGTCGCGACGGGTCTCCCAGCGATTCATCGGTCGAGTCTCGAACAACGCGGTGGCGGTCGAGACGCGGCTGATGGCCAAGAGCTTCGGGGCCTTCTACGAGCACATCAAGCGGCTCGGCGTCGGCCTGCACGGCGGCCTGACCACCAAGTACTGGGACGAGGTGGCCCACGACACGAAGATCCCGCAGGACCGGCTCAACCAGATGCACCTGATCATGGACATCTGGACGGACGACCCCCGGTGGGTTCCCGACGAGTTCCCCGAGGAGCAGCCGGGCGAGGTCACCCGGTGCGTGCCTCGGAAGATCGTCGAGTCCACCAAGAGCGCCTACTGCGTTCCTGGCGTCCTCCAGGCTGTCGGAGCCGTCGTGAGGGCCCTCGACTGCACCACGAACGATCAGATCCGGACCGTGGTGGAGGTGGCCCAGGACCTGCCCTTCAAGCGGAAGAGCTTCCGAGAGCTCGCCGGTCGGAACGGCATGGACTTCTGGTGCGACCTCGTGGCCGACCTCCAGAAGCGGGTCGCCAAGCACGCTCTCGGAAAGTAAGGAGTAGCCTCGTGATCTACGCCGATTACCAGAAGTGGTGCAAGAAGGCTGGCAAGCCCTGTCTGGCCATTCCGCAGGGCATCAGCCAAATCGGCAACAGCTACTACGCCGACGACGGATACCTCTACCAGGGCAAGCGGCGGCCGAAGAGGGTCGGCCGTTACATGATCATCATGCGGTTCAGCGGTGAGGACGTGCTCGTCAGATTCGATCAGCGGACCAACATCCATCGATTCGAGGCCTTGCGGTGGTCCGTGCTCGAACGGGTGATGCTGCTGCACGAGCGGCTGCTGCAGATCCTCCAAGGCCTTAAGGACCTTCTCGGCGATCCACGGGAGACCGGAGAAGTCGTCAGGGCAATCGGCGAGGTCGGCGGTGTGTGGCGATACATCGATCTGCTGAACCACTACTCAGGCGGCTCCGTCAGCACCGGTTGCGTCGACGTCGATGAATTGGGGGTTCTCGACAAGCTAGTGGTCCTGGTCCGATCGTCTGAGGAGCAGGACCTGGTGGGCCGATACTTCGCCGTATCGACGCTCCTGGACAAGTATTGGGCCAAGGTCTACATGCTGAACAGGTGTATGGCTTGCCTGCTCGATGATGTTCATCCTGATGTTCGGCAGCCGTGGGGGAAGCCCATGGTGGAGGTGGTCATCAACGGCAGGGTCTACTGCGTGAACAGCGTCCATACGACCATCAAGGAGGCGACCGACTACTGGCCGACCCCCATGCGGGAGAGGATCAGTCTGGACGCTGCCGATCGCCCGGTGAGGTTAGAGCCGGCGGCCGTATGAACTGGCTCGGGGACGCCAAGGTCGGCGACCGGTTCAGGTGGCGTCACGACGGCACCATCTGCAGGATCATCGCCATCAAAGATCACGGGATTCAGATCGACTTCGTCTACGAGACGGGCGATCAGAAGGGGCAGCAGGGCTACACCTTACTGCCCCAAGACGTCGAGATCCTGACCATCCTCGACGATTTAGCTCAGATCTAGAGCAGACCGGCCGCCTTCATCCGGGTCGTAGCCTTATCCAGCCTGGCCTTAACGGAGGCCAACTTGGCCTCGTCCCCAGGGATCCGGGCCTCAAGCCTAGCGACCTCCCTCTGAGCGGCGGCCAATCTAGCCTTCCGACTAGCAAGCGTCTCGGCCCTCGACCTGACATCAGACGTAAGGTTCTCGTAGGCCGATCGCAGCTTCTCGTGAGCATCGGCGGCCTCGTGTAGCCGGATCTTCAGGGCCCGAGTCGCGTCGGTGGTGTTGAGGCCGGTGTAGTAGTGGGTCTCCATCGCCCAGATGAGGTCCCTGGCGATCCTCTCGTGGGCCTCACCATCGCCCACCCGGGCCAACGCGTCCAGCACACCGATCTTGCTGGGCGCCAGGAGCGACACCGTCAGCGTGGTGGTGCCGTAGGGTAGAGATACCCTGGCCCACGTGAGGCCATCATCCGTGGACATCTTGTGAGCTCCGATGGGCCTCTGCAGGTATCGGACCTTGATCCGGGTCCAGCCTGTGCCCCTACCGGCATCGGCCATGACCGCTTCGACGATGGACACGACGTCGTCGCCGTCGTAGACGGTAGTGTTGAGCAGCTTCCGGAACACGGACTTCTTGGCCATAGAGTGCTTATACCCACTCTGGCTTACACCTCCAGCAGCTGCAGGGGACGTGGCCGTCACGTCCCTTCTCCATGTAAGCGTTCTCACAGGGCGCATGGATCGACCTCCGGTCGTTCAGCACCTTGTCTAGCGCCGCCTTCATCGCCAGGATTGTCTTGTCGTCCATAATCGCCCCCTGAGCTACGCCAGCCCGTAGCAGCCCGCGTCGCGCATGACGATCTCGCCCGTCGCTCGCCTAGTTCCTAGGTTCTCACCGGAGACGTCGCACGGGAAAATCCCCATCGTGGCCATTGACTTGATGTCGTTGACGAACTGGTTAATGGGAGCATAGGTCCCATCGTCGGAGATCTCCTGCCTGGCCGCCGCTCCGGCCGCATCAACGGCCTGGCCCACGATTTCAGCCAGCTCTTCTCTGGTCTTGCCCTTGAGCTCGTAATCTTCTCCCTCGGCGGCGTCCTGGATCTTACGACCGATTCGTCCGGCGGCCGTTGCCACCCTGTTCGCGTGGACCCTTAACGGGTGTCCAGAGAGATCATCCAAGTGCTCCGAGTGAATCACGTGGATAGGCTTACCGGCCGGCTCGTGGCTCGTTCCGTAGTTCGACACCGACAGATATCGAGGTAGGGATCTGATGCGACCTAGCTCGGGGTTGTCCAGGTAGTGCTTGGCCAGGCGAGCCTCGTCGTCGCCCTTCTCGAACTTGTAGATAGTTTGCGTACCGTCACTTAGCTGCGGCCCGTGGTGAACCACACTGTGGTTACCCCGTCCAATGTATTCGCCGACATCCTTACCGCCGGCGGCCATCCTGGCCTTGGTAGCGCGAACGGCGGCCGCCATCCCTGGGCTACCCGTCTGGTTCTTAGGATCTCGCGCCTGTTGATACTCGGTGCTGTATTTGTCCGGCCAAACTCCACCCATCCGGCCGAATAGCCCGCCAGTCGAGGCTCGCGCCTCGCCCGGCTGGTAAGCCCTTGGCTGCGGCGGTGGTGCCTTGGGGCGCTCCTGCGCCCGACCCGCCGCATGTCCGGCTTGATAGTGCTCGGCATGGGCAGCGGAGCCTGGCGCCTCACTCCAACCCATCCGGCCGTGCTCGAATCCGATGTCGTAGGACTTCTGCTGCTTGCGCGACCGGCCGCCGGCCGCCGGCTGGCGTTTGGCCTCCTGCTTCGCCGAAACATAGCCAGCCTTGTAGGCGTCCTGGTCGACCGCACCGCTGGCGTCAAACCGGCGGCCGCGCTTCGCATGATGGTAGCCCAGATCCCACGACTTCTTCTCGTCACCCTCCATCGCCTCCAGCAGCGCCAGAGGGACCCGGTAGAGCGATCCTTCAATCAGATTGAACAAGCGGGCGAGCATCAGACCATTCTAGCGAACCTTCCAGCTCTGACCACGTCTCAGCTCCGCGCACGCGCCGCTGACAAAACGTCAGCAGTTACGCCACATGCAAAGAGCCTATGGCTGACACAGGTATAAGGCGCCTGGCCCAAGGAGGCTAGATGACGATCAACGAACACGCGGCGGTGGTGAAGACCGCCAGTGTCGAGATAAAGATGATCACGGTCAACAACAGGAAGATGCCGCTCAACGTCTTCCGGCAGCTGATCAGCGAGCCTGTGATCTGTTCAAAGACAGGGACGCTGAACGGGGCCCCGTGGGGCTTCATTAACTACTTCTGGAAAAACTGCGGCGGGCCAGAGTCAGAGCACCTACACGTCGTTTGGCAAAAGGACGGGGCCCTAAGACGGGACTGCCTGATGGACTACGACCCTTGCGGACCACACGTCCCCGACACCATGTTCCACGACTTGATCCGGGGCTGCGAGGAGATGATGATTCTCCACATCATCTCGGACAAGCCGACTGAAGCGTGGCCCCCTCTCGAACATGACTGCTTCGTGTTCTCAAACGGCGTCGACGGTAGCCCTGTGTTCGACTGGGGGTGGGGTCGATTGTTGTCACCGCCGAGCTACCGGCCAATGCGTGAGCTCATTGGAACACCTGATGGTGTGGCAGAGATCCGAGCTGAAGCCCGGAAGCGCCTGAGGCGAGGTCTCCCGGACCTGAACAAGCAGCTGGCTCGTGTCAAGCACGAGCAGTTCTCTGAGGTTCCGACCTACGAGCGGTTACAAGCCATCATCGCAAGGTCTGTCGAGGTGGCGGCCGCCCGAAAGGCCCACTGCAGAGAAATCGCCGCTCAGTGGGAGGAGAGCTACCTCCACATCAAGAACCTTGGACAGCTCTTCATCACCGTCTAACAGCGCTCGGGCGGACAGCACCGCCGAGTTCACCCTACAGGGTGCACCGGTTATTTCCCGATTTGCCGATTGCGGCCCAAAATCGCGCCCCAATAGCCCATTTGACAGTTTCGGTCAGCGGTGCACCCGATCCTCTGGATAGAGGGTGCCATCGGAGGCCCCCTCCTAACCAGAAGGAGGCGGCCATGGGCTACTACTGCCAGCGATGTGACGACGAGATCACCTACACCCTCGGTAATACGGACTTCGAGCACGGCCTGCTCTGCGACCAGTGCTACACG
>Ga0307376_10003409_pt1 | contig 14858 bp, 12 predicted proteins | sample TR2MG_FD_202536 | JGI IMG/M metagenome (GOLD analysis project Ga0307376, IMG submission 202536) | Soil microbial communities from Risofladan, Vaasa, Finland - TR-2 | ecosystem: Environmental > Terrestrial > Soil > Coastal area > Acid sulfate soil | place: Finland: Risofladan, Vaasa | collected...
CGTTTTGCTGATTATCGTTATCGCGGTATGCGGCGGGTATTTCTTTCTCGAAGGTAATCTTAAATTCCCCGCTGTCGATGTTGTCTTTTATCCCGCCGGAGCCGGGGTTTCGGACAAGTGCGAACGGGCGGGTCCACCCGGCATCCGGATCTTCCGGGTCATCCGGCTCATAGGCGCCGATGTAAACGGAAAGCAGTGCCGTCGCCGCATCCTCGGCCCCGACGGAGGCCTGAAACGTCGCTGAATTGGCTATCAGATTCGCCGCCGCCTCGGATGCGATAGACATAAACCCGGCGCTGATACCGAGGTCTTCGGTTCCGGCACCGTCGTTATACAAAAATGCAACCTCTTCGGCGGAAAGCGCCTTATTAAAAATCATTATGTTGTCAAGAGAACCGTCGAAAAAAGCAATGTCCTTGGTGTCCTTACCTATTAACAACGGAACATCAACATCTATATTTGCAGTATCCAATGACCCCGTATCGGTCTCGACTCCATCCAAATATATATGATATGCTTTAGGGGCAGACTGTTTGAACGTAATGATGATATTCCTAAACTCTCCATTATTACAAGACTCGGCACTTTTCATTGTTACCAGAGAAGATGATATTCCTATTTTTCCATTGGTCGTATCAATTTCCCACCCGTAACCATCCTTAAAGTGAGAAAGAATCATTGCAGTTTCGGCGGTGGTTTTTAACCAAAAACAAAAACTAAAATCACCACTTCCAAAATTAAATCTTGAATTATAAGGAACATTCACATAATCCGTCGTTCCATTTAAATCCAGCGCCCCGCCGACCTTGCCGTCAACAGACAGAAACTGCGTATTCCGCTGGGCAGCGCCGTTGGCGTACCCCCGGCTGTCGAGGACGATGGTGTTCCGAGCACAGTCGTTTAGTTTATAATGCGCTACACAGTTTGAGAGCAGGTCCATTTTCTATTTTCCGTTTTCAACTTTTTTCACCACGAAGCCCACCACGGCGGGCAAGCCCGCGAAGTCTCACGAAGTTTTGTTTTTTTTTCTTAATTCTTAATCCGCCTTAGGCGGATAAATTCTTAATTCTCAATTCCTTATTAGTACTCGTCCCTTTGCCGCCGGGATTTCCGGGTCGCAGAACCATCTCGTTGTCGGGCTGTATATGCCGGTATAGCAGCGGGTATCGGTCTTTGCCGGGGCCGCCGAGTCGGCGATTACCATAATATATTCGCGGTTATCGTCTAACGGCGGGGCGTGAATCTCCAGAAAGTTGCTCTGGCTGTGCCGTGCGGCGGCGATATAGTTTCCCGCCCAGGTATTTCCGCCCGCCGGGACGCCGGTGGTCTTATTGCAGATATTGCCGGTGGCCCTGTCGATAAAAATCACATAAGGGTTCGTATAGTCGCCGTCGAATATTATTGAATGTGCTTTGATTTCCGCCGCCGGCAGCTGCCGGTACAGGGCAAAACACAGCATCCCCGCCGCCGCCAAAATCCACAGTCCTGAAATTATTCGCTTTTTCATTTTATGTTCCTTTCGATTGTTTGCCTCGTTAATCTATTCTTACAGTCCTTGATGTTGTCCCTTCGCCACCAGGATATGGCGAAAGTACACATCGGGGGGAGGAAATATAAATCGGCTTGGGTTCATAACCCTCGACAATAGTGGCATCTGATGGATATATTCTTACACTAAAGGAACTAATCACGCCTTTTATCCGCCTCGTGAGTACCACCAAATGCCATTTATTATCACCATCCGTCGATGCGAAATTAACCTTATCTTCAAACGAGCCCCCATCAATAACACCGGTCATCCGTATCTCCGGCACTTGCTGCGTCGGCATATCATCAGGCAGGTAAACCATCATAGATATAGTAGCTGTTCTGCCTTGAAATTCGCAAAACTCTTCATCATCGAATGTATAAGTTATGAACCCGCCCGCAGCGGCAGCGGCGGCTGTATTATCTACGCGAAGGGAGTATTTTCTCCCCTGTTCCAGCTGATAGGTGTTTCTGAATCTCAACGCGCTCGCCACTCCTGACCAGTCTTTAGGGGGAGACGCATTTGCTGTGGTAGCAACCCTCGTAAAGGTCTGGTCGTCAGCCGCTCCACCGCCCGTTTCTGTCGTTGTACCTACGACATTAAACGGAATACCGGCAACATCGGCTTCTAATATCACCGTAGTTGTCCCTGATGCGGTAACAGGAGTACACAGAGCGTCTGCTGATGCGTTCCAAGCAGCAATCAACCCGGCAGATACCGTAGCCGCAGAATCACCACCTGTATATGATATTGCCACGGAAGTCTTGCGGTCTTCACTTGTGGCAGTAAGTATAAATATATCAGATGATTCGATTGTCCCGTTCGGTGTAAAAGTATCTTTTTGTTTGACCTCGGTTGTAACCTCCGTGAACATAGCATTTGCAAACAGGTTAGGTTTGTCAAAGACATAACTGTAATTACCCGAAGCAAGTTGGCCTGTTTTCGCTATTATTGCGGTATTGTCGGATGCTTTCCGAACAGAACCGATAATACGAGTATTCAAAGTGTCAGTGGCTAACTCGTTGCCGTTCAAAATATGAGCATTCAAAAAGTCCACGTCGCCCATCGGCCAAATCCTTGAGGAGCCATTCCCCGTCCCATCAATTTTAAGTATCTCTGTAATGCTTTCACGGTCGGGATTCAGGGCATAGATGCGGGCGTTTTCATCTGTCCAGCTACCACCAGCGGCAAGAGGGCCGATAAGCATAAATATCGGGTGGCCGTTTGAAGTGGAGACATTAAAGCCCGTTCCGATAGTCCAGCCGATACAATGACTTCTCTTGTCCGCGTGGTCTGCCCTGAAAGCCGTCAAGTCATATTTCTGTGCCGTACCCGCATAGGATTCGGTTATTTGGTCTGAATCTGGAGTCCAATATATGTATTGCTGTCCGCTGACAGTTTCAACATACCAGTCCACAAGCCTATACTTCATATTCGCAGGCACACCAGCGACCAGATTGTCGTTTAATACATAATCAGGGTCGAGCGTAGAACGTGCATTGTCGTCGAGTCCCCATTTTTCCTTCCAGTCCACCACCCAGCCTCCTTCCCCAAGCACAAAATCGTCAGGGTCGTCGCAGTACAGAACCGAACACTGATAGGCGTTATCGCCGGTAAACAAAAATAATTCATCATTGACGGAGTCATAATGCCCGCCGTGCCAATGGCGAATCGCAGTGCAACTGCTTCCAACATCAAACAAAGTTGACCACGTCGCTCCGTCGTCGGCAGAATAGAAAACCTTTTTTGACAAGGTCGTTTCTGTGTAATCCGTAAATATAATTCTATTGCTGCCGAGATTTATTAAGCACCGATTCTGCGATCCACCCGCACTTGTGGGCAATTCAGCAGTACCGCCGCTATCAAGTACAACAGTCCAGGTTAATCCTTTATCAGTGCTTCTTTCAAGCCTGCGACGATTACTATCATTTGTGAACGCGAATATCGACCCTGCCGACGACTCCCACATACGGTTGACTGTCGGGGCTGAACCTGTCGGCACACCCTGAGTAAACATCCTGTACCCAGTGAATAAACTGTATTTTGTTGAAGATACATCCCACAAATAAATGCCATATGAGGTTACAAGCATAGGATTTTGCAGAGCAAGGTTTACGATTTCCTTTGTTCTGTCTTTCCAAACAAGCTGATTAGAAGGGTCTATCAACCCTCTTAAATTTATGACAGCTTTTGTGGTTCGCACGTTGTAATCACTGATGGTTACTCCGCCATATGGCGCGATGACATTGACATAATCGGAATCAAAGCTGACCGTCACACTCGGCGTGTAGTTTCCTGGCAGTATCCACAGTTGACCCAGATTGGTACTCGATGATTTCGCCTTGATTTTGCCGTATTCATTGTACAGATCATCTTTGGGCCCGATGATTTTGATATTCGCCTGCGAAGTGGCCTTCAGCACATCATACGGGGGATTGTATGGACTCCCGCCGTAATTGTCGAACGCCGCCGCGCCTGCAATCCCCGCCGCCATCAGAATAATCATCGCCAGTATTTTGAACTTCATTTTTATTTTCTCCATCTGTGGTTTTTTTTTTCAAATCTTAAATTTCAAATCTCAAATCCTGCGTGTCTGGTCAATCCGTGGTCTCTATAAGTTCTGTCAGTCTTTCCAGCAGCGCCTCAAAGTCCATCAGCAGCTGCCGCAGCGCCGCCCGCCGCAGCGTCTTTGTATCCGGCCCATCATGTTCTCTTTTATCCGCCGCAGGCGGATTATTTGTCTCGGTTGGATGTTCCATTTTTATCCGCCGTGGCGGTCTCGATTTTGGCCGCGGTCCCGCCGGCGGCGGTCCGGATGATGTTTATTTTCTGCGCGATTTTCGCAATGTCATCATTACTTATTTCCCGCCCGTTTAGAAAATTCATCGCAATCACCGCCGCTATCACAATCATTTGCCAGTTCTTCGCCAGTACCCCGATTGCCCCTTTGGCCGTTTCCTTGCAGCGTTTAAGTTCAGCCACATCGGCCTTGATTCCCCCCGACTGTCCGGGATGTCCCCATATCTCTTTGGCAAGCGACCCGATAGGGCAGGTTTGCGTATGTTTTTCTATCGCGATAGTTGCCGCCCGCTGGGCCAATAGTTCGAGGTATTCGGGCAGATGTCCATCTTCTTTAGGCGACATAGTCAATCCTTTTAACTCAGAACCCGCCACGGTGGGCAAGCTCAAAACTCAAAACTACTCTAGGCCTCTCGACTCCCTACTCTCTGCGTCGAGAGTTTTGAGCCGGGCCTCTCGACCTTCGACTCTCGACTCTCGACTCAGAGGGGTATAGTAAACGGGCCTATCGGCCCGTATTGCGGATCCTGTTCGCATCCGCCCGCATGGTCTGAACCTCGCGGGTAAGCTCCAGCGTCGCCTTGCCGCAGCCGGAGTTGCGTACCGCAGTCACGTTCCAGTCTTGCCCGGCGATAGAGATTGAATCAAACGGCAGCGGGTTTGCAACATCGGCTGTCAGTATGACAAATGTCATCCGCCCGATGCGGCTGGTCCCGTCGCTGAATGTATCTGTCTCGATGTTTGATGGCATCGGGATTCCATACAGCGCCGCAGGCGAGCCGCCTTTTGGCGTATATGTCGCCGCGACCGACATCTCGCCGCCGTCGCCGATTATGGCCGCAAGGTCCGCGGCAACCTGTTCCGTAAAATCCGTCATCGCCTGCCTCTGACTATTACGTATTTGTCAACTGGTAAACGAATGGGTTGGTGTCATCAATCAGCAGTATTTCGTCGGTTTGAACTCTGGCACGGATGATATCGCATCGCCTGTCATCATCCCTGTAGGATTCTATTACCGGAATATCCGGGCTGTCTTCGGTCCACAGTATGGTCCTGGCTACCGATGTCTCATCGAGCGGGGCATCCTCTCCGCAGAGCACCGTCAGGAACATTACGCCGGCGGTCCAGATCATCGCGTTGCTTTCGGCGATGCCCTCTTCTTTGCTGTCATATACGCTTGCCGCCACCAGTACCTCTTTTATTCCCAGCATGGCCGCGACGATTGCCGGCGATGCAAGAGAGGGCTGAACTCCGGGGTAGGTATAGAGCATCTTGTTGTTGACCTGGCTGGTTTTGAGCATCTCCGAATAGTCAACTCGCGGGATTATCAGGCTGATATCTCCCGGAGCCACTCCCCACTTGTCGCAGAGCGAGTTTATGCCCGTCTCCAGGTCTGTCAGGGGCACGGCTGTTGCGGCGGTACTCCATGCGGTGGCGACGTTAGTATTGGTAAATCCGCCGCCGCTGAAGAGTTGCGAAACGCGGTATTCGTGACCGAGCAGAAGCTGGAACCACAGGATTATTGAAGCTGACGCCTCTGCGTCGAACAGCGAGGCGTACTTCCTTCGCCGGGCGTCGTCGATGGGATATTTGAGCCCGTTTTCATCGCAGGTAAACGTACCCTGCCCGAAGAACGCCTTGATGCTGTTATACGACCCATCATCGGCCCTTCTTGAATCGGCCATCTTTTTGTAATCCGCCCGGCGGAATATCGGGTACTGCCCGGAGAAAATGGCGCTGCGGAATATCGGGGCCACCCTTCGCCCGATAAATCGCGCGACCGCTCCGGAAGCATCATACTCCTGTACCTGCGCCTGCAGGTCCGGCCGGATAATTACACTTGTTGATTCTCTGTCCATTGTTTATTTCCTTTCAGTTTTTTTGTTTTTCTCATAAAAAAAGATGGCGTCTGAGCGTTTTGGGCCGCCCAAACAGCCATCTTTCCGATTGCTTCCCGTCCGTGATTAGCGACCGGGCCTTTTGGTTTTATTCAAAGAGCGATGCCGATTATCTTTCCATCTTCACATCGACGTAATCGACCTTCAGACCTTCCTCGTAGGTGTCGCCGCCTGTCTTGACGCCGAACAGCACATACAGCAGTGCATCCAGTCCGGAGATAGTCAGTTCCTGCGGAGTTCCCGCCACGCCATCGACAAACGGCGTTACAATCGCTGTAACCCCGTCGTTGTAGTCGTACAGGAATCCGAGCGTGTACCAGGTCCCGCTTACCGAGGTGGCCAGCACATCAGCCGCCGTCTGTGCGGCCGCATTAGATGTCTCAAACCGGATGGACATATCGCCATCGACCTTATAGAACACCGCCCCATCGAATGTGGTCACAGGTCCGGCCCCATTATCTACCAGCGTATTGGCTGCATAGACGCTGCAAAGTCCGAGGATATAGTTGGCATCATCCGTATTGGCCTCAGTCAGTTTGACCTTTGCCTCAAACAGCACCTTCTTGTTGGTCTGAAACTTGAAAATCGGCACAACCGATGCCACATAACATTCATCGTTGTCGTCGCCGTCGCTTCCGACATTGAGCACGCCGCCCGGCAAAGCCGGATCAAGCGCATCAGGGGCGGTGGCCCCGGCGTCTTCGGTTACGACATATCTGCCCACCGTCGCCGTCGGGTTGTACTCGGTGAAATCATCCCTGAAATGGATGATTGAGTTGGCCTGGCTGAACACATCGTTGCCGCCTCTCGGTCCCCACATTTGAGCCGAACCCTTGCCGCCATTAGCCGAGATTGTGGTAAACAGTACGCCAATTTGTTTACCGACCGCCGCATCGGATACCTTGCCATCGGTGGTTACATATATCGCCGACCCGAGCGTTATGGCCTTTGACCCGGTCACCCGCTCGATGTTGCCCTTGAGCGGTCGAATTGTCACCGACTTGCCGGATGCAACCGCTTGTGTCGTTATGCCGATAGGTTCTTCGCCGCCGTCGGCATATATAGCCGTACCGCCGGATAGAAGCACCAGCCGGGCCTCTTCCAGCGCTTCTCCGCTCAATATGGTGAACGGTCCGTCATTTGTGTAAGCTAATCCTTGTCCCATAGTTTATTTCCTTTCAGTTTTTTTGTTTTAATCGCCAAAAAAAAAGATGGCGTCCGGGCATTTTGAGCTGCCCAAACAGCCATCAAATTTCGTTTTCGCCGCAACCGTGATCATCGCCCGCGGCCCTTTTTAGTTTTTTACCGTAAAGAGCTTACTTCTTTTGTTTGCTTCCCAGCCAGGCCTTGTGATCATCTGTGTGCGATTTTACCGCCTTGGCAATCGCCTGCGCGCGGGTGGTCTTGCCATCAGCCTGCAGGTTTGTCACAACCGTCTCGAATGCCTCGGCGCTGCCGACAGCCGAACCATCCTTTTTCAGCGGATTGGCGCTGTCGGTCGGTTGCTGCGGAATAAGCTCATCGCTGTGTCCGCTTTTGGCAATCGCATCCAGCCTGGTCTGCAGCAGGGCAATCTTTTCATCTGCCGCCCTGGCCTCTTGGTCCCGCTTCTTTTGCGCCACCTCGAAGGCCTCGGCCTTGGCCTTTTGCAGGTCCCATTCCTCGGCGACGGCCTTTGCGCAAACTTCTTTAAATTCCACCCCAGCCAGCGCCGATTGTATGGCCAATATGCGTGCGCGTTCGGTCCCGATATCCGACTGCTTATCGGTTCCTGCCTCCGCGGCCGCATCCTGGGCTTGTGTCTTTTCCTGTTCCATTGTTTTTCCCTTTCTATTTTGTTTTATTGTTTCGGCCGATACGGCCGCGGTAAATCCGTCGTGGCGGATAAATGCCCCGGCTTCTCTGACCGGCGGCGCCTCGATTGCCAGCGCCTCTTCGAGCGTCATTATTTTATCGATAAGTTTATGTTCTACCGCCGCCGCCGCGTTATATTCGCGACCGTCGGCCAGCTTTCTTAGGTTCTCTTCCGACAGTCCCGCCGCCGCCCTTCCTCGCAGCACACCCCGCAGAAACATCTCATGGTCGGCATCAATCTCATCGGCAAACACGGCAAGCTGCGAATCGGTCACCTCGCTTCCGGGATATCCGGCCCCTTTGTTTTCACCGCTGGCCACGATGTTGTATTTAATCCCCAGCGCCTCCGCTCGTTTCGACAGGTCCGGGATGACCATATAGACGCCGATAGATCCTACAAGCGCCGACTGGTTTGCCAGAAAGATATTGCCCTGGCTGGCTAAATAATATGCAGCGCTGTCGGCTATGTCGTCGGCAAATGAGATGATGGGTTTGGCAAAAGAGGCCTTCCAGAGTTTGTCCACAAAGTCCGGCTGTCCCGACCAGGTCCCGCCGGGACTTTCAAATCTTAGAAAAATCGACTTAACCCTGTTGTCCTGCAGCATCAGGTCAAGCTGTTCGGACAAAAACTCGATACTTGTCCCCTGCGGCTGGCTGACATCGTTGACCATACTGCTGTACTTGGCGATAACTCCGGTAATCGAAAGCACACCCTTACCATCCGGCATTAATGTATATTTTCGGGTCTCGTTTTCTTCTGTTTTCCGGGTTGATACAACAGCACGTATCTGTTCATCGGAGAGTTTTTCCCCGGTTATATGCCGCTCGACAATTCCGCACAGGGCCTGCAGTGTCTGCCTCTGCATCGCCCATCGGCAGCCGGTCAGGTAATGCTGCAGGAAGTGGTCCTTATTCATTGCTTTTCTGCTCTTTCTGCTGTTGTGTATTTTCCTTATCATCAGCCCCGGCGATGTTCACCGTCGCCGACTTAAAGGTTATTGAAATTCCCAGCTTATCAAAAAGGTTCCTCTCATCTGCAATCTCTTCGAAAACCTCCTCCGGCTCGAACCCCATCTCGCGGACACACTGACTGACTGATTTTTTCAGCAATCGCACATTAATTTCATCCGCCTCGGCGTCTTCGAGCGGTTTGATATACGGCCATCCCGGCCACTGCAGGCCGACGGTGAATATTTCCGGATTTGCCGGTAATTCGCCCGATGCGATGCCGCGGGCAATCTGCCACCTGTACCATGGCATGCACCAGTCCCGCTCGAAAAACCGCTGCCATCTGCGGAAGTTTTTCTGCGCGATAAGCATCGCCCCGCGATAGTTCGAGAAATTCCCCTGCGAAGAGTCCAGCAGTATAAGTTCGAGCGGATACCCGATAGCCACGCCGACGATGCGGCACATCATAATTGTATATGGACTGAAGCTCTCCCCCGGCCGTGTTGCCCCGACCATTTTTATTTCTTCCCCCGGCAGCATGTCGAATACCTGGAAGGGCTCCATCTTTTGTACCTTCTCGAATGTCGAGCTGGTGGAGGTGTCTTCGTTATCCTCGCTGCCCGCCGGAGACTGAATGCTGTCTATATCTCCTCCGGGTTCTTTATTTATCTGCAGGCCCATCATCGCGTTGGCCTCGGCGGCCAGCGACTCGAACTCCAGATAGTTATCGAGCCTGCCGTAAGATGACAGCGCCGCCGCGATTACCGGCAGCCCTCGCGTCTGGCCGAACCGCTTGCGAAACGCCGGCCAGAGCACGTTTTGCCGCAGCACCCTTGCCGATTGGGATTTTCCCGCCGATACCGTAAATCCATCTTTCCCCGCCGGCCGTTGTCTAAGGTGCAGCGCTGTCGGCCTGCCGCGCGGGTCTTTCTCGACGCCAAGCGTAACATTGTCGCCGGAAAAGTTTGAAGGCGTCTCTATCTGGTCCGCCTCGAACATCATAAGGCTGCCATCAGGTCTTTTAATTCCGGCAAAATCGCCGTCGTTCCACACCGCCCGCAGGCCGAGATGACACATCTTGACATAATCAAGTTCGCCGGCGGCGTCGGCATTCTGCGGTTCCATCCGCTGGTGTATATACTTCTTTACTTTTTTGTTCAGCGCTGCATCCTTTGTCCGCGGCACAAAATCAAAATCCGCCCCGAAGATGTTGTCGATTGCCCTGTCCAGCAGGCCGGAAAACAAGGCGCTTCGCCTGTCGTGCATCCGGCAGTATTCCCGCAGCTTGGACAGCGTCATTTTGTCAAGGTGCATATCCGCCGACGCCGTCAGTCCCATTACAAACGACACCGCCCTTCGCAGACGGCTGGATTGTGTTACCTGAAATCCGCGACCGCTCTCCGATGCGCGGCGGATGCGTCTGTCCGATGTCTGCCGCGCGGGTGTGATGGAAGTGTTTTTCTTTTTAGCCACCGAAATCCCCCAGCCTGATAGAACCACTCCCCGCCCTGACCTGTTGGAGCAGTTCTTTTTTCAGTTCCTTCAGGGCGGACAGGTTTGCCCGGTCATACCTGACATCGCCGATTGTATATGACTGCCCCTTTACCGCGATGGTCATAATGGCGACATTGACCGCGGTCAGCATCTCCGCTATAGTGGGTTCGGCTTCACTCATACCCCCAATATCGGGTATAGCCCATTAAAAACACAAGGGGCTGTTTTCCAGATCTGGAAGAAAAATAAAAATTTCTTCATTTTTGTCGAGCCGCACAAACCTGTGTTAAGTTGTGTTGGTTTTTGTTAAGAGAAATTTTATATTTTTTCAGATTTTTTCTCTCCGCATGCGAATTGTTTCATTTATCTGGTAGGAATGCCGCTTGGGTCCGCCGCATTTTACGCTGCGGGTCACAAGAATATCCCCGTTATCTAAAGGGGTTTTTTCGGTGTGGCGAACAAAGAGCCTTCCCTTGCATAACTTGCATCGCGTCTGTCCCGGCACGAACCTTTCGGAGAGCATCTTGGCCGGCGGCGGAGTCTTTGTTTTTACCTCTGCTACGGCGGCGGGTGCGGGTTCTTTTTCCGGTGTGTAAAGTGTTTTTGCCATGTTTTCCCTTTCGTTAATATCTGTTTATGGTTCCAATTCGCCGCCGCGCCCGTGCAGGCATCCGGGCCTGCATCGCCTCGGCGATTTTCTGTTTTGTTTCCGGCGAGTACAGGTCGAACACATTCTTGAAGTACCCCGCCGCCGTGGCATATACGCTTATATCAAGCCCGTGGGTCGGGGAGCCTTCCTTTTTCGGTTCCCATCCCCAGTGCATCCGCGAGCCGGACTTGATAAGTTTTTTATGCTCGTTGGTCAGCTCCTCGAAAAATTCATCGGGCATCTGCGAATAATAATATGTGCAGCCGGGATGTCCGGCGGCCTCTTCGGCCCACTTGGCCACAATGTCTTTGAAGTAATTGACGTTCAGCGTCAGCAGTTTCATCCCCCGGTACTGGCCCGCATACTTTCGGCGGTATTTTCGCCGGGCTTCCGATACCACCTTATCGAGGTCGGATATATGAAAGTATCCCGCCTGGGCGGCTGTGCCGCCGCGTACCGGTATCCATATATTCCGGTACTGCCTGCAGAATTGATATATCGTATCCGAGTCAAAGTTGCTGTCGATAAACCCGCAGAGCAGCATCAGTTCCTTCTGGTCGGTCCGCTGGGCCCACTCGAACGAATGATGTGTCGTCAGCCGGGCCATCTCTTCAAGGTCCGTCTGTCCGTAGGCGATGTCATAGTTGACCATATCGTCGGCGAACCCTTTTACAATCCAGTCGGCCCGCACATTGCCCTGCTGGTCTTCGTGATAGTCGGCGCCGGCCACCAGAATTTTAACATCCGGCGGCACCCTGCCGTAGTCATAGTTGCCCCGCTTGATTATGATACTTGATGTCTCGATTACTTTGCCGATTTCCTTCCAGGGTTCGGCCCGCTGGTTGCGGGTATAGTTTCGCAGGCTCTCTAAGTTGCCGCTTTTTTGCTCTTTTATGGCGGCGACAAATTTTTCCACCTCCCTGCGTACCTGCCAGAACCGCGTATGCAGCATTAAGGAATTGACCCGGTATGTGTAATGATTTCCTATGGGTCTGTCCCCTGTGATTTTTCCATCTTTGGCGATTGCCTGTCCCCGCGCAACCCAGACGCCGTTTGCGTTGGACTGAACCCGCTGGAGTTCGGAAAAATGTTTTTTGCAGTGCGGACACGTATATGCGCTTTTTGCATCGCCTTCCTTGTATGCCGCGGCCTCGAAAAACCGGCCATCCTTGTCCTTTTCGATATAGAGCGTCTCTTTGGACGCCTTGATAAAGTGCCACTGGCCGCAGAGCATACAGGGCACGGCCCATCGTTCGTCGCTGCCGTTGCGGAACTGGCGGTCGGCGGTGTCCCCCTCATTCTGCGGGCTTGTAACGTAGAAGAACCTGCTGTGCAGCCAGAACGTCCGTGTCCGCTCATCGAGTGATTCAAGCGAATCTTCCCCGCTTAACAGTATTTTCCATTTGCCCGGCTCGTCGGCAAGTATATTGCATATCGGGTTATCGGCCATCGATGGTGGGCTGCCCGCCCAGGCCAGGAAGGCTATCATATTATCGAACACCGTCTCCGAGCCGATATTGAAATTTCGTATCTCCCCGCCGGGCAGATGCCGCAGCAGGTATGTATTTTCTTCAAACATCGGCTTGATTCTTGTATTAACCCGGCGTTTAGTATCCGTTTCGCGAGGCATAATAAACAGCGTCGGCCCGGGGTCCTGGTCGGTGATATATCCGAACACGGCGACCAGCAGCGTGCTTTTTCCGCCTTGTATGCAGGCCTCGATGCCAACCTTGACCGGCGGTTCGGAGAGCCGCCGCATCGGCTCCCGGAAAAACGGCGTATAATCGAAGCTGTACAGGCCGGTTACATCGCTTGTCTTTTTGGGCAGTCGGTAATTAGCCTCCATCCAGTCATCTATCATCACCCGGTCGCGGGGCGTGAGAATCTCAATCTCCTCGGCCTGCATCGGCAGAGGGGAGGGAAGATTGACGATTGTAGATTGACGATTGTCGATTGTCATTTTTTATCTGTTATCCACCCCTTATTGATATCCCTGCTGGAATCAAAAAATGCTCTTAGGCTTTTGTCTGGGTAATAAGAAATTGACCACAATCCCCAGGCTATTCGCCGGGTTCTTCTGTTATTCCATTTTCCTGTAAAAAAGTACGGCAGCCACTTAAACCATTTTCCATCTCTGACCGTCAAATCCTGTTCAAATATAATTATCATTTTTCACCTCTCAAATCTTAAATCTTAAATCCGCCTTCGGCGGATAAATTTCAAATTTTTTCACCACGAAGCCCGCGAAGAGCCACGAAGTTATATATATTTATTGTTCTCCTTTTTTTATGATGTTTACTTTGACTGATTCGGGGCAAGTATCCACCTTCATTATTACCATAGGACTTCTCGTGTTTCCTATCATCATCTCACCTTTCGCCAAATCCCCGGATATATCCCGGCTTAGTAAATTACATATCGTTTTATGAAAATCTTTTTGAGATAATCCTTTTGTCTCAGCATCTTTAATCATAAGTTGAGCACAAAATGAAACTTCAACCGCAAAGGTCTCATAAATCGGCGATATCTCTTCCCTGCTCCTCTGGCGGATGTTTTCGCAAATAGCGTGTCGGCGTTTTTTCTCATATAAATGCGAGAAAATTACAGCCCCCGCAATTATCAGATAACCAGATATAGCTAAAATCAAAGGCCAGTTTTCCAAAATCTTTTCCATAAAATTCTCCATTTTTTCTTAATTCTCTATTCTCTATTCTAAATTTCTTTTTCCTCATCCGCTGAAATTATTTTAAGCACTTCGGCGAATTTCTCCGCCGCCGCCGCCGGCAGTTTAAGTTCCGCCGGCATTTCGCACAGGTTTTTTCGTATGGATGCGAAAACCTCCGCCAGCACCGGCGACATTTTCTCCGCCGTCTGTCCCGCCAGCAGCAGCGGCAGCTCTCCCGCCTGCCTGTCTAATGTCGTTATCAGTTGTCTGTACCGGGCCACCCAGCCGGCAAGTACGCTGTCCCGCGGCAGCAGATTGCCGAGATACTCTTCATTTTCCGCCCGCATCCGCCGAACTTTTTCATTTTGATAAGTATTATCTTTGGCCGCCGCCGGCCTGATTTTCTCGATGGTGAATTTTTCAAACCACGGCAGAAATTGTTTAATGTTATATGTGCCATCGGAGTTTTTCGGCATCCCGTTCTTGCTCCACCAGGCGTGGATTGTCTGCCGTGATACTCCTGTCAGGTCCACCATTGTATCGAGCGGGATATGCTCGAAGTCAGCACTTTTTTTCGCCACTTCGCGGCGGAGCATTGTTTCGATTTGCCGCAGCGCCGTCACGGTTATCTGACCGCCCCTGACCTTCTCGACGATGCTCTTTTGGATAAACGCTATGGTCGCGATGCGTGTATTATTAAAAGCCTCTGCCGCTTCGGCATCGGTTGCGAATAGTGCCTCAAGTCCTCCGGGCCGCAGGTCCAGGTCTGTCTCAACCTGCGATATCGAGGCGTTTCCCTCGCCAAATTCGGCTAATTTGCGGAGCAGTTGCCCCCGCTCCCAGGCCGTGGCAATCGCCTTTTTCTTTTTAAGCAACGACCCAAGCTCGAATTTCAGCCCTTCGGTCTGTTCGCATTCGGCCATTGTGATATACCGCATCGCGAAGGCCTTTACCTGAACACAGTTCAGGTTAATTGACGATTGACCCGCCGCGGCGGATTTACGATTTATCCGCCGCGGCGGA
>Ga0307376_10003410_pt1 | contig 14857 bp, 22 predicted proteins | sample TR2MG_FD_202536 | JGI IMG/M metagenome (GOLD analysis project Ga0307376, IMG submission 202536) | Soil microbial communities from Risofladan, Vaasa, Finland - TR-2 | ecosystem: Environmental > Terrestrial > Soil > Coastal area > Acid sulfate soil | place: Finland: Risofladan, Vaasa | collected...
CATCCGGCCCTGATCCGATTCGTCGATGCAGTAGGGTTCGTCCACTGAGAAGCCGTGATCCATCCCCGGTTCTAGGCCGTAAACAGCAGTAGACGAGACGTAGATAATGCGTAGACAACCCGCCTCCCACAACCCCATCAACGTCTCCCAAACAGCCACGCAGTTCACCTGCCGAAACTCGTCGGGCGAAACGCCGGGCCTGCCCCAGGGAATGGCGGCGCAAAGTACGGCGACATTACACCCCGCGGCGGCCGAAGCAACAGCGGCACGGCTCCGGCAATCCTGGCTGGGATTCTCAGCGATGTCAAAGGTCACGACATCGTGGCCACCGTCCCGCAGACCCGGCACGAGAACTCGACCCAACGCGCCAGCACTACCCGTAACGAACACGCGCACGACACCACTCCTTTGGATGGCGCGGGGCTGCCACATCTTCATCGTTTCCAGATGCGTAACGGCGGCCCCGCGCGCGAGATTTCGTTTAGAGATCAGTTACGCCAGCTATATCCGACGCCGAAGCACCAGCCGAAGCCGTCCTCATCGACATCGGACGAAACCGCGCCGACACCAATCAGAAATGTGACGGCCTTCTCCGCGTTGGCGGCCTGGCCGCGGAGGCCTATACCGCCGTGCCAATCCACATCTTGACCGACGAGGATCAGTGGATCATAGATCCAGTCGAGTGAGAGTTGTAGACGAACACCATCGGTGATCTGGGCCTCGTCCTTGAGCCACAACCCATTTATTGGCTTTGCGGCCAATAAGACGGTCTTACCATCGACGTCGCCCGTGACACGCGCCGCGATAGTCGCCTCAGTACCACCCACAAGGTTCACGATCTCGCGGAATGTGTTCTCGACCGCGTCCGGGATGTCGGCCGCCATCGCTGGGGCTGCACACAAACAGAGTATGCCAAGTAACACCATACTATAGAACCTTTGCCTACTCATCATATCACCTCCTCCATGCATTTCGTTTAGGGTGGGGCCGCCAATCTCACTCCGTTTCCATCCCAGCCTCGGCGGCCCCACCACTTATCCAACATCAAACTCCTTCTCTAACAACCTTTTCGCGTCGAGATAGCTCTCGAAAAGTGCGGGTCCGATTGTTCCACCCGGATTCGACATCAACGCGGGCACACGCACCTTCAATACGATGAGCCGTACATGCTCCTTAGCGTACCGGACTTCCATCTCGTTCGCGGCCGCAACATGACCATCAAGCATCGCTTCGGCCATGTCCAACACATCCATCGAATCAATGCTGATCCATTCCCGCCCCGCTGGCTCTGTAACCGCGGCAGCATCTAGAACAATCGCCGTATCAACATTCTCGAACTGGATCAGCGGCCAGATCGGGAGTGATGAGACAACACCACCGTCCCAAAATCCGTGGGCACGTTCACCGGGTGAGATCACGATGTCTTCGTGTCGAAAGCCCCACGGGATCGCGGTACTGGCGCGCACCGCTTTGGCGACCTCAACACGCGCCGCTGTCATACCAGGTCCGAACAGACAACCCCTCGCCTCGTTGATGTCAAATGCGGTAAGATACAGCGGTTTCGGCAGGTCCTCGAAGTCCACGGTCCCGAGGTGGTCGTAGAGCCAATCACGCAACCTGTCTCCACGCATGATCCCGGTCCAGCCCGGCAGCAACTCACGCCGACGTAAGGATCGAATCGCCGCGCTCACCAATCCGAGCATGTGAGGATCTTCGTAGACGGTCTTGTCCCGGATACTACCAGCGATATCCCACATTTCGCTGGGTGACCAACCCTGTGCAGCAAGCGCGCACCAAGGAGCCGAGCCAGACGCGGCCGAGAATGCGACGATTTCGTCGTAAAGGCCAATGTCATCCATGGCCTTGAAGAGACCAACCAACGCGACAGGCTTCAGACCGCCGATGGAACCGGCGATGCCGAGTCGCATCTGCCCACCTCTTTTATGGGTGTAGGGCCGCCACCACGGAGCCGTTTCCAGTGTGCATTCGGCGACCCCACATCCAGATCAAGTTCGAGCTGTAAGAGTGCATCAGGATTATGGTCTGCGTCATTGGTCGATACAACGATGGGTGTAATCCGCCGTTTCGCCAATGCCGCTAGGTACTCTCCGTTGGTGGCCTGCTCCTCGGTGATGAGGATCTCAACACGCGCCGGTCGGAACATCCCGAAGACAGCAGGTACTGCACCATCGGCATCCAATACAACGACGCGCCGATGGGCCAACAACACCCAGGTCTTCCCTAACTTCAGGCCCTTAGGTACTGTGGACACGCGTCGGCTAATCCCCTGGACGCGCGCCTCTTCTATGAAATGTGCAGCCGTACGGTAGTAGGCCCCACCAACCCAGAGAAGGCCTAAGATCTGCTCCGGGGTCTTTGCCAATGATCGCATCACACAGGGTTTGGTAACTGTCGGAACGCCCTCGACAGTGCCGATACAATAATCACAACCCCGCGCATCGGTCGGGTAACTGATAAGTTCGGCACGCACCCACTGGAATCCGCGATTGGCCTTCAGACCGTGTCCGCACGTCGGACAGATCTCTAAGCGGCGAGGAAGCAGACCACATGGCTCGATTGCACCATCGCTAACAAGGTAGAGCGCGCCTACTTTACGGAAGCCACATAACCTTCGACGTTCACTCGCCAACCAAATCAACCTCTTTTGTGAGTGCGGGGCCGCCAGCGTGGGTACGTTTCCAGGTCTCCTTCGGCAGCCCCGTTACTCATCGTGCGGGCAGGGCTAGATGCTGGGTGGAGATAGCGTTCCTCTCTAGATTATGTTAGTACCAGCCCTGCCCACTCTTATACCTATGGTAGCACACAACCGTAGGTATGTCAAGAGTTTACCGATGCAAGCATCTCTGCCTTCGCGGCGTTGACTCGTTCGAGCGCGGCGTCGAGTTGCTCCCCCCACTTCGAGGTTCGCCCAAGCATCTCGTCCCTATCCCTCATCATACGGCCGCGCACACGCCGGTATTCGCGCTCGGCCTCGGTGTACACCTTCCAGTTCTCGGGATCAACGGGCCATAGCTTCATCGGGCGCGTATTGCGATCACAGAAGACGCCCTCAACCTTGCCGACATCGATCCACTTCGGCAGCGTCGATCGGGCCGTCGTCGGAGTGTGGTAGTGCGTGGGCACATCTGCCAGCATCTCTTTGAGGGTACAGCCTGGATGTGTTGCGACGTACCTAGAGACCAGAACACATGTCTGCTTGAACGGTGTCCACTGCTGTGACCACTGTGAACCAGCTTCGGCCCCCCAATCCATAGGAATCGAGTTGAGGACGTGGTGTAGGCGCTCCGTCTTCACCCGTCGGTTGAAATCGGGCCGGATCGCTTCGTGCACATCAGGTTCGAGATGACCACACCCCTCCCGCGAGCCGGGCCGTACCGTCAGCAACCCGATGCCATACCGCTCAAGCACGGCTCTCGCCGCGCGCCCGTCCCATGTCCGATGCCGTCTACTGTAGAGACGACGCGTCGCTACATAGACATAGTGGGCCGTGCCTATCCACCGTATGGCCTGCTCCATTACAGCGAGTCCGAAGTTGACCTTACACTCGACGACACAAACGATCTTCCCTCTCCTGGCAACGATATCAGCTACACCAAACCCGGTATGGGCAACCTCGGGGAAGACCTCGAAGTCTTGCTGCCGCAACCATTCAACAACCACAGCGCCGATCTCGGTCTCCTTGGTCGCCATTTCTCAGCCGTCACGCCTCCTCGCTCACTCTTCGCCCACGCTCAGGTGTACGCGCCGCAGGCCCATTGCAACATAGTGAGCCAGAACCCACGGCGGTTTATGCCGAAGGCAATACGTCACCTGGAATAGGAGTATCTCGGGTCGCCCGAAGCTGTTGCATCCATCAACCTTCGCGTAGGCTTCCCGTTCCGGGTCCCACCACCGCATCGCTAGAAGATCGCCAACCGCGTATGGGCGATCATCCTTGCGAATGTCAAACGTCTTTGCGCCCGATGCCATCGCATCATAGAACTCGGGCCAACACTTCAACTCGTGAATCAGCATCAGTCCACCTCCTCCCTCCACTCAGCCGTCAGTTTCCTTTTGCAGCACAACTCCAGATTCTGTATCACGCGGCTCGACGTTGACCACCTTGACTACGTTGGCACCACAGAAGAGATCACCGCACGTCCAGCGAACGGCAGTACTCATCGAAACCTCCCGCCGCGGATACCCCGTACTTTCAGTGCGGGGAGGAAGCGGCCTTTCCGGTTGACAAACCGGCCTCGATGCTCTATACTAGAACCATGAGACTCGTCGCGCAAGTGAAATTGCTTCCCCGCCCCGACCAGGCCGCGGTTCTCCGACAAACATTGAAGGTCGCCAACGCCGCCTGCGATTACATCTCTGGGGAGGCATGGGATCGGAGAGTTTTCGGGCAGTTTGCCCTGCACCGCCTGACCTATCACCAAGTCCGAGAGCGGTTTGCCCTGAGTGCCCAGGTGACAGTCCGTTGCATTGCCAAGGTCTGTGACGCCTACAAACTCGACCGGAGGGCGCGACGAACTTTTCGCCCTACCGGAAGCATCGCCTACGACTCTCGCATCCTGCGCTGGAAAGTCGCGGCCTCCGAGGTTTCTATCTGGACTGTCGCCGGCCGCCAAACTATCCCCTTCGTGTGCGGCGAGCGCCAGCGCGCCCTCCTCGCCACTCAGCAGGGAGAGTCCGATTTGGCGCTCGTCAAGGGCAAGTGGTATCTCTTCGCCACCTGCAACGTCGAGGAGCCGGAGCCGAGGGACGTATCCGGCGTGCTCGGTTGCGACCTAGGCATCGTCAACATCCTCACTGATAGCGACGGCACAGTCTACTCCGGTAAGGCCGTTGAGGAGTCGCGTCGCACCTTCGCCCACCGCCGTCGCAATTTGCAGCGCAAGAGCACGCACCCAGCCCGCCGCAAACTCAAGAAGATACGCGGAAAGCAGGCCCGGTATCAGAAGGATATGAATCACCGGATCAGCAAAGCGGTTGTGCAGAACGCCGAAGACACCCATCGCGCCATTGCCATCGAAGAACTCGGCGGGATACGCGATAGGGTCACGGTTCGCCGGCGACAGCGAGCACAACTTGCTAACTGGTCTTTCGCTCAACTCCGCGGCTACCTTTCGTACAAGGCAAAGCGCGCCGGGATAGCACTGGTAGCGGTCGATCCGCGCAATACCTCGCGCCAGTGTCCTGTCTGCGGCCATATTGAAAAAGCCAACCGTTCCAGTCAAAGCGTCTTCCTTTGTCGGTCCTGCGGGCACGCTGGCCTTGCGGACCACATCGCGGCTCAGAACATCGCGTTCCGAGCCAGGGCAGCCGTCAACCTGCCAATGGTTCCGACATACGCACTCGCGTATGCGTCTGGGACAAGCTCCCGGCTTTAGCCGGGGGTAGCTGACCGCCCCCTAACGCAGGCCTAGTTCACCCAGGCAGTCCAAGCAGATGGTCACCACGACTCGAATCCCCAACGCATCCAGCGTGATCTCCAGCCCTGGTCCCGCCGCATCACAGAACGAGCAACGCGCCGTCTCGACTGCCTCGGCACGAAGCACGGCAACACCTGATCGCTCCAGTGCCAACGGCTCTGATTCGGGCAGCTCCGCCTTCACGAGTACTGCACCATCTGCCGCCCGCAGCGAGATCGAGGTCAGTACTGTCGTGCCTACCACCCCGTCGCGGTCGAGCACATAGTATTGGCCCAGTGGATTGTCCTCGGTCATAGGCAGCACCACATCTACCGCTGACGAATCTCCTACCTCTAGACTGTCCCATAGCCGTGATCTCATCAGCACGAGTGCGTTGTCGTAATCACGGGCCTGGATCCCATAGGTGTAGTTGCCGAGTTGATAGACCCCATCGTTCGGCACTTCCTTCGGGTCGTACAGGTCGATCCAGTTGTCTCCGCTATGGTAGGCCTTGATGGCGTAACCGCTAGGGAAGAACACCCACAGATTGCGCCACTGCTCAGCCGTCCAGTTCTTGGTCGGATCGGTGAGACGATAACTGTACCCAGTCTTCTTGGTAGTCGCCGTCATCACGTCGCGCCGCGGCGACGATGGATCGATTCCGGCCTGTAGAATATAGCGGCCGCCCCTGGGCTGACCGACATCGTATGCCACCGCACCGAACCACTGGTTGAGCCTGGGGTCGATGTCCCACCCGTCCCTGACGTGCGCGAGGAACGGGAAGAAGTGGCATGTCTCGTTCTTGACGAGGTAGAAGTTGGCCAAGAGGGGCATCTCGTATCGCGGCTCCGCGGCGAAGCCTCCCAGCGCGTTGGCGACGACTCCAACCGCGGTGGAATCAACGATGTTCTTCTCGATCGTAGCGTAGTTTGACGCGTTGTTGGGCTGGTTCCAGCCCTCCCGGTAGAAGCCCCACACATAGGGGTACACGCGCGGGTCGTCCGGGTACATCGATACGTTCGGGACCTGCGCCTTGGTGGACCCGAACCTGACACTGAAATCGGCGAAGAGGCTCAGCAGAGCGGTCCCATAGGACGGTCCGGGATCCGTGGGATATTCCGCGATGGAACCGCCTCTGAGGATCGTGGGCGGCTGGATGAAGTGGTCGAAGGACGTGTTGTCGATGAAGACACCGTCGTACTTGTCGCCCATGACCGATTCGAGATAGTCCAGCCTCCACGCCCGGTAATTGGGATTGCCAGGATTTGTCACCACGCGCGCACCCTGCCGAGTCAGGATCCCACCACTACCATACCAGTTGTAGGTCGGCACCCGACTGCTGGCGGGGAGGATGTGGGTCTCGCTTCCGAATCTAGCCTCTGTTGCCTCGGCGTAGTGGATGAAGAAGGCCTCGAAGTCAACGCCCCGCTGCGCCGCCCAGGCCTTGGCATCCTCGTACTCCTCGTTGCCGACGTACACGCAGTAGTAGTTCGTGTACACCAGTCCTGGGACGTCTCCGTGGCCCTCCGATGTGCCACCAATGATGAGATCGGCATGGCTCCCCAGGAAGTCCAACTCCTCCGCCGTGTTCTTCTGACGATAGTCGATCATCACAACCTTGGTGTGGGTGTAGTTCGGCTGATGTGTCAGGCTCGCCCACGTCGGCGCGCACAGCACAACCAGAAACAGTAGTGCGGCAGTCAGCAGTCGTCTCATGTCGTTTCTACCTCCTCGGCATTGCACAACGGATGTCATTGACGCCCAGGCCATACATCGTACTAACCTCTCGGATCTGCTCTTCACCATAGGCTTGTGCGAGCCCATTTGATTCGCGATCCCTGTTGGCGGCATCCATAGCGGCAAGTTCGATCATCGCCCCTGCCGCCGTCGCAATCAGCACTGCCGCGCTCGCCATCATCTCCGGCCACTGTTCGCTCACGCTTCCTCTCCCTTCGTCGCATTGACCGCCGCGAGGGCGGCCTTCGCCAGTGGCACTAGGCGGAAGTTGGCCCGTCGCTGCTCCCTACGGAACCCTACCATCGTCCGCCACATCCCCATGTAGACGCCGACCGCAATGCCATGCCCGGTGGCCCAGACTCCATCGTCGCGATCATCCGTGCTGTACATGAAGCCCATGGGCCGCAGTTGCTTCTTGACCTCTCGCCTGGTTAGCTCACACTCAGCCATCACTCCGCCCCTTTCGGCCCGGTCAGCTTCGTCGAGTAACTGAGGGAGACATGCCGGACGATTGTGAAGACCGCATCGCAATCCTCGTTGTCGCACTCCCGGTCCTCGTGCACGTCGCTGTCCCTGTAGAACATCTCGTACTCGCACCTCTCGCATTGCACATATCCGCACTTCGGGCAAAGCACCTTGTCCTGGTACTCAGTGTCGATGGCCATCACTCAGCCTCCGTCCCCGGCCACGGGCTCGCGGTGGAGGCGAGGAGTCTGTCACAACCTGGGCACGGCGACCCTAGATTTCCAGAGAGCAGTGGCATCCCACAATCGCTACAGGTGTACTCAACTGTGATCCTCCTCCGCCGCGGTCGCTTGATCTCCGGCCTCTCCCACACCGCCACCAGCTTCGGCGCGTCGAGGGGTTCCAGGCAGCGTGGGCAGTGTTCCGCGGGGATGCACGCGGCGACGACGAAATCGCAGGCGGGACATATCAGGCCTCCGTTGCGCGTCTGCCACGGACGCGCCACCGGCTTCGGCGCGTCGGGGAGGGGGCCGCGGATGGCGTAGCGGCCCTTGTCCAGCACTACCCCGGATGACCGGCGGGGTCCCATAAGCCACACGTCGGCTCCCCCCTCACCCACCTCCACCACCCGCTCCTCGCCGCGGGCAGCGAGTTCGGCGCGGACGGCAGCCACAGACTCGCGCAATCTCTTCTCAACTCCCGAGTCGGGATCCAGCCCGAGAAGATAATCTGCCACACCCTCGGCCCTGTTGAGCAGTACGTCTATCGCCCCCGTCCCATCCCCCCGCGCCGCCTCGACCTTCTCGCCGTCGGGGGTGAAGGCCAGGGTGCCGGCACGATGGTATGTCCCCCCTTCGCGCTCACACATACCCAGATCCATTGCCAGCGACGGCGAAATAGATCCGCGGTATCCAATCCCGGGCCCTGACCACACCTGGGCCACTCGGGCCTTGTTCGCGCTGTCGCCCAGATCAACGTGTATGACTCTCACTTTTCCCATTTCTCAGCCTTCCTCCCGCTCAATCCCGGCAAGTTGTGATGCTACAACACGTCGTGCCCTCGCGCGCGTGGGAGTAACATTATCACACCGTGATCTCTAACCTCCCTGCGCGCGCCCCGGCGAGGCCGGGGATTAGGATTTGATCCGCGACCAGCCTTCTCCGGGCTGGTGGCAGGTCGGGGACCCACGACTATTTAGCCCCCACTCTCAACTGGCAAATCCTGTGTGGCCTCCTCTATACCAATGCTATGGTAACACGTTAGCACAACGTTGTCAATAGCTACGGTAGTAAGACGCACCCTCCCCCGGCAAGATGGGGAGGGTGCTGAACGGCCGCCGAGGAGTGTGCGGCTAGATCAGTCCGAACGCCTTCTTCAAGAAATCACGCGCGCAGTCCATAGCGGCTAGCGCGATACCACCCCACGACGCCTGCATCGCGGTGATGTCGGTCATCGCGGCCGCCAATGCAGCGATGGCCCCGATAGCCAACCACTTGCAGACCATGTATCTCCAGTTCACGGCACACCTCCTTGTTCCGAACGCAATTTCATGGCGACAGTAATTGCGGCGAGCCAGCTGAGATCCTGCATCGTCTCGATCCAGCCTTCATTGGCGGGTACAATCGGCCCGTCGCCCCGAACGATGGCGCGTACATCTTGTCCGATCAGGATGGAGAGCCGCTCCGCCTTCTCGGCGAGGCGGCGAGCCGGCCCGTACCAATCTGGAAATCCCTCAACATTGGCTGGACCGGCATAGTTCTGGAACGTATCGGTCAACCCACCGTAGTCCTGCCCCTTGGTGAGTGCCATCTTCGGGATGATGTCGAGAAGCGCGGCCACGGCCAAGACACGGTCAGGCGGCATCGAATGAAGCACCTCGACGATACGCGCCAGATCTATCTCGAAAGGACCGATATGAAGACGGTTCGAATCCAACCACTCAACTTCCACTAGATTCAGCCTCCTCTGGTGCCACCGCTCCGGGCAGTGCGGCGTCGTAAAGCGCGGGCCAGCAAGTGTGGCATATCCCTACCAACTCGTCTCCCTCATCGGTCGAAACAGATAAGCATCGGATCTTGGCGGGGATGTGTAGACAGAACGTGCAGGCAATGGCGCGGCTCACCAGATGGGGCTGGCTATCATACACATAGTCGGGAACACACCCCCGCAACTCACCAGTCTGGAAAAGCACGAGTTCGGCGTCGAGGCACACCAACTGCTGCTCATAGCCACGAATCCGAGTTGGGTGTTGTGAAGGAGACACAGCCGATACCTGCCCAGCCAGACAGGCCTCCCAGAACTTGTTATAGGTCGGATAGTGCTCACGCCACAACGAGGGGAGCGCATCGGGTCCTGTACCCTTATATCGGGTACGCAGCGCGCGCTTCTCCTGCGAGAAGTTGTTCTTGGCACTATCGAGATATGACTGCGTCTGCCCTATCGATGCCGAGATCGCGGCGGCATTATCCACCTCGACGATGACCAGCCCGTTCCGCATCCGAATCCGTCGATACATGTTGACCTCACAGTCCAGGGACGGCCTGGCGAGGGTTGATCGCTAGCATGGCCAAGCCGCAACACCAGACCGCCCTGATATGAGGGGGGACAGGTAGTGCAGATGGAAAGTCCGCACTTCACATCCCCCATGATAGCCTCTAGGGGCGGCCCGGCCCTATATTTGCGAATCTAGCCCAACGACCGGGCCGCCTCGACTCAACGCGCCGACCAGTACTGCACACGACTGCACAGGTAGGTTGCGTATGGTTCCGATGCGGTAACCAGCATTCGTCCCAGCCGTCTCAGCTTGTTCGCCCGCAATCGTCCGCGCAGTCGATACTTCTCACGTCCACGTCGCTTCGCATGGTTCGGCTTGTGTCCTTTTCCGGGTCGCTCCAAACGCACCGTGCCACCTCCTCTCACTACATCGGCACGGTGCTCACCTCTGCATAAGCAGCCAGGAAGGCGCGGGTAAGGTTGTCGGTGGTGATCTCCTCAACATTGGTGAGCCAAGCATCGGCGACGGCATAGCCCACACCATCTACGACCTTGTCTAGCGCCAATGTAGCGGGCCAGCTCAACGAGGCGAGAGCGATATGAACGATTTCGTGACACGCAATGCGCTCATCTGGGACTGCGCCGGGTCGAATGATGAAATGGGCTTCTCGATATTCATAACGGGAAGTGTCGAGATTGATGGTGCAGGGCAACTCAACAGCAGCGTCCTCCACGACAAAGAACCGCCATCCGGGATCCTGTAGGATACGACCACCCCACTTCTCGAACAGTGCGGTCCATCCAGCAATGTCGGTCACAGTCTCACCCGCACGACCAGAACCCAGATATGACGCAGATGACTCACCCCGTTTCGTATGTACTATAGCACACTACCGTAGCTACGTCAAGCCCGCTGGTGGGCTACCGCGGAGAGTGCCAGGGATCAGCTCGGGGAGACGCCTGCTAATCCACTACAGACCAGAATCTCCGCACCCACCTGACCCATAGGGGGATTGAAGAAACGCGCAACCGTCTCCGCTCCGGCCCATTCGTCCCCCATCGTCCTCACCCACCAGCAGGCATCTATGGATATGCCAACAAACAATCACAGCGGGTGCCACTGCCCGGAGCGGTTGAGGCAGTGGCAAGGGGAGTTCCGTTGACGCCTGGTCGCTCTTTACCCAGACCTCCGCTTCCATCCCTAGAGCACCCGCAAACTAGCTGACACGAAACACATCGCCGCGCCCACACCGAGCCGCCAAGCTCCGTCGATGGCAATACGAACAACTCACGTACCGTGGCAATGCCGTACCCATCGTAACCAAACAGATCGCGTGCTGGCACACCGGACAGAACAGGACCTCGTAGCGCGGTTCAGTTGTCAACGCCGGCGTCTGCACCCGCACCACCAATGCTGTCGAGCGAGACGGCATCGTCGAGCGCACAGATAGCTTGCCGTGTACCCAGATGGAACGCGGCGTTGCAGACAACAGCCATGGTCTGCCTCACCACGTCTGTAGACGCGCCATGAGGCAGTGATGTCAACGTGGCAACAGCGCTTTCCAAATCATCCACCAACTGCGCCATTGGTGCCTGCTTCCAGTGGATGCGAGCACCCGATTTGTAGAGCGGCGCGGCGTAACGTTCAAGCAACTCCATGAGCCGCCCCAGCGCTTTGATCTCGCATCTGACACGGACAAGCTTCATGTCGAACACCCCTTTCCATCTATCATAGCATCTTACCGTAGCTATGTCAATAGGAAGCATCCTCACCGAAACGGGGCGGGTACTAAATGAACACACCAGAATTGGCGGGCAACCGGCCTAGCCGCAAGAGGTATAAGAGATCCTCGCGCGTAGAGCCTATACCGTTGATCCAAATGGACGTGCTGTTATCAGGTGTCGTTTCGGAGAACACCAACAGATAATGGCCGCGGTACTCGATATGACGCTTACCGCGCCACGTATCCACCAACTCCCCGGTTTGGCTTCCTAGAACGAGCAGTTGGCGTAGGACCTGATGCGTGTCGGCCTGGTCATCCAGTTGGGATGATCCATACCGCTTCTCCTCCAGAGTGATGAACCAACCCTCTCTATAGAAGAACCAGATGTAGTCCAGATTTTGGCAATCAACAAAGGTGCTCGACAAATCCGCAGGGCAGGCATCACTACGCAACCAATCACTAAACTGTGTACTACCCGTCGCGGGTGTTCCACACCGCGCGCACAAAGCGGGGTCGGCACCACATTGTGGGCACCGCGCAGAATATCCGCGCTGCCGCGTCGTAGCCACTATCCATCCACACCTCCCACTGATGCGATGCGCGCTCGTGCCGCCGCCATTGCCTTGGCATCGTACTCAATCCCTAGGAAGTGTCTTCCTTGGCCAACAGCGGCCACACCCGTGGTCCCGGCCCCTAGAAATGGATCCCCCACAAGACCACCGACTGGACAGAGATGCGCAACATAGTGCTTGGCGCATCCCAGCGATTGCTGCCAATCGTGATCCTCCTTCTGTCTGGCCTCACTGTGATAAGTGTCCTCCACCCACTCCTGCGTCGGACAGAAGCCATCCCGCACGTAGAACAGTAGTGGCTTGCTGCCAGCCCAGACATGACGGGCTTGGACAGCGGCATGTGCTCCTGGCAGAACTACAGCACCAATCCACCAATAGTGTAGATGCTCTCCCAATCTCCGCATCACCTCGGGTAGATGTGTGGCTCCGCTGTAGGCGACTAACATACCATTCGGCTTGAGGGTACGTACAGCGAACACGGCTAGATCAGTCCAAAGAGAAAGGCTGTCCTGTCCATATGGTGGATCAGTGAAGATAAGGTCCACGGAGCCATCAACCACCTCTGCACCACGGGACTGCATCTCTCCCAACAGTAACGTCATGTCACCAGCCACTATATCACCAGTGACAGCCTCGGCGCGCGTGGCTGCTTGGTGTTCCCGTGCCAGCCGAACCACGCGATTCGTGGTGATAGTTTTCTGTGGCAACTTCTCGACAGGCATCTCGGACACGGCCCTCTGCGCGCGCGTGGCCTCTGCTGGACTGGCCGCGAAGACGGTGGGGGTATGGCTTCGGCGAGCGGGGCGGGACTTGCCATCCTTCCCAACGCGTCTATCCAACTGCGCAATTTGCGCAGTTGATTCGCCCTTCGCCCTCACTGATGCGACGGTATGGTCGGATAGCCCTGTCTCCTCCGCGATCTGTCTGTCTGACTTCTCGGGATTCAGAGCGGCTATCCGCGCCGCGATCTCTTTCTGCTCCGCCTTGGTCAGGTGCCTCCGGTCAACGTTCAACGTCAGGATATGGGCACGTTTCTCCTGCTCCGTGAGGCCAGGGCGAACCAGATACTGAATATTCTTAGTTCCTAGTTCCTGGCAGATATCAAAACGATGGTGCCCATCAAGGATCTCGCCAGCCTCATCCACATCAATGGGAACCAGCACCCCACGTTTCTGGATGCTGGTCTTCAACGCGGCCCGCTCTTCATCTGTGAGGGGCCGCACAATATCTCGATACTTCCCAACAGTTGGTCGCACGCTACATCTCACCCCATCCTATATACAGAGTGCTCTCAGTATAGCATACTACCATAGCTATGTCAATAGAAAACGCCCCCGCCTCGACGGGGGCGTTGACGACTCAACGACCACCCTCAGGGCAATGGCCGCTTGAAGATCAGGACGTCCCCGAACCATCCCCCGACCAGCTCCCAACCTTCCGCCCCTGCTTGGTTCATGTGCCCCGTGATATACCCTTCAGGGCATGCCTTGTCCGGCCCCGAAGGCTGCCAGCAGACAAAGCCGTATGGGGGAGGCTGCGCGGCGTCCTTGGCCCTCCAGTTAGGCATGCCCTTCTGGTGTACGCCCCCTGGCGAGACCATGTCCCGTGTGTAGTATGTCGCCGCGACCACCAGGTATTCCCACTTTGTGCCAGCAGGGGCCGACTTCGCCATCCCCGCGGCATAGGCCGCCGCCGCTGCCAGCACAAGGACGACTGGCAACATGATTGCCAACCCGACTCTACCCATCTCCGTCACCTCCTCTGCGCGTCTGGCCGCCCCCTTCGCACAGGGAGCGGTTATAGTTGCCCTGCTTGCCTACCGCAACCAATCGCGGTTATGATAAGGACAAGCCAACCTACCAATTGTAGCATGGATGTGTCGTCAAGTCAATCCAGCCACGATGCCGCCGCTTCAACCAGTGCTTTCAGATCCCCCAACGCCTTGGTGGATACAGGCACGGCGCGCTCCGAGTCACCATCACGCACGACGAGACGAATCTCATCACCACACCTCAGCAACGTTACCGTACCGTGCGTTAGCGTCATCTCCACACCAGCCGTGGGCTTTAGCGGGTAGCTGTAGCGCCGTCCCCGCCGCTTGCGTAGGTAAGGATTCTTCCCACTCGCAACGTACCGCGCGATCTCGGCCTTACGGTACTCACGCCAGCCGCGCTTGTCTCGACGGGACTTGAAGCCGAACTCACCTTTGTTATCCTTCTCTCTAAACGTGGTTACCGTCATGTCCAACATTTCAGCCGCTACGGAGATACGTACCCAGTCCTGTCCATTCGCAGTCATCACGTCCTCCTTATTGATTAGACACAGGCCCGCAACGGGGCCTATACTACGGACTGTGCGGTCGATGGCGAGGCGTGTCGTATATTGGTGCCCAAGCCACCATACTACTCAATTCGAAACAGTCCTCGTACTGTATCATCTCATACCGTAG
>Ga0307376_10003413_pt1 | contig 14854 bp, 19 predicted proteins | sample TR2MG_FD_202536 | JGI IMG/M metagenome (GOLD analysis project Ga0307376, IMG submission 202536) | Soil microbial communities from Risofladan, Vaasa, Finland - TR-2 | ecosystem: Environmental > Terrestrial > Soil > Coastal area > Acid sulfate soil | place: Finland: Risofladan, Vaasa | collected...
CAAGTTTTCTTAGTGCTGTCCCAAAGAAGGCAATTATAGAAATTGTTGAATTGGGTAAAAGAGGTAAGAAGAAATGAAAAATTTATTGTTAACAAAATTTTATAAAGGTTATTTTGATACTAATTTCAAAGACGGACATTATAAAGTTATGATAGGAGGCAAACACGTACTGACAAAAGAAATTGAAAATGGTGCTGGAAAAAATCTTTGTGGCAGTTTTATTGTTCCATTCATGAATTTTGTGGTATTGCCTAATGTATTAACAAAAACAATAGATTTGTGTTATGAGTATTTTACAGATCATATAAGAAAAGTTGATGATGGATATTATGTTGGCTATTTAGAGAGAAAAGGTAAAATTTATTTTTGGTTTGAAATGATAAAGGAGGAGTATGAAAATGAATAGTTTCTTAGATAGGTTTGATAAAGATTTTGTAAGAGGTTTAATTGCTTTAGCCATGATTGGTGGTTGTGCTATTTATCCTGCTGTCATGGGTCTTGCTCTCAACCCGGCTATAACTGGTTTTGTTGGGTTGGTAATTGGGTTCTATTTTGGTAAGTAACCAATGATAAAAGATTGTTTAAAAATAAAGATAGATGATAATGTAGTTTTTGAGGCTACACCAAGGCAAACAGAATATTTGCTTTCTGAGGCACAGTATCCACTATTTGGTGGTGCTATGCGTGGAGGAAAGACTTATGCTTTGTGTGGTGGCGCATTGTTTCAATCTTTAAAGTACCCAGGTAATAGGGGATATATAGGAAGAAAGACATTTGCTGATTTTAGAAAAACCACACTTGTTACTTTACTCAAAGTTATACCTTCTAAGTTACTAAAAAGTCACAATAAATCTGATAAGGTAATAGAGTTAGTAAATGGTTCTTTGATTGAGTATGGGGATTTTGAGGACTGGAATAAGTTACGTTCTTTAGAGATTGGTTGGGCGGCTATTGATGAAGCCAGTGAAATTGATGAAACAACATTTAATGTATTAGCTACTCGTATTGGTTGGTGGAAACTTCCAGACGGCTCAATACCAGAACAGAAAATATATTTAGCCTCAAATCCAGATGCAGGATTTCTATATAATCGGTGGGTAAAAGCATACGAAGGATTGTTACCAAAAGAAAAGAATTTTACTTTTTATCCAGCTTTACCAAGAGATAACCCATATATTACACAGGAATTTATTGATAACTTGTATAAAGTTCTTCCTTCCGCATTAGCTAAAAGGTATCTTGATGGTAGTTGGCATATAGTATTGGAAGATAATCCTGTTTATGGTAATGACTTTAATCCAGAATTACATGGAAAACGTGGACTTATATTTAATCCAATGTTGCCTATTTATAGGGGTTGGGATTTTGGGCTTAATCCAAGTTGTGTATTTGCACAACTAAATCAGGGTAGATTGTTTATACCACAGGAATATACAATATCAAATGGCACAATGGGATTGGAAAGATTTGTAGATCAGATAATACTTCCGGCTGTTCAAAATAGATTTAGAGATTATCAGTTTTATGATTATTGTGACCCATCAGGATTCTTTCAATCTCAGATTGATATGAGAAGTTGTATTGATGTATTAAATGAAAGAGGAATATATCCAATCGCTGGTGAATTGGGTCAAGAGAAAAGAAGGCAATCAGTTTCTAAATATCTAAATTCTATGGTAGATGGGGAACCATGTTTATTTTTAGATATAGAGAATTGTCCTGTTTTGTTTCAGGGATTTTTAGGTAGATTTAAATATGCTAAGCGATCTACTATAAGCGATGATTTGAAATTTGAAAAGACAGAAGAATCCCATAGTCATGAAGCACTTCAATATCTTTGCTCAGGAATTGATAAATCCGGTGTGGGGCAGATGGTTGATTTAGAAGAAATTATAAAAAATAGACCAGCGATTCTCAATAGTTATATTTTTCCTAACACAATTTAAAAATAATACTTGACAAACCGATAAAAAAATGTTATACTAATTTAAAGTGGGTGAAGTCCACTTATCTTCTATTTAAGGAAAGTAAATGCCCAAGAATACTGAAATAAAAATGAGTGAAGAAGATATTGGGAAACTGTTAAGTCATGATATGACTATTGCAACAGACTTTTTTTCTGCTGCAAAGGAACGTAACCGCAAAGATTATAAGTTATATCGCGCAAAAAACTTAGGAAATGAAGTTAAGAATCAATCCCAAATAGTAGCTTCGGATACTTACGATACTGTTGAGTGGATTATGCCAGACCTTTTAGAGATTTTTAACGGTGATATATTTTCGGTACAATGCGAACAATACCCAGAAATTGCTGTAAAAATAAGAAAGAAAATTAACTTAATGTTTAATGAGAAGCCAAATGGGTTTCTTGTTAAATATGTGTATTTTAAAGATGGGTTAATTTATAAGCATGCTGTTGCTAAATCCTATGTGGATAGAAAAATTAAGGTATCAGAAGAAGAACTTCCTGATATGACACTTGCTGATTTTAATACATTAAAAAATGATACGACAATAGAGAAGATTTATCCAGAATACAAAGTAGGAATGCTACCACCAACTCCTGGCATGCCGGTTGAGAGACCTCAATACAATGTAACTGGAATAAAAATTAAACGTAAATATGAAGAAGAACCTGTAATTAGAACAGAGATTTTATCGCCAGATGAGTATAGATTTTCTTACCAATTAGATGAAGATGGAGTACCGTTGTTTCAGGCCCATGCTAAAGTGGTAACAATGGATTATCTTAATAAAAAGAAAGATCAATATAAATACAAAGAAAATGTTAGTAAGATAATACCAAATGTTTCGAAAGAAATGCAAGAGTTTATGGCACATTCTTTGGCCGAAGATAATCTTCCAGGGATGTTTAATAATGACTTAAAAGATGATTTATTAAAGCCGGTGGAAATTTGGGAATGTCATACAAAAATTGATGTAAACTTAGATGGATTAACAGAAGATGTAATTGCTATTTTTGTGCCCAATAATTCTCTTTTACTTGATTTACAGATAAATGATATTGGAAATATGTTTCATCGTATTACTAATTGCATAGATACACATAAATTTCTTGGAATTTCAATATCTGAGCAGTTAGAAGATTTGCAGAAGTTAAATACTGCGCTGCAAAGAAACTTAATTGATAATCTAAATCGCATTAATTATGGGTATTGGCGGTTAGACCCAAACAATCTAACTGCTTTATCTGATATACTTGCACATGCCGGTTTCATTCGTGCCCCCAAAGATGGTGTAGAAAGACTTTCTCCCACGCCTTTAGGAACTGATATTTACCGTGCACTTGAATTTTTCAAGAGTAAAGAAGAAAACAAATTAGGTGTCACTAGGTATAATCAGGGAATGAACGCAGAAAGTCTAAATCGAACCGCAGAGGGTATCAGACGAATCATGAGAGCTTCGTCCAAGAGAATAAGATTGATAGCACGAATCTTTAGTGAAACCGGATTAAGCGATTTAGCAAATTTTTATGCTCAGATCGTTAAAAAATATATATATCAGTTACCAGATAATATAAAAGTAACTGCTAAATGCTCAGTAGGAGCAGCTGAGTCTGACCAAGAGGATACCATAAAACAAATGGATTATCTCTTGAAATTAGTTCTTGGTTTAGCAGAAAAAGGCATTCCTATTACATCTCCTAACAAGATATATAATATTGCTAGAGAGGTAGTAATGGCTATGAACAGAAATCCAGAAGATTTCATAGATAACCCGGCAGAACAACCACAGGGTCAACCCGGTATGGCTCTTCCTGGTTCACCAAATGCAATTCAACCTGGAGCAGTACAACCTGGGCAAGCACCCGGCGGTGCACCCGCAGAAGCAACACCAGACATAGCTGCTATTATGGCACAAATGGCTGGTGGGGGAGGTAGATAATGCCAGAACTTCAAGACGTAAATCTAGAGATAGGACAACTTGGTCACGAAGCAACCCTGGCGAAACGATTTCTTGATTCCTTTGTGGAAGAAACTAGAAAATCGTTTTTAAGTGAGTTAGTTAAAAGTAAAGTAGAAGAAAAAGAGTATAGAGAAAATCTATATCTGTTATTGAGGTTCTTAGATACATTCAATAACTATTTATTACAATACATCTCAGGAGCACAGGGGAATGTATTAATAAATCAAGTAGAGAATATCTTAAGAGAGGAATAATAAAATGGCCAATGATCTATATGATGATGAATTTAATCTTGATGATGATAAAGGTAATGAAGAAGAATTAACCCTGGTTTATGGTGGTAAGGAAGTTAAAGTAAAAAAAGAAGAAGCCGTGAAACTTGCCCAACAGGGTATGGATTACACTAAGAAAATGCAAAAGATAGCACCTTATAAGAAGTTGGTCGAGTTACTGGAAGCTGACCCGGCAGCAGTGGAACATCTAAACGGATATTTTAAAAAGAAATTAGGTGTTGGTGATGTTGATAATTCTGATAACTCCAATAAAGGCGATGATAAGGCAGTAAAACCTGTTACCGGAGATAGCGGACATGCTATGTTTTTGCAGACTTTAAAAGCAACAAATGAAAACTACGATAATATCATGACGGAGGTTGCGGAATTGGTTTCCCAGGAACCATTAAAGGTTCAAATGCTTGCTGATTCAGATGTTGATACTTTTATGAAGTATTTTAATAAAGCAAAGAAAAATATAACTACAAAGAAAAACGAAAAGTTAGATGGATTACCAAAAATTGAACCCGGGAATTCATTTGCTATTCCCGGGCTAGAAAAAGAAACAACTGCTGAAGGCAAGGCAAAAAAAGTTTGGGAAATGAATTCCAAAGATTTTCGTAAGGCGTTAAATAAAATAAGTGGATATGAATAAGAGAGGTAAATTAATATGTTAGTAACTACGACAAGTACGATTGTATCTGCTGAAATTGCGGCAGTATATAATCGCGTATTACTTGAAAGGGCCATCCCCTTTCTAGTACACGATAAGTTTGGTAAACTTGCTCCATTAGGATTAAAAGGTGGGCGTGGTGGGGCAGGTAAGTCTATGACCTGGAGAATTGTTAATTCTCTGTCTGCGGCTACTATACCGCTGGTAGAAGGAGTGCCACGGGCCGGCAGTCAGCTTTCTGTTGCCGATATAACGGCCACGGTTAAACAATACGGAGATTATGTGCCTATCTCCGATATGGTAAGTATGACTGAAATAGACCCAATATTGGTAGAGACTGCCGACCTATTGGCTGAGCAGGCAGGTAATACCTTAGATGTAGTGTATAGGGAACCATTGAATGTTGGTACTATTGCTTTAATGAATGCTGCTGTAGCGAACCGTGCTGCTCTGGTTAATGTTATGGATACTACAAACGGGGTTCCTGTTTTAAATAAAGCGATAAGAACACTTAATTTGGCTAATGCGCATAGAATTACTGAGACTATATCTGCCGGGCCAAATGTTGGAACCAAACCAGTAAGGGCTTCGTTCTTTGCTATTACTCATCCTTATGTACAGGCCGATCTGGAAGGAATGACTGGATTCCAACATGTTAGTGAGTACGCAAGTCAGAGTGATATTCAGGAAGGCGAGTTTGGTGCTTTTAAGGATATTCGTTTTATATCCTCAACAAACTCCAAGATGTTTGATGATACTTTGACCAATACTACGGCTGGTATTTACAAGCATCCTGTCACCACAGCCAATGCTGCGTTTAGCATTCTTATATTTGCTAAGGATGCTTATGGTGTAGTTCCGTTGGGGCCAAAAACCATTACCAATATAATTAATCCTCTTGGTAGTGGTGGTTCTGGTGACCCTCTGCATCAGTTACAGACAAGTGGGTGGAAAGCCGCAATAACCTGTAAGATACTTAGGGAAGCTATGATGGTAAGAATTGAGACGTGTGCTAGTATCTAGTAGAATGGGGGCCAGTTAATTCTGGCCCCTTATTTTAAGCATCCAGTTTAACTACTTGTATAAATAATGGAGGAAGTAATGAAAGAAAAGAAAGTAGAGAAGCAAAAAAGATACATGTGTACTGTATATTCTTTGGAGGGTAGAAATGGTGATTATCCTGTATCTGGTGAAGGGGGGGAATCAATCAATATTCCATTGGGCGAAAAAGTAGAATTGCCGGAATGTTCCATTGATATTCTTCGCAATTCCAAATATCAGGATTATGTTGCAAAGTTAGATCACCAAACTGGACAAGTAAGAAATACAGAAACAACAGTTAAAAGATTTAGTGTAGAAATACACAATGAAGTAGAAAAACCAATAGAAAAAGAATAAGAGAGGAAAAATAAATGGCTACAGCAATTTCTTGGACTACAGTTCCGTTCGCAAGAATAGTATATGGAACATATACGGGAGCGGGTGCTGCACATAATTTAAAGTTTGGTGGGAAACCTATTTGGGGTAAGGTATGGAATATCACCGACGGTGATTTTGAGTGGACATATTACAAAGGATTGGCTGATGGATATGCTTGTCAGGATACCGCAGCCGCCAATTCAGTAATTACTTCTAATGGGTTTACTGAGTATGATGGTACTGCCACAGAAGATTCTTGTGGTATTACTATAGGTACTGCACTTGACGAAGCTGCTAAAGTATTTAGGTTTATATTTATATTAGAGTAATTTTTCTGTCTTAGATAAAATAAGAGTGGATGGGTGGTCGGGAGAGGAGAGGGTTTAATGCCGTATAATGTAGAACAATTAACTAACGAGCAACTTGACATTGCCTTAACTTGTTACAATAGCACCATACCAGACCTCGAAGCCAAGCTACTTGAAACCAGCAATGCCGATGAGGTTATCCAAATATCCGAACAACTTGAACGGTTGAATGGTAAGAAGGCGGCAATTGAGGATGAGAAGATAGTGAGAGGGCTTATCTAATGGCTGATGCCTATGTAGATCATAGTTACTCATCTGGCACGTTGACAGGCACGCTTACCTTTACGAATGCCTCTGCAACTGTCACCGGCTCTGGCACGGCATTTACCACTGAATTAGCCAATGGCAATTACGTTCGTGTATCAGATGGATTGCAATGGTACAAAGTCACCGCCCGTGCCTCCGACACATCCATGACGATCAGTCCTGCGTTTCAACAAACCACTGTAACCGATACTGCAAATGCTTCAAAGAAAAATGCCGGTGTTGGCTCATTAGCAGATGCCTATGCCCATCTTAGCCAGGCCACCACTGATTCGGTGCGCAGTCCTGGTGACATTATCTATATGCGGGCAAATTTGACTTACACCTATAAGGGTGTGCATGTTGTCTTCGATGAAGATGGTACTATTTCTTTACCGATTACATTACAGGGGTGCTCTTCCACTATTGACCCGTGGGGAGATGCCAGTGATGTTGTCCCTATTATAGATTTTGGTGGGACAGCGGTACGATTATTAATAGATGGAGATGATTTTTGGACTAGAAAAAATCTTGATGCAAGAAATTCGATAGATGTCTTTGGGGCACTAGGAGCAATCAACTGTCAAGGAACTCAAATAATTAATTGTAAAACCAGTGGAAATACGACAGGTATATCCTGCATATTGAGTAGTGCTATAGCTGGAAGAGCAGAAATTGATGGAGCAACTATAACAGGGAACACAGAATCTGGGCTTTATCTAACAGGGGTTGTAGAGATTAAAAATACATCAATAGATAATTCTGCAAAGGGACTATATATATTAACGGGAATAGCAGAAATTGAGAATACTTCTTTTGGACAAACAATTGCCAATACAATCGATATTCAATGCTCTAGTGGGATTATACGTGCTCGCAGGTGTATTTTTAATTTCGAAAAAGTAACGTGTTCCTTTCTTGGCTCTGCGGTCTATTCCGAAGACCATAATCAGGTTGTTGGTGACCACAAATCCAAGTATTATCAAGGCATGGTAGAACGGGAAACCACTGAAGTAAGAAGTGGTGGAGCGGACAACTCTATCAAAGTCACACCTAATGCCAATAACCATACGAATTTCCCCTGGCAGATTCACGAATGGAGTGAAGAGGCCGTTGCAGCCAGTGCACAGACAAGGGGCGTTTATATTGAGGTCACGGGGATTGATGCTACTTATCCAACAGTGGCACAGCTTTGGTTTGAGGCAGAATCTTTCAGCGCAGGCAGCGGCACGGCAAAACAAATAAACAAATCCACCGCTGTCTTAGCAGCAAATTCTACATGGACATGGTTTCCTGTAACATTCACGCCTGGACAGGTAGGCAAGGTACGTTACAGGGTTTATCTGGCAATGCCCACAGAAGGTGCAACGCAGGATGTTTACTACATCGACAATCAGTTAAGGGATGGCGTGTAATGGCTGAGAAGAAAATGTCCGTAAAGATAGCCGAACGCATCACGAAACTACAGGCAGATATGACAAGGCTGATAACATGCCTGACGAACCTTAAGGCCAAGTATGAGAAGGAAAAGAAATAGTGGCAGTAGTTCTGAATGGCACATGGTCTGATGGTCAAAGCGTACTGATACAGCCGGAATCAGCTATGCCACTCAATGCCTATTGGAGTGACGGGCAAAGTGTGTTGGTAGGGTTGATTGGTGGCGGATTACAATCCTATTCATATACTATGGTTGGTGGCAGTATAACGGGTGGTGTTTCCTCATACAATAGAATAGTTGACTATAAGTTTGTTGGTGGTGGTTTGGTTGGTGGTGAGGCTGATTATTGGTCAACTAGTTATCAATCTTATTCTTACACAATGGTAGGAGGAGGATTAGGCGGAGGTACTTTCCCCTATAATAGAATTGTGGATTATAAATTTATAGGTGGGTGCGTAAGTGGTGGATTAGTTTTATTTAACAGGATAGTAGATTATGAGCCAACTGGTGGTGGTATAACAGGTGGTACTTTTTCATATAATAGAGTAGTTGATTGTGAGTCTGTTGGTGGAGCATTAACTGGCGGTTCTGCACCATTTATACGAATAGTAGATCATAAAATAACTGGCGGTGGCATAGTTGGTGGCATTGCTGGATACTGGAATAGTGATGTAACAATATATTCTTACACCATGCAGGGTGGAGCATTAGTTGGTGGTGAATCATTATTTGGTGAAGAAAAAATGTTGTTTATTACATACAAAACCACAGGTGGTTCTGATTCTTATAGTAGAACTGTAGATCATAAATCAACTGGTGGAAGCGATGTATACAGTAAGACAGTTGACCATAAAACCACAGGTGGTTCTGATTCTTATAGTAGAACAATAGATTATAAAGAGGTATAGGGGGAATAGATTATGGCATTAGTATTGGCAGATGTGGGAGCAGACATAATATTAGAGGGATTTTTTAATGATTCCTGGGCTGTTGGTGGAAGAAATTTAACATTAAAACTATTTGTACTTGATGTAACTCCTGCTGATACTGATACCGCAGGAACCTACACAGAAGCAGTAGGTGGGGGTTACGCAGCAAAAACTCTAACTAATGGCAGTTGGACAGTAACGGTTGGAAATGACCCATCTGATGCGGTGTATGCGGAGCAGACGTGGACATTTACCGGGCCGCTAACGACCAATCCAACAATTTATGGATATTATGTAGTGGATGCCGATGGTGTGTTGGTATGGGCTGAAAAATTGGCCGCTTCTTTTACTCCGGTAAACAACGGAGATCAGTTGAAAGTTACACCTAAGTTTCAGGTAAGTAAGGGTACGCCTGCGTAAGGAGACAAACAAGACATAAAGAGGACAAACATGCCATACAAAATAGAGGGAAATAAAGTTTTACATAAAAAAGGTGGTAAGTGGTCTGTTAAGCAAACTTGTGGTTCTCCCGAAGCGGCAAAAAAAGCTATAAGATTGTTACAAGGCGTGGAACATGGGTGGAAACCTACCGGATTTTTGAAGAAAAGAGGAAAGAAATGAACGAAATTATCATAATACTTACAAGTATATGTTCAGCCTTGGTTATTGGTAATTTATTTCTAACCCGCAAACTTATGAATAATGATCTACATCATTTGCAGGTAGATTTAAAAGAACTTAAAAATGAATTTACTGCTTTTCGTGTTCAAGTATTAGATTATATATTTAGAAGTAAATAGGGGGTAAAACTTTGACAGGCACACAAGTTCTTGCCCTAATACGGGCCGAAATAAAAGATTCAGGCAGTACCAAGATAAGTGATGCTAATGCCCTACTTGCTATAAATAAAGGTATTCGTGCAGTTAATGAAGAACTTATACTTTGGGATGCCTCTGAGTTGTTTGGTGTGGCAGTAATAATGCCCATAACTGCTGCTGATGATACGTTATTGTTGCCCAGTGATTTTAAATCACAGCAATTTATTGTATTGGAAAGACAAGAATCCAGTGAATGGAAACGAGTTGGTGAAATTAGTCCTTGTGATGATAGATTTTTAGAGTTATATAAAAATGAAACCGGTCAACCGGCAGCATATAAAATAAAGGGCGTTAATTTATACATTAGACCAATACCAGATGCGGTTTATCCATATAGGTTTATACTTTATTATTATCCTAAACTAGACGAACTTATGGCATTAACCGAGTCAATACCGTTAAGCGGGGTAATTGATGATGTGATAGTTGAGTATCTTAGATTTTGGTCTATGCTTAGTCTTGAAAAAGCCTCCAATGTTGATTCTGCTTTACAGGGGATTGTTAAAGCAAGAATATACAATATTGTTTCAATGAGAAAACCTACATTTGTAGAGGGTGGTTCTTTAATAGAAACATCTAACTGGGAACTATAAATGCCTAAACAAGAAGAAAATATAAAAGAACTTGGGTTTAGTGATTTTAAGCACGGTTGGATAGATGATCTTCCTGCTGCGTCTCTTCCTATTACCGCCCTAGCTAAAATACAAAATCTTAAGTTTATTGGTGGGGAAAAAGAGAATTTACCTGTTTGCTTGATACCAAGATATGGAACAAGTAAAGTTGCAACAGACCCCCTACCCACCGCCCAGGTTTGTTATGCTGCATATTATTTCAACTCTAAGTACATTGCTGCGTCAAATGCTAAACTATACTATTGGAATCCAGCAACTACATGGGTTGAGATAGGTAATTTAGATGGAAAGCCAACAGATTTTGTTGTATTTAATAATAAATTGATAATCAGTGATGGTGGGGTTACTAAGGTTTGTGATACAAGTTGGAATTTTAATAAACTCCATAATAGGTATCAAAATGAATTGGTTGGTACTGGTGATGGAATTGAAACAGATTATAATTTAGATCATTTTCCTATAGTTGCAGATTCACAAACAATTACTGTTAATGGAGTTGCCCAAGTAGAAGGAACAGATTATACAATAAATGATACAACAGGAGCGATAGTTTTTACCATTGCTCCACCTTCTGGTCACGATGTAGTTGCCACATATTTACACGAGAATGGCGGGCCTAAAAGTAAAAGAAGTGTAGTAAGAAAAAATAGATTACTTCTTACTGCTGATCCAGATAATGGTTCTTATGTTTGGTATTCTGGATTGAATGATGAGTATGCTTGGAACTCAGATGGTATTAGTGGAGTACCTGATGGTGGTTATGAAACTATAGGATTAGGTGATGGTTACTCAATAAAAGATTTTTGTTTATATTTTGATAAATTATACACTGTAAAAGAAAAGTCATTATATTTTTCTACTTTTAGTGCTGCCGGAAAAATATCTGATACAGATTCAAGCATTTCTAATATAGATGCACGCTCAACTAGATGTTTTGATTCAGCCGATAATCAAATGTTTTTAGTTACTGGTGGTGGTACGTTTAACTTTACTTCTAAAATAGCAAGTATTTCTGATTTTGTTGAAAAAATATCTTTTTCAAAAGGAAAAAACGAAAAAATTCATTTTGAAAGATGCAATGAGAATAGTTATTCTGAGTATTACCCAGGAGAAAATCAATTTTGGGTGAAAATGGAAGGTTTGTCTTACATTTTAGTTTCTGATTTAGATGGTAAATGGACTAAATATAAATTTTTATTTGACTTTTCTGGATTTAATTATGCTCCAAATGGAGAAATGCTTATATGTGGTTCCAATGGATATGTTTATAAATATGATGTAACAACTTGTCTTGATGATGGATTGCTTCCAGTTACATTTTTTTATACTTCTTTTAATGATTTTGGTTCAAACTTAATATTAAAAGAAGCCAATAATTGGATATTTACTGTAAATAATAGTGATGAAGTAACTTGTGAAATTTCAATTTATGTTGATAAATCTGCATCTAAGTGCTATACAATAACTTATGATTCTGTTTTTACAAATCTACTTATTACAGAAGATGCGACAATGCTTACTTCGGAAGCCACATTTTTTACTGGTGATGAATTTTTAGAGCGCGCTTTATTTGATGGTATTTTTTTTAGACGAGCAATGGTTTCAGTAAATCTCATTTCATACAAAAATACAGATGTAGTTATAAATGGAATAAGTTTCATTTCCAGATTAATAAAGGAATAGGAGTAAATTACAATGGCTGAAAGTCCTCCATACACAATAGATAACCCAACTACCGTAAAAGAAAATCTTGTTACTAAATCCAAAGGTAACTTTGATGCCTTATATACCTTACTTGAGCCAACGGCATTAAAGGGAACTGCTACTGATGCGGCGGCTAGAATGGGATTAGAGCACAGCACTCTTGGTGCTCATACCGCCGATATTATATCAGAGAAAACTGCCGGTGCTGGTGTTACCATTGATGGTGTTAAATGTAAAGATAATATAGTTTATGCTGATGGTATAACTGAAAAAACCGGAAGCAATGATGTTCCTTTTTTTGTGCCAATTCAAATTGATGTTATTAAAGAAAAGACTGCCACTTCTGGTATTACCATAGACAGTGGATTACTTAAAGATGGAGATTTTGTAGCAAATGCTGGCGATATAACCTCATTCAAAGCTGCTGCTGCTGAGGTTTATGCGGCCAGAGGAAGCAAGGTATCACTAGATGCAAGACTAGATATTACCTTAAACGAAGACGGTACAATAAAAGATAGTGTAATTGTACTTGCTGATTTGGCTGATGGCATTTTAACTGCTGATGCTGCCGGAAGATTGAAGATGGCAGATGGTTTTATAGTTGATGCCAAAATAACTGATATGGCCGCAAGTAAACTTACTGGTAGTTTAAATGCAAATACAGTTGCCACAGTATCTTTGCAGGATGGATTACTTACAAATGATGCTGCTGGAAGGGCAAAAATGGCAGGTGGTTTTCTTTCTGCCGATGCTGAGGGTAGAGCAAAAATGGCAGGTGGTTTTATAACAGATGACAAGGTGAGTGGTGTGGCCGGTTCTAAATTAACCGGCACGGGATTTTTAAACTCCAATAAATTGCAGTATGCCACAGGCACTAAACAACTTATAGCTTCTAATACAGAAACTTCTACTACGGCAACAAGTTACACAAAAGGGAAGGAAATTGTTGTGTCACGAAGTGGTGTTATAAGTGTATATTTTGAAGCAAAAAGCACATCTTCAACATATGCAAGTTATGCTAGAATATATGTAAATGGTGCTGCTGTTGGAACACAAAGAACCGTTCAATCCACAAGTTACCAAGTATTTACCGAAGATATAACAGTGGCAGCAAATGATCTTGTTCAAATTTATGCCTATGCATACCCAAGTATAACTATATTTTTACAAAACTTTAGAATACGTTCAAATTATTATATTCAAGAAGCGGTTACTCAGGATATATTTTAATTGGATATAGCTGTTTTTATGTGCTATATGGGAAAACTTAGGAAAAAATAGGAGATATAAATGGGCTATTTAGATGATTTATGGAATACAAAATATTTTAATCCTTACGAGTTTACACCAGAAGCATATTCTCCTGTTTATAATTCGGGTTTTACTGCTCCTGGTGCTGAATTTGCCAATCCGCAAACCCTATATGGGTATGCTCCTACTTCTGCCGTAAGTCCAACCGGAGGGTTTTTAACTGGATATAAAACAGAAATAATGGAAAATCCATTTTATGGTGGTGTTGGGGGAAAATCAGAATCAGATTTATATTCCTTATTAGGTAAAACTGTATATGACCCAACCGGTTCCCCTATTGGCGGAACAATGTCTCCAAGTGAATATAAAATGCTTTCTGATATGTTTAGATTGGGATTATTAAAACAGCCAACAACTACAGCAATAGTACCCACTGAAACTCCTACTGATTATGGCGTTGGTACAACAGAAGGTGGAACTGATTTAGAAATACCAGAAGGATTATACCCCTATGCTTTTAAAGGAGCCTATCAGGGAGTATCACCACAAAATCAAGGTCTGATGCAATTACCTTTTGCGGAAGCATTAGCCGGGTTACAAGAATACTTAAGACCAGGTGGAGCTGAAAAATTATTTGGAGAAACTAGACAGGGTTTACTTGCTGGATTTAGGCCAGCTTATGAGGGACAAATAACTGAATCCTTAGCCCCATTAGCTGAAAAAGGTTTGCTTGGTGGTACAACCCAGGAAAACATTTTAAAGGGTGTAACTGCTGAGCTATCAAAATCTTATGATATTGAGGCATTAAACAGAACTGAGGAAAAAGTTAAAAATTTCTTAAACTCAATAGGTGGGTTGGGTGAATTGTTAAAGTATAGTTCTGAATACGCAGAGGAAGCCAATCCTCTTGCACCCTATGAATTGTGGAGTAAGTTAGCATCTTCCTGGTTAGGTAATGTTTAAGGAGTGTAAATTATGGGATTATTAGATTTCTTGTTTGGTAGTGGTGGAAGTAGTTCTAGTGTTTCTCAGCCTGTTCGTATGCCTAGAACTAAAGAGGGACAGATACTTCTTGACATGCTAATGGAGAGTTTAGCAGTTGAAAAAATACCTGCCATGA
>Ga0307376_10003416_pt1 | contig 14848 bp, 14 predicted proteins | sample TR2MG_FD_202536 | JGI IMG/M metagenome (GOLD analysis project Ga0307376, IMG submission 202536) | Soil microbial communities from Risofladan, Vaasa, Finland - TR-2 | ecosystem: Environmental > Terrestrial > Soil > Coastal area > Acid sulfate soil | place: Finland: Risofladan, Vaasa | collected...
ATAAGTTGTCGGAATGATAATCAAGTGAAAGTCTACTTCTAGCTAACTCTAAATTATTTTTTGTCTCGGTAATGTCAGGATTAATTTCCAATGCCTTCAAATAAAAGCTAACTGCTGTATTATAAGATTTAAGATCAAAAAATGCGTCGCCTAAATTTCTCCATGCAATCTCTTTTTCTGGTTCAGAATCATGAGCTCTAATAAAACATTTAATAGCAGTTTCAGTACCAAAATATTCTTTCAAATATATTAAACCTATATTTGACCATGATATAGAATCATAGTTATCAAGTAAAATTGCTTTTTTATAACATTTCTTAGCATTATCTTCATTTCCTATCTCACCATAATATACACCGAGATTTGACCATGCTTTAGAATAATTTGAATCTATTCTAGTTGCTCTTAAATTGCAATCAATAGCTTTTGAATAATCGTCATTTTGATCGTATGCCCTTCCTAAATTATACCATGCTAATTTATCTTTAGGACAAAGACTTATTGCTTTTTCCAATAACAATATAGCTTTATTATTGTCACCAAAATCTGTTTCAATTATAGCCAAATTAGTTAATATATAGCAATCATCCGGATTAATCACTAATGCTCGATTATAATAGTCTTTAGAAGTATCATAATCACCGATATTTTTGTAGTATACACCAAGATTATATAAAACCTTATCATTGTTAGGTTGATAACTTAGAGCTTCTTCTGCATATTGAATAGATAATTTAGGAAGATCTAATTCATCATATGTATATGCAATCTCTATTAACGCGCTTACATTTTTTGGAGAAATTTCGAGAATTCTTTTTAGATAATGTATAGCATCCTCAAAATTTTTTGAATCATATAATTTGTTATATTCTGAAAAAAGTAAATCTATATCAGTTGTTGTTTCTAAATCTAAATTAGCCATAAAATTTTCCCCTTATTATTTTTTAATCGATTTTATCTCTGATTTATTCATTTTATACCATTCCTTTAATTATATAATCTCATTTTCAATTCTTTTAAATTCCTTTTTGTCCAGCAACTCAAAACCTCTCTAAATTATATCTTATATTATTTGCAATAGTGATACTCATTTCACAGATCTTAAGCATTTGAATAGATAAGTCAACTTTTACAGATATAAATTTTATTTCCTTTTGAATTAATCAAAAAGTGTAGAATCACTGCACCCACTTCTTCTTTAAGGTCTAGAAGTCCAGTTCGGTAATGAAACGCTTCTGCAGTAAGTGTTATATTAAGTTAAAGAGATAACTAATGTGGATTTGGGAAATATGGATATAAATGAATCAAAGAAGAAGAGTGAGAAATATAATTTTGATCAAGCAGAACTTGTGAGAAAATGCGATGAACGATATAGGAAAGGTATGAAAGAGAGAACATCATCTGGATCAAGTACAGAGGATTTACTAATTACATTTCTCCAAATGGAATTTGAAGGAAGATTATTTTTCAAAAACATAATGGTCAGCAAAATAGATTCAGAAGAAGAATATAGGATAGCTTCAAAGAAGAAGAGAAAAGAGCTATTAAGTCCACAAACTGATATTGTGAGCTTTACAAATAAGAAAGACATCTGGGAACACCAAGATGGTCAAAAAGCTATTGCTTTTAAAAACGTTAAATCTGTTATTGAAGTTAAAAAGAAGGATACTATTGAATCTGATCAAATTCATAGACTTACTAGCTTTTACGATTCTATTCCAATATTTTTCGTATCTTTTAGAGGAACTGGTTCTAAACGACCTGTTTCAGAGACCCGCTTTGCTAAGAAAATATTGGATACTACTAGCGATAGATCTAATGTAGATGTCTTTATGTTTTCCTGGCAAAATACCAAAGATTCAGAGAGAATAAGAAAAAGCATTTCAGAAGGAGTATCTGAAATAGTTAGAATTGAAGGATTCGAAGGGGAACTTGAAAGACTTGTTAGAAGAATAAAAAAAACCATCAATTAAAGTTGTTGATAGATTATAGGAGAAGCATCAGTAATGATTGATAGAAGCAAACTTTTGATAAAAATAATGAATCATCACAATAGGGAACTCGAGATTATTGATGATGAAAAACGATTATTAGATTTTCAAGAAGAATTTAAAAGAAAATTTCCTCCAGATAAGATTTCGGATATATCATTAGAGGATTATGTTATAGGGCTTGGAAGAGATGATACTTTTTGTTATATATTAGAAAAGAAGCTAACAGATCTTGGAAGTATAAAAATGGGAAGGAGTATAAAATTTGGTATTTATTATAGTAAAAAAAGTAAGCGATATATTGCTTCTAAATCAAGATTTGGCTATAATGATGAAAAGGCGTTTCCAATAATAAAAAGTGAAATTGATAAATTGCTAGAAGCAGGCAAATCAAATGATATTGATAAAATTTTAGAAAATAAAATATCTCCTATGTTTAAAGGAAAAATTCTAGCAACTTACTTTCATGATAAATACCTGAGTGTTTTTGCAGATGAATATATTTGTCTATTCTTAAATCAATTGGGTATCGAATATGAACCCAAGCTAGATGAAGTTTTGAAAAGAGAATTACTATTAGAATTCAAAGAAAAAAATAAGATTATGAAAGGTTGGTCAATTTATCAGTTTATGAGATTTCTTTGGGAAACGTTTGTTTTAGAAGATAAAATTAATGAGCAAGAAATACAAGTAGAGGAAGATTCAATAGATCTTCTTGATGATGAAATAAGTTTCTTACTAGAGGATATGAAAAACAATAAGAAAATCAAAAAAGAGGTAAGAATATCACTAATACAAAGGAATCCTAAATTGGTTGGGAAACTAAAAGAGCTATATGGTAACAAATGTCAAATATGTCAATTTACTTTCGAAAAGGAAACAGGACAAAACTATTCTGAATGTCATCATATAATTCCTTTAGGAGAGGAAGGAGAAGATACAATAGATAATGCCATAATTGTTTGTGCAAATTGTCATAGAATGCTTCACTATGCAGATGTTGTTAAAAGGAATGTAATAAATGATAACATTAGAGAGATTGTGATAAATGGCCAACAATTAACTATTACATATCATCCAATGCACTCAAAAGTATTGAGTAAATGAAAAAAATTCTATCTCTCAAAATAGAAATAAAAATAGGATATTCTGCATACATTACTTAAATTCAATTAGATTTTTCTACAACATTAGAAATTTATTGAGAAATTATGTATTGGTAGACAATCACCAGTGTTTCTAATTCTAATAGAACCAACAGTTGTACTAAAAGAATTCTTTGATCTTACATTTAACCTTGGTTCAAATTTCCATATCAAAGCTTTTTGAATTGTATCTAGAAAGTTCTTTCTTTTATAGCTATTAATATAAGTTATATTCGCGCCTGAAACCAGTATTGCATTAGGTGGAGGATAATATAACATCATTTCTCTAATTTTGTTATGTTTCTGATTAAACCATCTATTGATAATAGTCGTATCAATTCGGGTCTTTCCCAAGTATATCAATTCATCATCTAAAGTGAAGATATAAAATAAGTATTCTGAATCATTGAAAGAGGGATAAAGTTCAATAAACTCATCTATCATCTTATCTCTTTTAGCCATTAGATAGAAATTATAAAGTTCATAAAATTCTTCTTTCTTTGACCAATTTAGTGAAACACTTAAATCTATACCCATTTCCAATCTAGAAAAATTATTAATTAGAATTTATATCTTTTATCTTTAGGTTTCAAAGTATGAATAGCAAGCAGAAAAAAATCATTCTTTTTTTTAAAAAAAAAGTTCACTTTAGTACTGAAACACTTCATAGATATATGAAGGCAGAATATCTTATCCAAAGTAAAAATTAATTATAAATGATTCTAATATACATTTATTCTTTTTATGAATTGGAGAGCAAACATAGAAGGCATTTATCAAATTATTCTAATATTTAATATGAAAAAATTCTTTTTAAAATATAATTAAATAAAAAACGATAATATTTAATCATTAAAAAATTGAATGTGTAAACAAGCATCACAATTTTTACATTTTACCCTTATTTCATTACTCATTCTCCCAAATAAATCATCACAATAATGAACATCATACCTTGTCCAATTTCTATTAGATGGTGTAACCATTCCCGTATGACCACAATTTATACAAGCAAAAACAATAACATTAGGTGAAGAAATGCCAATATGATCTGTCATTTTTTTTTAAACTCACAATTATTTTTCTATTAATATTCAATTAAATTAAATATTAATTTCTTTTCCTTAGTAGATTAATTATAAAAATAAAATAAATTTCCATTCAGAAACATTTCCACTAAAATATAAAAATAAAAGACCTAAGTATAAAAAATTTGAGAATTAATCAATTTCATGAATTGTAATATCATATTGTTTACTATTTTTTTCTAAATGCTTTTCTAAATTTTGATTCTCATCGCTATTAATAATTGAATCATCAATCAATTTTACGAGTTTATCTTTACCTAGTTTAATATTAAATAGAAAAGTTATAATTGATATTCGCAGATAATTCAAAATTTTGGGTAATAAAATCACCATTCGCTTTTCCCAATTTGGTTTATAATTACTACCATGGGTAACTCTATTTCTAAAATTATAAGCTTCTTGAATTATATCTCTAGTTTCATTAGGGTTAAAACCATAAAAACTCAATAACTTTGCAATTCTTACACTTAATTTATAAGCTTGACCGGATCTTTCATTTTGCATTGTAAATAGAGGTTCTAGACCCATTATCGTAAATAATATTCTTCTGTCAATACTTACATTTTCAAATAATGCCCAATTGAATCTCTCAATTGATAGAAAAATTGGTCTATTTTTATCTTCTTCTTTGTGGTTTTCAAAAATCTTCAGTAAAGTCGATACAAAACCAATAAAAATTTCTTCCTCACCCTTCTTTATCCTATATTTAATGAAAAAATCTCTAAATGCTAAATTCTCTATGTTAATAGATTGGGTTTTTAATGCTGTTTTTTCAAATGAAATTCTATTTCTATGATAAATTGTTCCTAACTTAAACAATCTTAATGCTGTGAAGATATGGTACTCTAATTCGTTTAATTCAAATTGATTTTTTACTTTAGTTTTCACTTTTAGAAGAGGTGAAGATAAGGGAATTTCTGTTTCAGTTCTTAGAGCTGCAAATTCCTCTAATACTGCAATATCTTCATCTTCTCTTAATTTTATTATGATATTATCACTGATATTAATTGGATCATTTGCTATGTATAAACCAGCTAGAGAAAAAAACAAAATATATTCAGTAGGCAGTTGATTTATTTCCTCTTTAAATATTTCAGAATATTCAATTACCAATTCATCATTTAAGGAATTATCACTTTTTTTTAAGAAAATATTCATAATTAAACCATCAAGAGGATTTAGTTTAGTCAAATCTAAAAATTCATTTTTTTCTTCCTCAATTTCTGAGAATATTTCATAGACATTCTTTTGATACTTGGTTTTAATAATCTCAGTTATTTTCTTATATAATTCTAATTCTCTGATATCATTAAACCAAGGTATTTTTGATATCTCTTCATATATGAGAAAATTATTAGATTCACTAGTTTTCATTTTTGGAATTATTCGAATTTTCTTAGTTTCACCTTCAATTAAAGGTCTACTAAATTTATACCTATTATATACATAAATTAAATTAAAAATTGAATCTAATTCGAGTTTCTGGAAATCTTTAGTTTGAATCTGATTGAATAAAAAATCTACACCCCAGTAATCATAATTCTTTTCATAAATTTCAATTGCTGATTGAATTAGCTTTACAATATCCTTAATTTTCATTTCTTCTCTTCCCTTATTAAAATAGATATTTTTATTTTTAAATAATTTTGATGGAGAAATGTAATAGATTTAAGAAATTTTTATTGGAATTATTAATAGTAATTCAAGTAAAAATAATTTTGTATTGGAAATCCTACAATAAAATTGATATTACCAAAATAACTGATTATTATTGAAAATGAAATAGGTTGTAGTTATGACGGATTTAGAATTTATTGATTATATTTATGATCCAGTATGGAAGAATATACCAATCACTCAAATAGAGAAAGATATAATCAATACAGATATTTTTAGAAGATTAAAGAACATAAAGCAAATGAGTCTAGCATCAATTAGTTTCTCAGGCGCTAACCACACTCGTTTTGAACATTCAATAGGAACAATGCATGTATCATATTTAGTTGCAAATAGGATAGAGAATTTGAAAGAAAATGCTGAAAAGATATTGTTGAATAATTATGAGATTGACAATGGATTTGCTAAAACATAGCAATTTATAAGAATAGCAGGTTTATTACATGATTTAGGGCATCCACCATTCTCTCATGCAATCGAATGGGTTTTTGAAAGAAATCCTAAATTGTATCCTGGTAAAAAGTATTCACATGATAATTATACACAAGAATTAATTAAAAAGAACAATGAATTAAAGAATATTTTAACAGACAAAATAATTTCAACCAAAAATATAGCTGATTTTCTAGGAAATAAATTAAAGAACATTCCAAAACCTATAGCTGTTCTTTATCCTCTATTAAATGGTGACCTAGATTTTGATAAAGTTGATTATATTATTAGAGATAATTACCATTGTGGATTTCCAGCTAATATAGACATACATTCAATTATGGATTCTTTTAAAATTAGAATACAAAAACAAGAAAGTAATGAACTATCAAAAATTGAAATTTTATTCAAACCAGAAAAAATTGAAGTCATTGAAAACTTGTTACTTTCAAGAAAACAATTAATTACTAAAATACAACAAGAAAAAGATAATCGAATTGCTAATCAAATGTTAATGTTTGGGACACAGAATTTTTTGATTGATAAAAGAAAAGAACTAGATGATATTAACTACAAGGTTCTAATTCAAAATTTGCATGAAAATTGGACCGATTATGAATTAGTCGCAAATATTGCTAAAGAAATTAAAGATAATAAAAGTAGCTTTGTTGATAGAGCAATAAAAGGAAATTTAATGCAAGAAATAGTAAAAGTTCAAATGTTTGATTTGGAACCAAAAGAAAGATTGGAATTTTATTTATTCTCAAAATATAAAGATAGAAAAATCCTTTTTGAAAGGAAATTAAATGAAATACTCAAAACAAATTTTCTAATAGATTTTATTTACATAAAACCACCACCCTTAACAATAAGATTAACACCTGATTTTGAAGAAAAGGTTACAAGCATTGAATATAGTGGAGAACCAGTGTCATTTGCCTTGCATAGTAAATCAAATGTTGTAAATGGAATATTGAAAGATTCTTTTGCTAATTCATTTATAGCTGTTTATGGAGAGGAAAATGATTATGATAAAACCAAAATAATCCAAAAAATAAGATTTATACTAAAATTGCAAAATTTAGAAATCAGAAAGGAGTTAATTAATAAAGAACAAATAATTGGAGAAGATTTAGTACTATTAGTTTTATCTGCTATCCGGAAATTAACAAAAGAAAAATTTAGATTGAGTAGGTTATGGACTACTGGAGTAAAACGATTTCAAGAGTTTATTTCAAAATATAAAACAAAAATACCATTTAAATGTCCTGATTTTGAAAATTTAACTGAAGAGTATACAACGACTTTTGATATATTGATGACCAAATTAGTAACTTTAGGTTTAGTTGATCAACGAAAAAAACATGTTGCAATTAGAACAAAAAAGGGTGAAGAAACAGCTTTACGTTTTTTGGACAGAAATGATTATTGTTTAAATTCCAACGGTGAAGTTTTTGTTGAGTGTTTACCAAGTGAATTATTGGAAATGAGAGATAAATTATACAAGGAATTGTTAGATAATTATGAAATGTATTATGAGTATTTAACAAGAGAATTTGAACTAAAAGATGTAGTTAGACAGAAAGATATGAGACCAAGTTTTGAGGAAAAAGGATTACCAATTGTTGATATTTAATCATCATATATTTCTTCATAGTATCTTAAAGCTTCACTAAAAATGAACTTATAAGCACTTTCTATTGTTTGCTCATTAATATCAAGTTTAGCTAATGATTCCATAATTCGTTCTTTAATATCAGACTTTGATGAATATATTGTATTCCATTCTATCATATATGAATCTATATTATTCATTTTCTTTTCTATTTTCCAATATTTAATCAACACAATGATTTTTCTTAATTTATCGTTTATATCTTTCACATGTTTTATTTGACCTTTTTCTTTCTCAAATTCATCTCTAGATAAATAAACAACATCAACTGATAAACCATTACTGAATTTTATATAAACTGATCGTTTTTTTCTTTCGACATGATCATATGGAAATGATTGTCGTAATTTGTTAGCTAAATCATCTCGGAATTCATCAACTTTTGTGAATTCTGGATTATCTATAGTAAAGATGATGTCTAAATCACCCTTCAAATCAACAATTGTTCCTTTTCCATAAGAACCAGCCTTTAATGCTCCAGAGATGTGATAATATTTGATTAGCTCATTATAGATTGAAATAAATTTTGAATCATATTTTTTATTATCTATATCTTGTATAGAATCTGCAAATTCCAATAATATATCTTCTACCGACATTTCCTTTTCACCTTAAAATGAATTCAATAATTAATATATTCTTAATTAAATTTAATCTTATCCATTCTTTCTCAAGAATAAATCGTGATTTATAGTACTTTATTACCCATTAATCTAATTGGTTTTTCATTATTCTCTCTTCTTTTCTCTTAAAAATTATCAATAATTTAATTCTCTCTCTTTTTCTCTAAGGATTAGAAGGCAATTTCAGAAAGGATATGCTTTGTTTATTAGTTTCTAATGATTTAAACGGAATAATTTTATGCTTAATTATTATATTTATCTCGACTAAAAAATGTATAATGATAAGGGAATAGAATATGATTACAAATGAGATTGAGTTTCTATCAGATGAGAAAATAAATACTCGATTGAATGAATTAATTACAAGTGCTAAATACCACATAATCATTGTAAGTCCATGGTTAGATCCAGAGCTTCATATTATGGATAAACTATTAAGCGCTTCTAAAAAAATTAACAATGTAGAGATAATTACTTTACGACCTGAAAAAGAGATATATCAAGAAGCTATAGATAAGCTTTCAAAAAATGGCGCACAAGTTTTTCTAAAAGAAAATCTTCATGCAAAAATGTTTATTTTTGATTCAAGAGATTTAATTGTTGGTTCTACTAATTTAAAAATTACTTCGCTTGTAAGAAATAGTGAAGCTGCGTTATATACAAATAACAGAGAAGTTGTAAATAAAGCATGTGAATATATTGATGAGCTAAAAGACTCAGGGGAAAAGATTATTACTGATGAAATAGCACCAAAAATAACCAAACCAGATTCAGAAGAAAAGGGTTATTGTATTCAATGTGGAACGATTAAGGAATTTGATGTCGAAAAGCCATTATGTAAGGATTGCTGGAAGGAAAATAGACACAAATACAAATGGAGAGAAGTTTGTCATAAATGTGGAAAGAAAGTAGAAGTTAATGTAGCTCGACCTTTATGTGACGATTGTTATTATGCTTGAATTTTGATTCCTACTTTCCTTTTAGAATTTCTACACCACAAAAAGGACAAAGATTGAATTCCGATTCTATAAGTTCCCCACAATTCGAACAAGTAGATTTAGAGGTTAATCCGCAAAATGGACAAAATAAGTAGTTTTTAGCTATTTTTTTATTGCAATTTGAACAAATAATAGAGGATTCAATTTCATTTGCTTCAATATTTGAAATTGGTAAATCATTAACATCGAATGTTCCCTTTAGATAAGCAATTAAATGTTCTAAAAAAAGATTTATCATTTTGTTTTCTTGGTCGCCAATAAAAAATACTGCACCAGATTTTACATGATAGGAAACATATAGAGAAAATGGCTTGTTATTAACAACTTGTACCTCTACTGTTGTAGGAATGTCCCATAAATTTCCTGTAAAATTTACTTTAAAACCACTTCCACGTTTGAATTGCCAATAGTTTTCCAATCTACTATTGCATTTAAATTCTGTAATCATACTCCACTGAGAAAGTCTTTGATCAATTATTTGGGGATTACCAGTTAATTCAAATTCTCTTTCAACCTTTATGTTTACCATAAAACGAACCTCTTTCCACTATTGAATTCTATATGTTACTTTTCCTTTTCTCATAAAAAATTATTGTTGAAATTACATACCAAAGATTTGTATGGAATATTAACTACTTTCAATAAAAATTGCTTGCTTTTTGATAGAATAATTCTACAGTTTCTTTAGGTACAACAGTATCTTTTTCATGTTTTGCTTTAATATAAGTATCATTAATATCATTTAAAAGATCAATCTGATTTTTTAATATCTTTTTTCTGTTCAATTTATTTATTATATTTCCCAAAGTCATATTTTCTCGAATTATATTATTATACTTCTTCTTAAATAAACACTCAATTGATACACCTAACAAAATCATGGCAATTGTAGATTTCTCATTAATAATACTTAATCCATAATCATAAAAGTCAGAATATTTTTCATTAGCTGTTGTTATCTCTTTCATCTTAATTTCTAATGAATTTATTTCTTTAAACAAATACTGTCTAGCAAATTCAAATTTTGTGTTAAAGGAATTAATTAGTTCTTCTCGTATTATTAAAAGCATCTTTTTTTTAGCTTCTTCAATTGAATCCATCTGAAAAATAGGATCTAACTGCATTTCGCCTCTAATATATCTAAAGTAACTATTCTCGTTTCTACCAAATTCAGAATGTACATCATTATCAAACCAAATATCTTTTCTTAGTAAATTTAAAATTGATTTTATTTTTCTTTCTTCGGAAATAGATAGAAAGGAATTAACTTCTTTTCCAAGTGTTTCTTGATATTGTTTATATTCACTAAGTAATGATTCTAGCTCTGTCATTACTTCAATAAAACTACCATCGAATCTTTTCCTCCATTGAGCTTGAAATTTATTATTGTTTTTATCTCTAATAATTATCTCTCGAATTTCTAACATTTTATCTAATGAAGGTTTTATTTCCTCCATTCTTTTTAATAAATTAGTATAAAAGTTAGTTCTCATTTTTTACCACTCTTAGCATCTTCTTTAATGACATCAAAAATATCATTAGTTTTGTTTCCCCCACCAGATTTATGTATTGTTTCCTTTATTCTTTTACTATAAGTTGAAGCAGTAGAATAAATCGCATGGAATTCAATTTTATATGATTTGAATTTCTTTTTATTATGTTTATAATTCCACCTTTTAACAAGACGGATTATATTCTTGATATAATCATTAACAGTCTTTATGTGTTTTATCTGATCTTTATATTTATTATACTCATTCAATGGCAAATAAACAACATCAATTTTTATGCTATTTTTGAATTTTATTAGACAAGATACTTTTTGAAGTTTAACTACATCATTTGGAAAGGATACTTTCATTTTTCTTTCTAAATCCTTTCTAAATTCATCAGCATCTTTGATTTCAGGTTTATCTACTGTAAAAGTGAGATCCAAATCACCATAAAACTCAATTTTAGTTCCTTTACTTAATGAGCCTGCTTTCATAGCTTGTGATATTTTATAATGCTTCTTTAGTTCATTATATATTGCTATATATTTTGAATCAAAAACTTCTGTTTCTGTATCCTTTATGTTAGCACCAAACTTATTCAAAATCTTCTCTTCTGCTGTTAATTCCAATTTCCTATCTCCTTAATAGCAACTAGAGTTTCGATCTCAGCCAACTCAGGATTTGCATATTTACTTCGCTATATTCTCCATATTGAGTAATATTATCATAAAGAGAAGTATAATTCCATCCAATTATAACATCTTCAATGTGCATTGGTTTTATTCTTCGGGCATTTGCCTCTTCATTCCAATATTTAATTAATCTAATTGCATCTCTCTTGAGTTTATTAGCTGATTTAATTTTTTGTAAGTTTTGAACTGTTCTTGTATATTCATCATATGGTAAATATACAACATCAAGTTCTATATCATCTTTGAATTTAAGATGTATAGCTACTTTCTTTGGAGTAATTTCAGCCGTATTTTCAAAATTACCTCTCAGAATTCTTTCAGTTTCCTTAAAGATCTCTTCTCTTGAAAGATCAGTACTAACAAAAGTAAAAATAATATCAAGGTCGCCTAAACCAACATTATGAGTTAATTTAGCTCTTGATCCTCCTCTTCTTACTTCAGAAATCTGCATATTATTTTGAAGTGTATGCACAACTGAAATAAAACGAGAATCATACTTTTCCTGTGATTCTTGAGCTAGCTTATTTGCCAGTTTTTGTAGATTTTCCTCTTCAAGCATTTTTAGATCCTCTCTTAAAATGTCTGATTTATATATAAACCAATCAATTATTTCAAAGTATTCATAATCAATTTCATCACTAAAAATTTCAATAAATCCAATTAATTTATCAATATAATGATATGAAATAACGCAATATTCTATCGTATAAGGATAACAAGGCATGTAATTCTTTTTTTTATTCCAGAAATTTAACAATGTTATTGCTTTATCTAGAAATTCTAAATTTTTAGGAATTGATTTATAATAAGGTATTATTCTTTCAAATTCATTTTTACCAATATAAATAATTGAATAATCAACCCTTTCATCATTAAAATCAATTGTAATTCTATTATTATTAAGTTTGATTTCTGTTTCAGATGATAATAAATTTTTCAATTCTTTAAATATTTTAATGAAAATTTCATCATTACTATCATTAGTTATAATGAAATCTAAAGGATTGGTTTTTATCTTAATAGTTGACCCATCGAAGAGTTTTCTATCTCCTATTATTATATTTGTTAATCCTAATCTTTTAAGTAAAAAAATAGCTAATAAAATGAATTTAGATTGGTAATTTGCAGGATATTTTTTTTGAATAAATTTTGATATATCTACCAACCTATTCTCAATTTCATTAAAATTTAAATTCCACATTAATAGAACATTCCCTTTCAATAATATATTATAGAATTTCAATATTAATTTTATTTTTTTCTAAAGTAAGAAATTGATGATAAGTATATAAGAAAAATTAAAGTAAATGTTGTAATGAGTAATAAAAGATTATAAATAACAAAAAAAAATGATTGTTGTTATTGGAGTTTTTCAAATGAGTGTTGCTGAAAAAGTTCTTGAGAAATTTAAAACGAAAAAGGTTGATAATGAGTGGTCATTTAAGGATTCAAAACCTTCTGAAAGAGGCAAATGGACTCACAGTTATCATAGATATCCAGCAAAATTCATACCACAGTTAGTTGAAAAATTATTAGATGATTATATTGAAAAGAAAAAAGAAGATGTATTAATTAATGATCCTTTTTTTGGTTGTGGAACTACTATTGTTTCTGCAATTTCAAGAGGTTTTAGAGCAAGTGGAACAGATATTAACAAGATAGCCTATCTAATAACAAAAGTGAAATCTATACCAATTGAACCGAATTACTTAGACAAAAAAGTGAATGATTTTTTAGCTAAAATAAAAACGTTAACAAGTAATCAAACCATACTTCTAGGCGTCCAACAAATAACTCCATTAATACCTAAAAAACATCAAGAAAGAATAGATTATTGGTTTGATGAAGTAACTAAAATAAAATTAGGTAAAATCCTTCAGATAATAAAAAATGAAGAAGATGAAAGAATTAGAGAATTCTTACAAGTAGCTTTTAGTCATTGTTTAAAAAATACTTCAATATGGTTAATGGGGAGTACAAAACCAACTAGAGATATGAAAAAGAAAATACCAGAGCCTTTTGATATTCTAAAGAGACATTTAAAGAAGATGGTTCGAGGGAATGAAGCTTATTATAAAGTAATTCCTGAAAAAACGAAAAAAAATTTAGTAGAATATCTAAAGATTATTTTAGGAGATGCAAGAAAACAACCAGATAAAGATAGCACAGTAGATATTACAATTACTTCTAGTCCATATGTAACTAGCTATGAGTATGCAGATTTGCATCAATTATCCACCATTTGGTTAGATCTAACAGAAGATTTAACCGATTATCGGAAGGATTTCATAGGAACTGCTCACAAAAAATATGACAAAGTACAACTTAGAAGTGAAATTGCTAAAGATGTAATTGAAAAACTAAAAAATAAGGATAAAAAATTAGCTAAAAATGTTGAGGCTTTCTTCATTGATATGCAAGAAGTCTTCGATGAAAATTATCGTATTTTAAAATCAGGGGGGAGATGTTGTTATGTCATTGGAAATACAAGATTAAAGAAAGTTGATATCTTGAATGCTGAAATTTTTGCAGAATCACTACAACACTCAGGTTTCATTTTCGATAAATTAATTAAACGTGAAATTCATTCTAAATTGTTACCACAATTAAGAGATGAAAAAACAGGACAATTCGCAAGTAATCATAATGCTGATTCAGTAGCTTATCCTGTAGAATATATTGTCATAGGAAAAAAGGAGTAAATGAAAAGTGGAATTAAAAGATTTACAGTTAATGTATAGTCAATATAAGAAGAAATATGGGAAAGATGCTTACAAACATATCTCTGAATTACTTATAGAAGCTAAAGAAATTCACAAAAGAGATTGGGAGAAAAATCCAACCAAAGGTGGAGATCATGAACAAAGTTGGAGAGCTTTTAAAGGGAAGAATTTACAAAAATTAATACTTCATATAATCATCTCATCTGTGGAAGAATTGGGTTTGAAAGCCATAGATGGAGATAAAATAGAAAGAACTCAAAACCTTCCTTTTGAATTAGATAAAGTCAAGAGAAATCTAATCATCAATTATG
>Ga0307376_10003418_pt1 | contig 14846 bp, 13 predicted proteins | sample TR2MG_FD_202536 | JGI IMG/M metagenome (GOLD analysis project Ga0307376, IMG submission 202536) | Soil microbial communities from Risofladan, Vaasa, Finland - TR-2 | ecosystem: Environmental > Terrestrial > Soil > Coastal area > Acid sulfate soil | place: Finland: Risofladan, Vaasa | collected...
GCAACAAGGTGGTGATGGCGTCGCTGCCGTAACCCTTTCCCCAGTGATCCTTCTCACCGATCATGATGCCAATGGTGGCCCTTCGATATTTCCAGGCGATCTCTTCCAATCCAGTGTTACCGATGGGCTTTCCCTCCTTGGTGAGTATTGTGAAGGTCATCCTGTCGTTCCGGTGTATTCCGTCCACCCAGCCGTATTCCATCTCCAGACTGATCGGTGGATCGGCCTTCAACCACCGGGTGACCTCCGGGTCGTTGATCCACTTGGCGTACAAAAGGGCGTAGCTGCGCTCCACCGCCACCAGGTTCACCTTCTCACCGATCAGCACGATCCTGCCTCCTCTGAGAGCAGGGAAAGTAGAACGGCATCACGCCAGACACCGCCGCTGAAATGGTCCTCCCTCAGCATCCCCTCGGCTCTGAATCCCGCTTTCTCGAACGCGCCTAGGAGGGTAAGGTTGCCCGATGGCACCCTAGTCCACAATCGATGCATGCTCTGGGTATCGAATGCGTAGCTGGCTGTCAGCGTCAAAGCCTCTACCATTCTATCCTCGTCCTTTTCCTCCCCCCATATCAGCGCCATCTCGGCCGAATTGCTCATTGGGTGCAAGTGGGTGATCTCCACCAGTCCCCTGGGGGTCACATCTGCCAGGTCCACAACGATCATATCGAAACGAGATGGCTGGGCCAGACGCTCCCGTATGAGGTCCTGCACCTGTTCCAGACTGTAGCAGGGTTTCCACCGCGGCCGACCAACGCTCTCCCTCACCGCCGGATCGTTGAGCCATTTGTACATGGCTAGTTCGTCGGTCGTTTGTATCGGCTCCAATCCCACTAACGCTCCTTTGAGCATGTGGCCCTAATTCGCCCCTGGGCAGATAATCTTATTCCAGGTATCAATCTCCGAACAGACCCTAGGATTAATCGTAAAGATGATTTATGGGGAACGGTATCGCCGGCCATGGACCTGAAGATCGTGCTTTTAGGACCTCCCGGTTCAGGCAAGGGAACGCAGACCGAGAGGCTGGTGGCTGAGTTCGGTTTCACCAAGATATCTACCGGGGACCTGTTGCGCGAGGCGGTACGCAACGGCACCCCATTGGGCGTCGAGGCCAAAGGCTACATGGACGCCGGCAAGCTGGTACCTGACGACCTGGTGGTAGGGCTGATAAGGGAAAAGCTCAAAGGGCTGAAGGACGGGATATTGCTGGACGGCTTCCCTCGCTCCCTGGAGCAAGCCCATAAACTGGAAGAGTTCTTCAATGTTGAGATGGCAATAGACCTGGAAGTGGACCAGGAAGTGCTTATCAAACGTTTGACGGAAAGACGATCGTGCCGGGCCTGCAACGCGGTGTTCCATCTGGAGTTCAATCCTCCGAAGAAAGCAGGTGTCTGCGATAAGTGTGGCGGCGAGCTTGCTCAGAGAAGTGACGACACCGAGAAGGTGGTGCGTGAACGCTTCAACACATACACAGAGCGTACCGCTCCCCTCACCGAGCATTATCGTAAGAAAGGGGTGCTCAAGTCCGTGAATGGTATGGGTGCGATAGATGATGTCTACCAACACATCGCGGCGGTCATCAAGGCCGCCTAATACCCACATCCAACGAAAAGATTAAAGATGGGAAACATTTACCATCGCTTCACAGCCCCGTAGTGTAGCGGTCAATCATGCGGGATTCTGGATCCTGCGACTCCAGTTCGAATCTGGACGGGGCTACTTTTTAACCTTTACAGATCTTCCAGACGTTCTTTTCCAAAGCACAGGTCTTGGAAGTACTTCTCGGCATCCGGTGGTCCCCTGGAGATGACCACGTCGCCGATCTCCAGTTTTGTAGACTTGTCCGGTCCATAGAGATATTTGCGTCCACGCTTTATCGCCACAACCCACATGCCGCTCTGGCTGGCCAACCGCATTTTGCCTAGGGTCCGTCCCACCAGGTCCGATCCGTCCTTGACCTCAGCAAAGGTGATGATGGTGTCGGCGTCCTTGATGCTCAGAAGGATAACTGGGTGCGGTTCATCATCCATGATGGTCACCATGGCGATCTGCATTGCCGCATCGGATATCTCCTCTACTGCCGCGGCCAACTTGATGATCGTGAAGGCCTTCCCTTCGTCCCCGTCCTGCACCACTCGTTCGATCGCCTGGCGTTGGATGTCGTTAGCCAGTCCATCCAGCATCTCTTCCATGAGCACGACCTCCTCGGCGATCTCCTTGTTGTTGTATAATAGGGATGAATAGGCCAGGTCGATCATCAGTTCCGACGTGTCCTTGAGCTCCAGAAGCATCTCGTCCAGTTGGTCCATCAATCTTCCTCCGTTTCTTCATCGGGGTACACTGGCCACTTCTCCTCGCCGATGGCATAGGTCCGTAAAATGTCGTATCCGTCGTCCGTTCCGCGGACGATCAAGGTGTCCCCGGCCTTCAGCTTCGTCTCGTCCTCGGGGTCATAGATCCAGCGCTTGCCACGTTTGATGGCGATGATGCGCATCCCCGTCTCCGATTCCACGGCCAGCTCATCGATGGAACGCCCTACCATATCTGATCCATCGTTCAGCACCAGGCGCTTGATCTTCTCTTCGGCCTCTCTTAGAATAAATGACAGGAAAGGACGTTTGTCCACCTCGCATTCTATGAGCTTGACGATGTCCCCGGCAGCGTTGGATATACGCCGGGAAGCGGAGGCGACCTCAAGAAGGGAGGATAGTTTGGCGGCATCCTTAAGGGTCCGGGCAGAGAGCATGGCCTTGATACGGATGTTCTTGCTCAGCTCTTCCATGTCGGCTTCAAGGTTCTTGACCTCTTCGGCGGTCTCCTCACTATCGAACATTATGGAGGCGTAAGCCAGGTCCACCATGATCTCTGAGATGTCCTTCATTTCGGTGAGCATCTCTCTCACTGTGGCGTGAGTCAGATCATACTTATCCAATCGTTGGTCTCTCCCATGATCAAACATAAAAAAAACACCTACACCGTGCCACGTCACCTGGCCATCGGCTGGGCCGGGGGTTGATGATGGATATCGCGCGTGACATCTTGGTTGGCCTCACGGGAGCCACCAGGTCATTGACACCGGTGGACCGCCGTCACTCGTTCGTTATGAGGTTCTCCATATATCATCGTTGCGAAAACCAGGGATTTTTACCAGTCTATAAGAACTCAAATTATACCATCTGGTGGCACGGCTTATTATTAATATACTAAAATGTTACCTAATAGCGGGTGCGGACGTGAGCGGGGTAGTGAAGGCGTTCTTCAGTAACAACAGGGCGGTCTTCATATTGGGGTTCACCGCACTGCTCATCTCCTCGGTGGGCGACATTTTGGCCGGTGTCACCCTGGGTTCGATGACCAACACCCTCGAGCTATTGCCCGGGCTCATGATACTCATACCCCCGGCCATAGGGATGAGGGGGAACATCTTCGGCGCCTTGGGAAGCCGGTTAGGCACGTCCATGCACGTGGGGACTTTCGAACACTCATTGCGGAAGGGCAGCATTCTGCGCCAGAACATGGAGGCGTCGCTGATCCTTACAATGACCATCTCCTTCCTCATGGGTGTGCTGGCCAAGGTAGTGTCATCCGCGCTGGGGGTGAACAGCATCAGCCTGGAACAGTTCATCTTCATCTCCGTTTTCGGAGGGGTGCTGGCCGGATTTGTGCTGCTGGTGGTGAACGTCATAGTGGCCAACATCGGTTTCCGCCGGAACTGGGACATCGACAACATCAGCGCCCCGCTGATAACCGCGGCCGGTGATATCGTTACCTTGCCCATGCTCTTCCTTGCCGCCATAATCGTTCTCGATGGCAAGGCGATCATCAGCGACCTTTTCTACGAACTGATGGTAGTGGCGTTCCTGGCCATAACCATGTACCTGGTGTACGAGGCGCTTTACCGGAGGGACGCGGAGGCCAAGCGCATCTTCGTGCAGAGCGCCCCGGTGCTAGCTATCTGTACCATTCTGGACCTGGGTGCGGGGTTGACCATCGAGGACCAGCTTGCCCACCTGGTGGCCTTCCCGGCATTACTGGTCCTAATACCTCTATTCCTGCAGAACTGCAACGCCCTGGGCGGGATACTGACATCCCGTATATCCTCCCTGCTGCACATGGGTATCATGTCCCCGGGAAGGACGCCCGGAAAGGTCGGGTACGAGAACTTCGCTATCATCTACATCTTCGCCCTTTGGGCCTTCACATTCGTCAGCATTGCCACGCATTTCGTCTCACTAGCCATGGGTCTGGCCTCACCAGGTCTGCTGATCATGATCACATTGGGTCTGGTGGCCGGGCTGATCACTGTCACTGTGCTCAATTTCCTCTCCTATTACGTGGCGGTGACGACGTTCATGTTCTCCCTGGACCCAGACGATCATAGTATTCCAGTAACTTCCTCGGCCATCGATTTCATTGGGGCACTGGCGCTTATGGGCGTAATAGTGGCTTTCGGTCTCTCGGCCTGATTTGGCACAACTTAATATGCTATGGAACGTTCCCTAGGTATTCTTGAGGGATATGGATGATCGATAAGGAGACCATCTTGGGCAATCTGGAGAGATACGATCCAGAAAAAATAAAGATCGGTGTATTGGCTTCCCACTCCGCTTTGGACGTCTGTGACGGGGCGGTGGAGGAAGGATTCAATACTTTAGCCGTATGCCAGGAAGGCCGGGATACCGCCTACACCAAATACTTCAAGGCCAAACGCGACGCCAGCGGTAAGTTGAGGCGGGGGATGGTCGATGAAACGATCATGCTCAAGAAGTTCAAGGAGACCATTACCCCTCGGGTGATGGACCATCTGCTTAAGGAGAACGTTCTTTTCGTGCCGAACCGTTCTTTCACTTCATACTGCAGCATCGACGCGGTGGAGGACGATTTCACGGTTCCAATGGTCGGCTCCCGATCATTGCTGCGATGCGAGGACCGTGGTGGGGAGAAAGATTATTACTGGCTGCTGGACAAGGCCGGAATGCCCTCCCCCCGCAAAGTGAAGCGCCCCGAGGACATAACCGCCCTGACCATCATCAAGTTGCATCACAAGCAGAAGAAGTTGGAGCGGGGCTTCTTCACCGCATCGACCCTGAAAGAGTACGAGGAGAAATCACAGAAGCTCATCTCTCAAGGTGTCATCGACCAAGAATCGTTGGCAGAGGCACGTATGGAGGAGTACATAATCGGTCCAGTGCTCAACCTGGACTTCTTCCGCTCTCCTTTGGAGGAGAAGGATGCCCGCATCGAGCTGCTGGGCATCGATTGGAGGTTCGAGAGTTCCTTGGACGGTTTCGTCCGTTTACCGGCGGAGCAGCAGCTGGCGTTGAACGATTCGCAGCGCATACCGGAGTACACGGTCTGCGGGCACAACTCCGCTACCATGAGGGAATCGTTATTGGATGGGGCGTTCGACCTAGCCGAGAAGTTCGTTAAGGCCGCGGAGAAGCATTTCGCTCCAGGCATGATCGGCCCGTTCTGCCTTCAAACCTGTGTCGACAAGGACCTGCGCTTCTTCATATACGATGTAGCGCCACGCATAGGGGGAGGAACCAATGTGCACATGTCCGTAGGACACCCTTACGGCAATTCCTTATGGAGGAGAAGCATGAGCACCGGTCGCCGTCTGGCCATGGAGGTCCGACGGGCCATTGAGCAAGAGAGGGTCGAAGAGATCGTTACATAGACGATGTATCGTAAACTCCTTCCCGTATACTCTTTTAGTGATGGCCAGTCTAATTATAGACTTGGATAACCTTTATAAATGGCAACACTATTCCGAAGTAACCCGACGCTCAGTGAGCACTGTAGGTGCGCCTATCGTGAGGGAGGGAAATAATGCAAAGTAAGAATACCTGGAAGCTAGCGACCGGATTAATGGTCCTGATACTCTTGGCCTCACCCCTATTGGTGATGTTGGCCCCGGGCGTCAGCGCCGCTACCGGGAACAAATTATCGATCAACGTGTTTGATGATGACGGCCCAATAAATGGAGCCACCGCCTCCCTTACGGAAGTGCACAAGCAGGTCACCCCATACTCTGACAGCTCCGACAGCGCCGGTCTGCTCGAGTTCACCCCTGCTCCTGGATACTACAGGCTCAGGATATCCGCCACCGATCATTACGATTACATCTATAGCGAGATCATCCGCTTCGACGGGCTCACCAACGTGAACCTGGGCATAGCGAACATGGACTCCATGGCGACCGCCGATAAAACCGTGCAGTTCAACGTGACCGCCGCGGCGACCGCGGTCGTCGGAGCATCCGTCACCGTGAAGGAGACCAACACAGGGGTCACCCAGGTCGTTGCCTCCGGTAGCACAGATGTCTCTGGTCTGCTGAACGTGACCCTGCACTCCGGTACCTACACTGTCGTGGTCAAGAAAGCCTACTTCGTCACTGAGGTAGTAGCCTTGACCGTTGCAGGTAACATGGTGCAGAACGTGACCCTGGACGCATCAGTGTCCTACAGCGGGACCGTCACCGTGGCCGGTTCTCCAGCCACCAGTGTGATCGCTTATTTGGTGGACAATGACGACCCTCTATCCGCTCCGGACGTGAAGGTCATCACTGCCACCGTCAACTCCAACTACTTCCGCTTTGACGCCTACCCCGGGGACTTTACCCTACTGGTAGACGCCAGCGGAGCCCTGACGAAAATAACCGATGTCACCATCAGCGGCAACAGCATGGTATCGGTCGTCCTCAACGCGCAGAATCTGCAGAGCGTGGAGAACGCCTTCGCCTTCGCCGCCGACGATTGGAACTCAGCGGTAATGACCAAGACCATGAACGTTGACTATGACTACACCATACCCGGTCTGGACTACGCCTATCTACCCTCCGCAAGGATGCAGATCGACCTGGCCCTCGGTGACGGTGACGGCATGGTAAATGCCACTGAACTAGCAGCGTTCGAAGCCGAGATGACCACCTATGGCCCTGTGGATGTTACCACTGAGGGCATGATGACGGTGTCCGCCAAGGTATTCGTATCCGAGGACGCGGTCATCATTGACACAACCGATCTATCCGGCCCGATCAACAGTACCTCCAGCTTCCAAATGAAGATGGTGGCCAATTACGCTGCGACCGGCATAACCAATGCTCTGAGCAGCTACGAGGCCAAGATATTCACCAGCGCGAACACCGCCTCGATGGGATACAGCTACAAGCTGGCCTTCCCCAGCGGCACTGACAAGTACGAGATGGTGAAGAACGTCACCAGCCCGACCAGCATCAGTGTCTCCGGATATACTGAGGTCACCGCTCTGGCGGCCTCTATTTCCGGCTACGCCACTTTGACGGTCCAGAAGTCTGTGGCCCCGACGGCCAATGCCGCCGTGGTCACCGGCGTGGACGCATATAAGGTGATGAACGGGTCCGCACTGCTGCACTACGTCGTGGCCGCGAACGTCAATGTCACCTTCACCGCTACCGGCTCCAATGACCCCAACGGCAACCCGTTGAGCTACACCTGGAACTTCGGTGACGGCAACAGCACCACCGTGACCACCGTCACTGCGGTTCACGTCTACACCAACGCCGAGCAGTATGCCGTCAACCTGACCGTGACCGACAAGTCCGGCCTGAACGCCTACAAGGAGTTCACGGTCAAGGTCGATGGCGTCGCACCCGTGGTCATGACGACCGAGAACGGTACTGCGGTCGGCAACGCTCTGACCGTAGACCAGAACAAGGCCGTTAAGCTCACCAGTGTGGATTCCTACGATCGCTTGAACTCCTCCACCGAGGCCGGTCTTATAGCCAGCTACAAGTGGGCGTTCGGCGACGGCAACAGCACCACCGTATTGATGGGCGAGAACCAGACCGTCAGTCACATCTGGACCCAGTCTGGAACCTACAGCATGTATCTGAACGTGACCGACGTGACCAACCACACCTCCAGCAAGATGGTCACCGTCACCGTGAACGACTCTGTAGCTCCTACCGTCAAGTTCTCCGTGAAGCTGAACGACACCGTGGTCACCAGTGCCAAGGAGAACCAGACCCTGGTCTTCGATTCCTCGGCATCCTCTGACCACAGCGGGATAGCCAGCTATCTGTGGGACTTCGGCGACGGAACCACCAGCAACCTGTCAACCCCGAGTCACTCCTTCAGCAGCATCAAGACCTTCGCGGTCAAGTTGACGCTGATCGACAACGCCGGGAACCAGGCCAACACGACCTTCAACCTGAAGATCGAGTCTTCAGCCCGCCCGGACCTCCGGGTAGGCTCTGTGACCTTCGATCCCACGACCTTCACCGAGGGTGAGGCTGGCTTCATATACATCAACGTAACCAACGTTGGTACCGCCAGGGCCGAGGGATTGTTCGCCGAGCTGTGGAAGATCAACCTGGACGGCAGCAGGACCGGGCTCAGCGATATCGGTGTGCTTCTGGTGAATGACACCGAGGTCACCTATCTCGAGCCAGGCGAAAGCGGTGTCATCCGCATGCAGGTCAGCCTCGGGTCAAAGGGTGACTACACCCTGCAGGTGAACGTCACTGCCAACAACGAGGTCGCCTCCAAGTTGAGCGACAACTCCGCCACTGTCTCCCTGACGGTCAACGAGGCCGGATGGAAGGCGTGGTTGTTGTATGGTGGGATATTCGCCGTGGTCATCGTGGTCATTGTTCTCTTCTTCTTCCGGAAGAAGCTGCCCATGATGCCCGGTAAGAAGCCTACTACCCCGCCGGCCAAGAAGAAATAAGCCGCAAACCCTTTAACCATCTTCTTTCTTTTTTTATTCAATGCTCAGGCTCATTGACTCCGGCACCTGTCATCCACTTTATTCTGTCGCATTGGAGGAAGCTATAATGGAATCGTGTGCCAAGGGGCTCATGCCTCCCACGCTGCACTTTTATGTAAGAGATCGACCGACCGTCTCCCTGGGCTACTTCGAAAGGGTGGCAGAGACAGTGGACATGGACGTGCTTTTACAGGAGGACATCTTTTTGGTCAGACGAATGTCTGGGGGGAGCACCATATTCACCGATCAGGGACAGTTGATATTCTCCCTTACGGTTGATCAGAGTTCGCTTCCTCGCCCGGACCAGGCCTATGCCCTCGCCTGCTCCGTTCTAGTGTCCGCCTTGAAAAGTTTAGGCGTAGAGGCGGAGCACAAACCACCAAATGACGTCCTTATTCAAGGAAGGAAGGTATCGGGCAGTGCCCAGACCCGAAAGCATGGCATGCTCCTGATACACGGCACGATGCTGGTGGATACGGATTTGGGCCTCATGCTCAAGGTCCTTCGTCCCCACGGGGATAAGGGGTCAAAGACCCGCTACGAGGTGACCTGTCTGTCCAAGGAGATGGGACGACCTGTGGGGATGGATGAGGTCAAGCAAGCCCTTATACAGGCCTTTGCAAACGGTATCGATCAAAGGATCGTCCCGATCCCGGTCAACGAGCGTGAGAACGGGCGGGTCAAGGATCTGATCGAAGAAAAATATGGAAAGGAGGAGTTCATCCTCCAGTTCTAACTACTGGAAGTTTTCCAGGTCCAGGAAGGCGAACTTCCTGCCGTCCATGAAAAAGCCCACCTTCTTGTGCAGCATCACGGCGTTCTTGCTGTCAGGCATAATAACGCTCTGAACGGCCTTCGCGCCTTTCTTTTTGGAGTCCAACGCCGCTTTCCGCAGCAGTTTCAGCCCGACCCCCTTGCGCCGGTGGTCCGGGTGTACGCCCACGTTCTCGATCCAAAGCACCTTCTCTATGTTGTTGACGTATTGGATCATCTGTGAGAATAGGAATCCGATCACTTGCCCCTTCTCCATGGCCACGTAGCTCATGCCGCTTTCCCTGTAGAACTCGAAAGAATCTTTGGCCGAGGCACCCAGTTGTTCCATCAGTTCTGATGGTAGATCATCCCAACTCTTCTGCAAGGAGCTCTCCATGTAATCCCTGATACAGAACAGTTCTAAGGTCCTCACGTGCGACCTGTCCTCTTCCTTGATCTTCCTTATCTCTGCCATTACATCTCCTCCGGAGCAGCTATCCCCATGGTGATCAGGGCATTATGCAAAGCCCAGCGCGTTGCCTCTACCAAGCAGAGCCGGGCATCCTGATGTTCGGACCTCAACACCTGCACCGCCCCGTAGAACTGGTTAAGGGCCGAGGCTAGCTCATGACCATAGGTCGGGAGCATATTGATGCGTCGCTTCTCCCCTGCCTGCATGACCACTTCCGGGAACTGTGCCAGTGTCCATATGAGCTTACGCTCGAATGGGTCCGATAGTACCGAAAGGTCGGCCTGTTTATTATATTCTCCTATCTTCCTTAGAATGCTGCAGCAACGGGCATGGGCGTACTGCACGAAGGGAGCACTGTTGCCCTCAAAGTTCAACGCCTCCTCCCATTTGAATATGAGCTGCTTCTCTGCCTGAACTCGGATTATGTTGAAGCGGACCGCGCTCACACCGATGTCCTTGGCGATCTGCTTCTTCTTATCGTCGTCCAGGTCCGGGCGCCTGCTGCATACTTCATTATAGGCACGCTCCACCGCCTCGTCCAGCAGGTCATCCAGGTAGACCACCAGACCTTTCCTGGTGGACATTCGCCCCTCTGGAAGGGAGACGAAGGAATAGTATATGCATTCCGGTGCTCGCTCCGAGCCAAGTATCTGCAATGCCGAGGCAAGCTGTTTCTGGCCCAGCTTCTGATCCTCACCGAGTATGTTCAGCAACTGATCCGCTCGGTTGAACTTGTCCAAATGGTATGCCAAGTCTCTGGTGGTGTACAGTGTTGTCCCGTCCTTGCGGGTGAAGAAGAAGCGTGTATCGCGTCCATGCACCCCGAAGTCCTCCAGATTGAGGTAGTCGGCACCATCCTCGACCATGGCGTAATCCGAGGCCTTCAACCTCTCCACCACATCCCGGGCGCTACCATCTAGGATGTACTGTGATTCGTAAGTGTAATGGTCCAGAGTGACGTTGACGCTGCTCAGGCTCTCCCGGATGCCGTCAAGCATCTGGTCCACGGTTCGCCGTACGTTCATGATGGTATCTGGATCACCAGCCTCAAAGCGCTGGGTCATCTGTGATATCTCCGTCGCCACCTCGGGCGACGATTCCATGAGCTTGTTTGCGACCTGGTAATAGCCCACTAACTTGTAGTCCATCTTCTCCCGGTCAGCCGGTGGCACGTCCTTCTCTGTGAGATGCGCCAAGGCCCATGTCAGCAACACCACCTGCTTCCCCACATCGTTCACGTAGTACTCGGTGGTGACATGATGTCCGCACATGCGGAGGCATCTCGCCAAGGTGTCTCCGATCAGGGGATTGCGCGCCCTGCCGACGTGAATGGGGCCAGTTGGATTCACTGAGGTGTGCTCCAGCAATATCTGTCCAGGACGAGGATCGCTCCGTCCGAAATTCTCTCGATGGTCCAACGCTTCATGGATCACTAAATGGCCAAGCAATGACTCGTTCACCCGGAAGTTCAGGTATCCTCGGTCCTCCCACACCTTGCCGATGTGTTCGTCTGGCGATAATGATGCGCAGAGATCCTTGGCAATGACCTGGGGCGCCTTGCGCAATGACTTGGCGAACTGGAAGCACGGTAGGGCGAGATCGGCCATCTCAGGGTCCGGTCGTTCCAACGTGAAATCCTCGGTGAACCCCAACGATGCCAGTTCTTTAGACAGACGTTCCTTGATACACGATTCGAAATGACCTAGGGCATCCATTTAAGCACCTATGCTAAATCTTAGGAGTCCGACGATGCCACCGAATGCCTTCAAGAGCATATCCCCTTCTTCGGATTCGGGGGAGATCAGTTCCACCTTGGTGCCCATAAGGCCCGCATTGTCGAACATGTCATCGACCAGATCAATATCCTTGACCACATTGCCCACGCCATCGCACTTGGGACAGGGCACGCTGCTACCTTCCGGGCTCTTATCGAAGCTCTTCTCCACAGTACCGCAGGCGGGGCATTCGATGGTGATGCGTCTCTTTCTCAGTCCCTCGGACAATAACAGTGTGTCCACCGCCCCGATCATTATGGCGTTGCGCACATGGTCCTCACCATAGACCGCCAGGCTATCATCGGTCTTGCGGACTTCTTCCAGAAACTTATGGAAGAAACGCTTCTCCCGCATGAGATCAAGGTCGTAAAGCTTGTCCTTGGCCTTGTCTACCAGCTCTTTCAAGCCGTATTCGTCAGTGTAACCGATATCGAACGAATCGATCACTTTTTTAGCGAGCTCATGGTGCAGATACCCTTCCTTGACGAAGAACTCCTTACTGGGGCCAGGTCCTCCGACCAGGATCCCCTCCAGTCCCTCAAGGTTCAGCATGGAGTCGGCCATGATGTCGGCGACCTTCTTGTAATACTCATTGGCCGCGATCTCGATGAGCCTTTCGAAACGCTGGGCCGACTGACCTCCCATCCGATGCTTGCTGGGTACCAAGGAGGGTAGGTTGCGGATGACGGTGATGGTCCTCCCCCTCAGCAAGCCCACAGTGGCTTCGCTACGGTCTATCACCACAAGGCCGTACACCTTCTTTTCCAGAAGCATGTCCTTCAGTGGTTCTAGATGAAAGTCGGAATCACATCGGTAGAGGAAGGTGGTGATCGGTTCTGGCGGTTCAAGCACGTACTGGACCATCTTTGTTTGATCACCCGAGGCGGAGATCTCCCCTACGAAGAAAATAACGCCGTTGGCCGGGGGATGCTTGAAGTATTTCAGTCTAGCCAATATGGATTGGATAGCTCCCTGCACGTTCTTGCGCGTGCTCGCCGACTTAATGTTGGATGACTGAGAGAACTCCTCGCGGAGATAAGCTGCAACGTCAAAGATCTGTTTGCCGGGCGGCACATAGACTGAAATGAGCTCTGTACCCCGTCCTTTCAGGTCCATGATCTCTTCCAGAGCCCTCTTGAAATCGTATTTTTGTCGATCCGAGAGGATCTCGCCCGTTATTCCTTCCATTAACTGAAACCTATCCTTTTTTTAGGTGAAAACGATTCCTGACTTATATCTGTTGGTATACTAATGGACAAGGTAGTGGTCTCCCTCGGCGGCTCCGTGATCGTGCCAGATGATAAGGACGACGTCTTTTTGAAGCGCTTAGCGAAGATGGTGAGCGATCTATGCGATAACTATCAAATTTACCTGGTCTGCGGAGGCGGCAAGGTCGCTCGATACTACATCCGCCTAGGACGCTCCCTTGATCTTTCCGAGGATCAACTGGACGATATGGGTATAATGACCACTCGTTTGAACGCCAAGTTGGTGTCCTTCGCATTGGGAGAGATGGCGGTCATCAAGATCCCCGAGGACATCATCGAAGCCCATAATCTGGAACGCAAAGGAAAGGTCGTGGTCATGGGAGGCACCGTCCCCGGACACACCACAGACGCTGTCTCATCAATGCTGGCTAAGGAGGTGGGAGCGGTACGGATCATTAACGGGACCTCGGTCGACGCCGCATACACCGCCGATCCAAAGAAGGACCCCAATGCTGAACGCCTCTCGTCGATAACCCATCAACATCTGTACGAACTGGTCAATATGGGGCTGCACGGTGCCGGCCCATCCAACGTCTTTGATAAGCTGGGCGCGCAGATCGCCCGGGACAATCACATTGATATCTATATTGTCAATGGACGCGATATGGAAGAGATGCGATCGGCCATCGAGGGAAAGTCCATCAAAGGGACGGTGGTTTCAGATTAGCATCTTTGGAAAGAAGCAGCCGGACAAGAAGAAACAGCAGGCCAAAAAAAAGAAGCAGCCGGTTTCTAAAAAAGAGTTGGTCAAGGCGGCAGATATCTCTCCCAAGAAGGTCCAGTCGAAACCATCTTCAAAGCTTACCCAGGTGCAGCATGACGCCCTATTTACCGGAGGCGCCTTCACCATATTAGGTGGTCTTTTGATCGCATTGTCCGCCATGCTTCCATGGATCGATATGCAGGGCAGCCCCGTGTTCATGCTGGATCTACTGGATATCGATATCCTTTACATCACCGCTCTATGCGTCCCGGTCCTGGGAGCACTGTTAATGGTTTTTTCCATCATCTCCTTGATCTACTTCTACCGGCCATCCAAAGGGAGGAGCAAGGTCCTCTTGATGCAAGTGATGGCGGCCGTCGCCGTATCCTTGTTGATAATCCTTGTGATATTGCTATTGCAGAAGGAATACCAAGGACAGGATGTAAAATACGGTACCGGGGCTTTCCTGAACGTCATCGGGGCTATATTGGTCATGTCAGGATCTGTGATCAGCACGACGGTATCCCAAAAAACGGTAAAGCCAGCATCAGGATTCCAGGGGCTGACCCAACGCAGCATGCGTCCCATCGGTCAAAAGGAGTGGAAACCACCGGAGACATCCGTCAAGCTGCCTCGATGTCCATCCTGCAATGAGGAGATGCAGCCCGGGTGGAAGGCTTGCCCATCGTGCGGTTATGCCCTGATTTCCGAGAACGGGAACGAGTGGGATCAACTTTGAACGTCCTCCAGATTCTCGCTCTCCAGCACTCTGAAGCCCGCTCCCTCGATCAGGTCCTTGATGCGACGAGCCTCCGGTCGAGAGAACGATTTCTTGTGCACATAGGCGATGTCAGTTCCGCTGGCCTTCATTGCCAAGGCGATAGAGGACAAGATGTGTTCGTCACCCCCTGCTTCCAGGACGTGCTTTGCCACCATGTGCCCGAAGTTCAACTTCTTCGTTAGTGTGACCTCGGTGAACCTGGGGGCGTAATGCCCTCCGCCGACCCCGATGACAACAGGGCCATCGATCGCCCGCCAGTTCAAAATAGCTTCCGCCAGAGCCGTGGCGGCGCCCAGATGCCCCCATTTGCTCTCATCGCTGCCTATCTCGACATAGGTAGTAG
>Ga0307376_10003419_pt1 | contig 14844 bp, 15 predicted proteins | sample TR2MG_FD_202536 | JGI IMG/M metagenome (GOLD analysis project Ga0307376, IMG submission 202536) | Soil microbial communities from Risofladan, Vaasa, Finland - TR-2 | ecosystem: Environmental > Terrestrial > Soil > Coastal area > Acid sulfate soil | place: Finland: Risofladan, Vaasa | collected...
ACATCACCAACTCTGCCTCTGACCACTTCTGCCCCAAGGTCCTTCACGGCCAGGTCAAGAAGAGTTCCAGCCTCTACTGTGGTGGCAACCTTTTTCCTTCCTGTTTTCTTGACGACCAGTCTCGAGATGAAAGCAATTGACTCATTGAAGCCAAGAAAACCTTCTTTATCGCAGAACACAACGCGGTCGGCATCGCCATCAAAGCAAATAGCCAAGTCAGCATTATGTTGCCTCAGGAAATCAACTGTGCCTTGGAGAGTGTCTTCCTTGGGTTCGGGATTTCTCCCTGGGAAAAGGCCATCGGGCTCGTCATTTACAGGTATCACATCAAGGCCCATCTGGACAAAGATGTCGCTGGCAAACTTGGAGGCAGCGCCATTACCGGGATCGACAACTATTTTCAGGCGGTGATTAAATCCTGGCATAGAAAACTTACCTCTAATAAAAGAAAGGTATCTTTGTTTCGCATCCTGTGCCTGCTCCAAAGTCCCTCTCTTCCCTTTACGGAATTGTTTTCCAAAATAAATCTTTTCTATCTCCGCCTCTCGAGCCTGGCTGTACCCCAGGGAATTCTCTGTGAAGAGTTTGATTCCATTGAATTCGGGGGGATTATGAGAGGCAGTGACCATGATTCCAGCGGCGAAGCCCGATTCCCGGGTGAGCAATGCCAGCGCCGGGGTAGGCAAAATGCCCAAGTCAACTACGTTTATGCCACAACAAAGCAAGCCCGAGTTGACTGCTTCCTTAATTACATCCCTGCTTATTCTGGTGTCGGTAGCGATACAAGCTGTGGAATCTGGAGGCAGTGTAGTGCCTATGGCTAAGGCAACCAGGCGGCAGAAATCAGGCGATAAATCCTGGTTGACTATGCCCCTGATGCCGCTGGTGCCAAATAATTTCCTTGTCTTCATTCCTGCCTTAAGCTGAGCTAGATAAAACATAGCACTGAATTAAGTAGTTTGCAACAACCACACGGTATAATAGCATATGCTAAACTATGCCTTCCGGTCATAAGCAACGCTGTTTTAAAAGCATATAATGACAAGGGAAATAGCTTTAACTCTGTTAGCCACCATTTCGCCCATCAGTGAATTAAGGGGTGGCATTCCGTTAGGTATACTACAATATGGGCTAGACCCCTTGTTTACTTTCTTTATAGCGGTCATTGCTAATGCCCTGATATTTTTCCCCATCTTCTTTGCCTTACGCCTCTTTTACGATAAGTTCCTGTACCGAATCCCTTTGTTCGACAAGTATCTGGATAATTTAAGAAAAAGAGGTAAGCCGAAAGTAGAGAAATATGGCTTTTGGGGACTGCTCTTCTTTGTGGCTGTGCCATTGCCTATTACTGGGGTATATACGGCGACCATTTTGGCCTGGCTGCTGGAGATGAATTGGAGGAGGGCCTTTCCTCCCATAGCAATCGGTGTAGTGATAGCTGGTGTTATCGTGCTCTTGGGCTCCCTGAGTGTAGTTGAGATGTTTAGTATCTTCGTCAAAAACTAGGAGTAGTCGTAGATGGCGTCGTAGTGCTCTTAATAACGCGCTTAATAGAGTTAGGGATACTCAGCATCCCATGGATTTTTTCAGGCTGGCTGATTTAGATTCCCATAAGCAATTCAGGAATGATTTTTACCGTAAGCGAACACAATGACCTTAGATGTAGCCTGTAACCAAAGGCTGGGTATCTTGGTGTACAGATACCCAGCCTTTCCGGTGATTCTACTACCCGCAGTATTAGCTTTAACTCTTTCCTATTCTGAACATCTTGGTCCCGCATACGGGACATACGCCTTGAGTGGCCGGCCTGCGGTTCTTCATGATGATGCTTCTGGTATTCTTCATTTCTCTCTTGGCACGACACTTCATGCAGTATGCTTGCATCTGTTCACCTCCCTTTTTATACTTTATACAAGGATAAGCCATCCATTACTCGAATGTCAATAGTTTTTCCTTAAATATCAAAAAAAGTCTTGCTACTTGTGTGTTATTCCTGATTCCACCACGGCGAGGAAATTCATCAAATGATGGTGGTCTGCTTTAGAACTTTGATGACCGAATTTCATCCTGATGAAATCGGCATGAATACTCCCTTGGCAAGTCCACTTGTGGCGGGTTGAGTTACCTACTTATAGTCAATTGCACAACTCCCTTATAATTCTTCCTTCTCTGGTGGGAGGGAATTTCTATCACACAAAACAAAGGACTTCGTAAGGCTCTCGGTCACCCTGACAAATCTTCGATTTGTCAGGGTGACAAGGGGATGGGAGTTTCACTCTCGCCTTTTCCGCTTTGGTCGAGATTCCGATTGAGGGAGAGGAATTCCACACGAGGTTATGAGGTTAACTATGAATGCTTTGATACACGAGTTAGACGAGATGTCGCTGGAGTACTTGTCGTGCCTGCTGACTTGCTCGGGCACGGTGACTGATTTGATTTTTTATTTCTAATGGAAGTTCAGCCATGGTCTTACCTGTCTCGGGAAGGAGAAAGATAGGGTCATAGCCAAAACCATTTTTCCCCTTAGCCTCAATGGCAATCATGCCCTGGCACTCGCCATAGCATAGCTCTGAGTGACCTCCTGGAGTAGCTATAGCAATGACGCACTTAAAGCAGGCTGTTCGTTGCTCCCAGGGAACGCCGTTAAGTTTGGCTAAGAGAAAGCTCACCCTTTCCGCATCGGTAGCAGCTTCACCAGCAAAGCGAGCTGACTTAACACCCGGCTCCCCATTAAGGGCGTCCACCTCCAGTCCTGAGTCATCGGCAAGAGCGGTGAACTGACTTAATTCAGTATAAGTAATGGCTTTTAACCGAGCATTTTGTTCGTAGTTGCTCCCCGACTCGGTGACGACTTTTGCTATTCCTTCTTCGGCCAGCGTGGTTATTTGATAACCAAGACCGTCTAAGAGAAAGCGATATTCACTGATTTTCCCTGGATTGGAGGTAGCCAAGAGAAGCTTCGGCATTTTGTTGTTAGATGTCTTGAAATCGTGATGCCAGCTTCTTTGCCACTTCAGGCATGGTAGTGTATTCCATTTCCTCAAGCGGCAGGCGATGTGGCTCAAACGGACCCATTCGGCGCAGGAAATCCGCTACAATGTTTGCTTGATGACGAACCTCATCGAAAGCAGGGTCATCGAAGAGGTCACGAGGCCCGACGAGCTTGCCATTAGCAAGTTGGAAACCAGCGGCTATTACTCTTGGTGGACCATCGAAGCGGCAAGGATTGCTTTCCCGGACAGCTACAGGCATTAAGGGGCCATGGTGCGAGCCTCTCATCCAGCCTTCTACTATGTTAACAGAAGCAAAGGGTTCCAATATTTCACCCACAGCGGGGAATTTTCCCTGGGAACGAACGATACAGACAGGGTCATCCTTGCCTATATATCTGCCTGCCATGAGAGATAATCTCTGAGTAGAGGAGACAGCAGCGATTTCACCGCTCTCCTTATGGTACACCGCTTTAACGGCATAGCGGCCTGGTGCGCCAAGAAAAACTAGCATGTCGTAAATTTCCTCGGGAGCGTTAAACCTGATTTTCTTGCTCTCTTTGACGTCGTGGACTTCAAATGTGAAGCCAGAGTGCATATTAGAAGCAATAACTAGTCCAATAGTGTTAAAAGGGTCAGCAAATATTTTATATAGCGGCAGATTCCAGGCACCAGATGCTGTCTTATCCGCCATAAATATAACTATGGTCTCCGCCTTGCGCTCGGAAAATTGCATCTCAGCCGTACCAGGTCCCATCCCCTTGACATTACCGGAGAAAGCATCAGATAGAAGGTCTTGTCCGGCACCATGTAGCTTCAATCTCTTAGCTACATTGGTGCATTCCACAAACGTATCCCAGGCTAACTTGTGGATTTTCTCGCTATCTTCGCCGTGCTGATGGGTCATTATCAACTGGAGGTCGTCGCCACAAACTGTAACGTGATAGTCTATGAGCAGCCCCTGACTCTGTGCATGTTCCAGTTTTTCTTTAGCCTTTTGTATTACATCGGGGTGGCTGGAGGAATGCCCGACATAGCCACCGATGTCTGCTTTGATAACGCTTAAAGTTAATTCCATTTCACCCTCCTTGCTTTAGTTTAACAATGGAAAGGGGTGAACGTCAATCCGGGATAAAAATTAGCCCCTCTTCACTGCTACCTAAAGCCTCCACCCTATTTTGGTGATAGAGTAAAGCAGTGTAAGCTTCCACCGCGGCGTCAAAAAAGTTGTGGTCAAGCATACCAGAATATGGCTTAAGACCAGGTAGAATGTCTCCTAGCTTGTCCTTAAGGAAGCTCATCCCTTGTTTGGTAGTTTTCCGGGGCAAGGTTTTGCCAAAGAGGCAGACTTTGCTGGCAAAGGGATAGACCTCAATGACTTGACCAGCTTGTTTCACATCGCGGCCAATGCTAGTTTTGAGCTCGATACCACAGTAGATCAAGTCCTTGATAAAAGTATTCTTGCTAGTGGGTTAACAAGGAATTCCTTGTTAACTCAATTCCTGGTCACACTGCCTGTTCTTCCTTGGAAATTTTGGCTTGCAAGGACAACTTTCTTCAAGATAGCATAACCCCAGTGGCAAGCTCAAGGGGGCATCAATGGCTATTATTTGAGGTGAATAGAAACTTAACAGAGCGACGATATCTCTATTCTTTGTTAAGAGGCCAAGGTAAACAAGTTGGAATTTACTATCCAATCCTAAACACGCGCTAGGTTTGGCTTCTGTTGACGTTAAATCGATGCCAAAGAAAGTGGGATACTTCATGTTGCTGGGGAAGATTTTTTGCCCAACCGTTTTAATATCTCTCTGGCTGCCACTATACCTGAGGCTGAAGCTTGGACTAAACCTCGGGTGACACCGGCGCCATCGCCAGCAGCAAATATATTACCGATCTCGGTCTCTAAACAAGAGGTCAACTTTAGCTGGCTAGAGTAAAATTTAACCTCTATCCCGTAAAACAAAGTATATGGAGAAGCGACGCCCGGAACTAGTTTGTCCATAGCTTGAAGCATTTCCACTATACTCTTGAGATAGCGATAGGGGAGGGCAAAGCTCAAATCTCCGGGGGTTGCCGCTTTTAAGCTTGGTTCGATGGGACTATTCTGGAGGCGAGCTTGTGTGGAGCGGTGACCATTCATTAAGTCTCCCAATCTCTGCACTAACACACCGCCACTAAGGATATTAGCCAGCCTTGCCAGATACTTACCATAGGCAATAGGTTCACGGAAAGGCTCGGTGAATGTGGTGCTCACTAAAAGGGCAAAATTAGTATTTTTTGTTCTGGGTTGGCTATAACCAATGCCATTGACCGTAATCACAGGGTCGGAGCCGCCTGTGGACTCCATAATTACCTCGCCTCCAGGACACATACAGAATGTTCTAACCCGGTCATTGAAACTTTTGGAATAAAATTCGAGTTTTGATTCATACAATGTCGCAGTTAGCTTCTCCATGGTCGTCATTGGTACTTCGATTCGGCAACCCACATCTACGGGGTTGGAATCAAGGCTTAGTTTAAGCCTCTCGGCTTCATTGCATAGCCATTCTGCCCCCTCCCTCCCCGGGGCTAAGATTAAGTAGCGACAGCTTAAGCTTTCACCATGGCTCGTTTCAACAGCTTTGACCACACCATCGTCAACTACAATATTCTCAATCGTTGTTCCCAGCCTTATATCTAATTTAGATGACAGATAATTCTGCATAGCCTTCAATGTTTCGTGGCAAAGCTCTGTCCCCAGGTGACGCAATTTAACAGGGGTTAATGTGAGCCCGACCGAGGCAGCCTCTCGCTCCAGTTCAGCTGTATTTCCTCCCACCCCATAAACTTTGGGAGGGGCGCCAAATTTAAGATAGATAGAATCAACATAATCTATGAGTGCCTGGGCTTGATCAAAACCGACCAATTCCTTGAGCCGGCCGCCTACTTGGGTGGATAAAGTTAGTTTGCCATCGCTGAAAGCTCCAGCACCTCCAAAGCCACTTACTAAATGGCATAGGGAGCAGAGGGCACAGCATCCACTTCTGTTTTGAACGGGACAAACACGAGTATCAATTTCTCCTCCCTTGTCCAGAAGCAAAACGTCGAGGCCGGCATTACATAATTCTAAGCTAGCGAATATACCTGCGGGACCAGCACCGACTATGGCGACATCATAACTTTTAACCATCTAAACTTATTCTGGTGGTTACTGACATAACTAATCAGTTAAAAGGTTTTTTGATTTGGAGATTTCATCGGCTGTGGAGTATAGGTCAAATTCTCTCCTTTCCACTTTCCCAATATAACTACTCAGTTGTTCATCTTGCCCAATTGACCTAAGCAAGTTATAAGTTAATTATTGTTCTATAGTTTTTTATGGAGCTTCTTTCGTTTTCTACCAGCTTAATTACGCGTGGTAGGGTCAAGTTTTCCCCCTTAAGCACCTGTTCAGCGAGCTTCATGGTGTTGTTCCATTGCGTGGTCAGAGTAGTTTACAGCTTTCTACATTGCCAGTCAAATAAGTTTAGTGGGGTTGTTCAAGTACATTCACTTGCCATTTTAAGCCCTTCAGCACTTGTCATCCTGGCCCTGAACGGAGTGAAAATGACATTGCTAAATGTTCTCTTTGCTGAGATGGCGAAGAGGTTCGAAGCTCAATTTACTTGTGCCGGATATGTTTATAGGCAGACTTTGGCAAAAAATGCTTAACGTGTTTTACATTTCTTTACAGTGGTTTGCCCAGAGGCATTATATATAGGGGCTTCATTTGTTCCTCTACCCCGAGGACTTTTCTTACCTCTTCATCATGAAAGGCGCCGACTTCCACTGTAGCTAACCCCAAAGCCACAGCTTGAAGGTGGATGTTTTCACCTACATGTCCCACCTCTATGTGAACATATCTTTCTCCGCGTCTGCCATATCTATAGGAAGTCCTGTGATAAAGAGCACAGATGACAATATCCACCGGGGCGTCGATAATAAATTCTTGATCCAGAGTTGCTCTGGCTAAATCTGGTCTTAAATCGGCCGGTTTGTGTAAGCTCAAGGAATGGGATTCTGCTTCATAGTGGTAAATGCCAGCCTGTAATTCTTCGGGAGTTTGTTCCGATTGCATCGGGACCTTGCTGGCAATGATACTTTGTTTACCAACGAACACAAAAATCTCCAGGGGATAGGTAGCTCCGGCACTGGGCGCTGCCCTGAACTCTCTAGTTCCGGTGATGCCCTGGGCCGACCAGAGTATTTGACCCAATTGAGATAAGTCTAGTGGATCCCTACGGTATCTACGAACCGCTCTGCGCTTTAGTACCGTTTCCTCTAATGAAACCTTGCCTTTCAATTGAGGTGAGGGAAGCTTAATTATGGTTTGCCTCATGCCAAGTTCTTCGCTACCGTCAAAATGACAAATAACATTTAGCCCTTGATAACGCCCATAGGTATAGCCATAGCCACTTTTCTAGAAATACCAGCCTGGTGAACCACCTCTATAACTTCAGTGATATCTTTGTAAGCTTGGGATGCCTCTTCAGCCAGCGAAGGGATATTTCCCGCCTTGATGGTAATACCTCTGTTCTCTAATTCTCGAGCTACATCTCTTCCCTGCATACTCCGCCTGGCAGCACCGCGACTTAACGCTCTCCCGGCACCATGACAAGTGGAGCCAAAGCTCTCAGACATTGCCTTTTGAGTGCCCACGGCAACAAAAGAACAACGTCCCATGTCTCCGGGCACGAGCACAGGTTGCCCCACCTCCTTGTAGCGTCTGGGAGTATCCTTATGGCCTGCCGGAAAAGCTCTGGTGGCTCCTTTGCGGTGGACACAAACTTTGAGCTTGCGCCCATCTATAGTATGCTCTTCTATTTTGGCTATGTTATGGGCGACATCATAAATCTGCCTCATGCCAAGTTTCTCGGGACTTTTACCGAAAATTTTAGAAAAACTTTCTCTAACCCAGTGGGCAATGCACTGCCGGTTAACCCAAGCATAGTTAGCAGCACATGCCATAGCAGCTAAATAATCTTGACCTTCTGATGATTCCATGGGAGCGCAGGCGAGCTGCCGGTCGGGGAGCTTTATGCCATACTTCGATACCGCCCCTTCCATGACACGCAGATGGTCAGTACATACTTGGTGACCAAAGCCGCGAGAGCCTGTATGAATTAAGACCAATATCTGATCTACCTCAGTAATGCCCATAATGCTAGCTATGTGGGAGTCGAATATCTCCTTCACCACTTGAATCTCAAGAAAATGATTTCCTGAGCCTAATGTGCCTGCCTGAGGCATACCTCGCTTTACTGCTTTATCGCTTACCTTACTGGGATCGGCACCACCGAGACATCCACCTTCTTCAGTAACATCCAAATCTTCCTCGGAACCCAGGCCACGCTTCACTGCCCAACGAGCTCCCTCAACCATCAACTGGTTCATCTCTTTTTGACTTACCATTATCTTCCCTTCAGAGCCAAGGCCCGATGGCACATTAAGAAATAATGCATTAATGAGCTCATTAATTCTGGGCCGCACTTCAGCTTCGCTGAGACCGGTACGCAACAGCCTTACACCGCAATTAATATCATAACCCACTCCGCCGGGAGAAATTACACCATTCTTAATGTCCATTGCCGCCACCCCGCCTATAGGGAAGCCATAGCCCCAGTGGATATCCGGCATAGCAAAGGAGTAACCTACTATACCGGGGAGAAATGCAACATTGGCAACTTGCTCTGGCGTTTGTTCATCACATATAGATTCCAGCATTTCCTTACTGGCATAGATTAGACCAGGAACCCTCATACCAGTTTTATAATTCTCGGGAATCTTCCAGCGATAATCGTCTATCTTAATAAGCTGTCCTTGCCATCGCGCCATGTCCGTAGCTCCTAAATGTCGAGAATTATCTGTGCCTTACAACCATCACCACTTTTATCTAGCTTTAACATATGATATGTGGCTGCTTTTACCCCTATCTTTATCTTATGTTTCATTGGGTCAAAATCTTCCCCGTAACAGGTAGCCTTAAGCTGATTATGAGTCAAACTTTCAATATCGAACCGGTTGAGCAAAATATGTTTGACATCAAAGAGGTAAATGAGCTCATTAAGCCATTCAACGAGCAAACTATCTCTGTCCTCGCTGCTTACTTCCAAATCGAGGTGCAATTTCTCTTCAACTCTTTCAGGCTCAGTAATCAAACTGAACAGAGCCAGAGCAGCATTGGAAAAAAGCTCCTCGAAATCTGTCCCGTAGGCTATGATGCCCACGTCAGCAGTATGGTCAATTATTTCAAAAGCCTTTTTCATTTCCCTAAGTCCATTATACAATAATAGCAGCGACATCTCCATTTACGCTTGCTCTTTTTGCACTTCACTCAAGCTGTTGTTACAATCAATACCAAGCATTGTGGCGGGACTTTTCCCCTTGAGCTGTCGAATTTGGCAAATTAGCAATTACCTTGTATGATTAAGATGGCAATGGGCAAATGTCTTTGTCAAACTTGACTTTTCCGTATGGAAAATTATATGGTTCTAGCGATTCAAGAAGCAAATACTAAGGGCAAAGTGAATCTACAGCTAGTAGCCCATTACAAGGAATTTAGCCAAGAGAGGTAAATGGTAATGCCCCCCCAGCAGTATATGGAATGTGCTCTATCCTTGGCTAAGTTAGCTATGGGATATACCAGTCCTAACCCAGCAGTGGGGGCAGTAGTTGTTAAAGATGGACTTGCTGTAGGCATGGGATATACTCAGCCTGCTGGCTCGGAGCATGCTGAGGTTATGGCACTTCGGCAGGCCGGTGATAAGGCGCAGGGTGCTACCATGTATGTTACCCTGGAGCCTTGCTCTCATTATGGGCGTACTCCACCTTGCACTCAAGCTATAATCGATGCCAGCATTTCAGAGATCTATATAGCCTTGCTTGACCCCAACCCGGTAGTTTCAGGGCACGGGATAGGCAAGCTAAATGAAGTAGGCATCAAGACCCATATAGGTATATGTCAACAAGAAGCTTCCGAAATAAACGAGGCTTATATTAAGCATATTACTACGGGTTTACCATTCGTCGTGGCTAAATTCGCCATGAGCCTTGACGGCAAGATTGCTACTAAAACCGGTGATTCTAAGTGGATAACCAACGAAGAGGCAAGAAAGTATGCACATGCCCTGCGCTATACTGTTGATGCCATAATGGTAGGGGTAAACACCATTATTGCTGATAATCCTCACCTCACCGCTAAAGGTTGTGGTGGTAGAGGTGGCATAGGAAAAATGCAGCCTCTACGCCTTGTTGTTGATAGTAAAGGAAGAGTACCATTGAACGCGCATATTTTTGAGTCACCAGGCGAGGTTTTACTCGCTGTAGCAGCACCTTTTGACTCTGTAAAGAAGGGAAAATTTGTAGAGGCGGGTGCCGAAGTACTGGAATTACCAGCCAGGGAAGGCTCGGTAGATATTGTGGAGTTGTTGAATTTGTTGGGGAAGCGAGAGATTGTCACTGTCCTAGTGGAGGGAGGTGGTAAACTTCTCGGTTCACTTTTTGACCACCACTTAGTGGATAAGGTATTGGCTTTCATTTCACCAATCATCATTGGCGGCTGTAAGGCTGTAAGCGTGGGGGGGGATGGCGTTGACAATATGGCTAAGGCACTGCGCCTTAGTCGAATTGACATCAAGAACCTTGGCGATGATATATTAGTTAGTGGATACGTGGAGAAACGATTACCGAAAGAGGCGTAGGTTTTTAGGTATATAGTATGTTCACAGGCATAGTTGAAGAGGTTGGCATAGTTAAGGAAACAAGCCGAGACCGTTTAGCCTTCGAATCCCATAAGGTGCTTGAAGGAACGAAAGTGGGCGATAGTATGGCGATTAATGGCGTTTGCTTAACTGTTGTCTCCTTGGAAAATCGCGGCTTCAGTGTTAATGTTATGCCTGAGACGCTACGTTGCACTAATCTCGGTAGTCTTCATTATAGCGATCAGGTAAATTTAGAAAGGGCACTGATACTGGGGGGACGCCTGGGTGGCCATTTGGTATTGGGTCATGTTGATGATACGGGAGAAGTAATGGATGTAACTAGCGAACAAACGGCCCGTATTATCAGAATTTCAGCACCAGCTAAACTAATGTCTTATATGGCAGATAAAGGCTTTATTGCCGTTGATGGTGTTAGTCTTACTATTGTAGGCCTTGATGGTTTCTCTTTCGTTGTGTCTCTAGTAGCTTACACTATGGAACATACTACGTTAGGGAGAAAAAGACCTGGAGACGTAGTCAATTTAGAAACAGATGTCATAGCTAAATATATTGAAGGTCTTAAGGAACAAAAAAGACAGAGTTTGAACCTTGAATTTCTTAGGGAATATGGATTTATCGGAGGAACCCACGATGCCATCGGTGACGGCTAACATTCCAGAGGCAATTGAAGATATAAGGGCAGGCAAGTTTATTATTCTCGTTGATGACGAGTCACGCGAAAATGAAGGAGACCTGGCCATGGCCGCTGAGGAGGTTACTCCTGAGGCAATAAATTTTATGGCTAAGCATGGCCGGGGACTGATTTGTCTTCCTATTATTGGTCAAAGGCTTGACGAGTTGGGAATACCATTAATGGTCACCAATAACACATCACGCTACTCCACTGCCTTCACAGTTTCTGTTGAGGCAAAAGACAAAATCACTACCGGTATCTCTGCCGCTGATCGAGCCCAGACCATAAAAACGGTGCTTAATCCTAATACCAAGGCGGGGGATCTGGCTCAGCCAGGACACATATTTCCCATTCGAGCCAGGGAAGGTGGGGTTTTAGTACGAGCAGGACACACCGAAGCTATTGTTGACCTGGCTAGGCTAGCTGGACTTTATCCTGCTGGCGTGATATGTGAGATTATGGATGAAGATGGCAATATGGCTCGTCTGACTCAGCTCGAGGCTATGGCTTCTAAGTTTAATTTGAGGATTGTAACCATTGCTGATTTGATTGCCTACCGTCTTCGTCATGAAAAACTGGTGCAAAGAGTAACCGAGGCTAAGTTGCCTACTATGTACGGCGAATTTACAGCCGTAGCTTATAAAAGCGCTGTTGACACCGCTGAACATATCGCCCTAGTTAAGGGTGACATATCACAATTGAATCGGGATGAGCCTGTGTTGGTACGTGTTCACAGTGAATGCCTGACTGGAGATGTCTTCGGTAGTTTGAGATGTGATTGTGGGGTTCAGATTGAGATGGCTTTACAGAGTATAGCCAAAGAAGAGAGAGGTGTTTTTCTTTATATGAGACAGGAAGGGAGGGGAATTGGGTTTCACAACAAGCTGTGTGCCTATGCTCTTCAGGACCAGGGACTGGATACTGTGGAGGCTAATATAGCTTTAGGTTTTGCTCCTGATTTGAGAGATTATGGGGTGGGCGCCCAGATTTTGGCCGACTTAGGTTTACATAATATTAGATTGCTTACCAATAACCCCAAGAAAGTGATTGGGCTAGAAAGCTATGGAATTAAGATAGTCGAGGCTGTTCCCTTGATAGCCCCGCCTACCTCTTATAATATCCGTTATTTAGAAACCAAGCAAAAGAAGTTAGGACATATTCTAGGTATACAGGAGGGTAAGTAATGGCTAAGTATTATGAAGGTATCCTGATAGGCAAAGGGCTTAAGTTTGCCGTGGTTGTTTCGCGCTTTAATGAGCTAATAACCACGAAGCTGCTTGAAGGAGCAAGAGATGCTTTGTTGCGCCACGGTGTCGTTGAGAGTGACATTGATATTGTCTGGACTCCAGGTTGTCTAGAAATCCCGCTTATAAGCAAAAAGTTAGCACTGAATAATAAGTACGATGGTATCGTGTGTCTTGGCGCAGTGATTCGTGGCGGTACTTCTCATTCTGAGTATGTTGCTTCCGAGGTAAACAGAGGAATTGGCAAGGTGAGTTTGGATACTGGCTTACCACTAATACAAGGCATAATCACAGCTGATACTTTGGAGCAGGCTATCCAGAGAGCGGGGGCTAAGGAGGGGAATAGAGGCTTTGCTGCTGCAGTAAGCGCCATTGAAATGGCAAACCTGCTTAAGGCTATTGAGTGACTTTATAAACCTTGTCCCCTCGCCTTGCTCTATCGGGAACTTTTATACCTATAAGGTCGCCTGGCTTGCCCTCGGTAATATTAACGCGTTCAATCTGCATGGATTCTACAGTAAGCTCCATATCTGTAGTGCTGCCCTTGATGTGAATTTTATCGCCTATTTTCAATATGCCACTCAACGTTATGCCAGCTACCACAGGCTTAGCAAAAAAATCCGTCACATTACCAATTTCTACTTCTTCCATCTCCAAATACCTCCTTTCAGGCAGATATCATAAACTTTTTCTAATCAAAAATCAATATAGAGAATCAGTTATATCTTGACAAGTCTCGCTGCTATACGTATGATAGTAAGTCAAAGAAATCTGATTGGAGGTGATAAACCATGACTGAGAAACAAGCAGGACAACCATATGCTATGGAAGAGATACTTTCTTTCGACCGCATTAAGAGGGCTATGACAAGCAGGGTTTTGGATAGGATAGAAGACTTATGGCAGGGGAAAAAGCCAATAGGTGTTGAACAGATGAACGAAGTGATCGCGGATGAATGGCAGAGAGTAAAGGAGTCAGTAAGGTCATCTCCAGCAGCACGGGAAGCCTTTCGTAAGTATTTGGAACGCACCGTCTCTGAACAAATAGACAGGTTAATGAAAGAAGATAAAGCTGAGTTAGAATCATTAGGCGTTGTAGAGAAGAGTCTATAAATTGGTTTCGCAAGATAAAGCTGATCCAATCGAACAAGTCAACCGGGAGTTGGATATAGGGCAGTTAGTTAAGCGCCTCGATATGTTAGATGAGAGGCTGGATAATATGGATTCTATAGTAACATCGCTCGTAGAAAGGGTGATGGGAAGGCCTCTTGTTATGGAAGTGACCTGCCCTAATTGTGGTCAAACTATACAGGTCAATATCACCAGCGGTGTAAGGCTGAGAGGTAAAGAATAGCCACAGCCGGCATTCTATTTTATCAATGTTTAATTTCTAAGTCGTTCAATGACAAGTAATCTTCTATTTCTTCGATATTATCAAAGGTTTGCCCTGTTTAGTTATGTTTGCTACAATCGTCAAACGGGCGGTTAGCTCAGTGGTTAGAGCGCTGCGTTGACATCGCAGAGGTCACTGGTTCAAGTCCAGTACTGCCCATTTTTTGATGGAATCATAGTTGATTTATAGATTTATGATAGAGGATTTTAGATGAAATCAAAAAAACAGATTGAACCCATGGAACGGATGCGACACTCCGCATCTCATATCATGGCTGAGGCAGTACAGTGTCTTTTTCCCGAGGCTAAATTTGGCATCGGGCCGACAATTGAGGATGGCTTTTATTATGACTTTGAGCTGCCACGCCCGTTAACACCGGAAGATTTGCCCACAATCGAGAACAAGATGAGGGAGATTATTAGTCGGAATGTACAATTTGTTACAGAGGAGATAAGCAAGGATAAAGCGCGTGAGCTCTTTGCTGCCCAGCCTTACAAATTGGAGTTAATTGACGAGATTCCCGATAGCAGCGTAACTATCTATAAACAAGGTTCTTTCACCGATTTGTGTCGTGGCCCTCATCTAGCTTCTACTGGTGAGGTAAAGGCATTTAAACTTACTCATGTAGCTGGAGCATACTGGCGTGGCGATGAGAAGCGGCCCATGCTGCAAAGAATTTATGGTGTGGCTTTTGAAAGCCGAGAGGAGCTTGATGACTATTTGTCACGGCAAGCTGAAGCCACTAAGCGCGATCATAGGAAACTGGGCAAAGAACTTGACCTCTTCAGCATTCACGAAGAGATTGG
>Ga0307376_10003421_pt1 | contig 14841 bp, 14 predicted proteins | sample TR2MG_FD_202536 | JGI IMG/M metagenome (GOLD analysis project Ga0307376, IMG submission 202536) | Soil microbial communities from Risofladan, Vaasa, Finland - TR-2 | ecosystem: Environmental > Terrestrial > Soil > Coastal area > Acid sulfate soil | place: Finland: Risofladan, Vaasa | collected...
CCTGCCTTTTTCGGCCGCCCTGGCCGGCGCCCGGCAGGTTCTGCCCGGTCCCCGGCCCACCCCGGCTTCTCTGGCCCGCCTGATCGAGAGTGAGAAGGTCACCGTGGCGGCGGGGGTGCCGACGGTGTGGATGGGCCTGGCGGAACTTCTGGAGCGGGAAGAACATGATCTTTCCAGCCTGCGCGTCGCCGTCTGCGGCGGTTCGGCCGCGCCCCGCGCCTTGTTGGAAGCCTACGACCGGCTGGGTGTGACCATCGTGCATGCTTACGGCATGACCGAGACCACTCCCCTGGCCACGGTATCCCGGCTGAAAAGCCGAATGGAGGACTGGCCGCCGGAGCGCCAGTACCAGGTGCGGGCCAAGCAGGGCTGGGTGGTGCCGGGGCTGGAGATGCGGGTGGTGGACGGCCGGGGGCAGGAAGTGGCCCACGACGGCCAGGCCATGGGTGAACTGTGGCTTAGAGGACCCTGGGTGGCGGATGCTTACTACCGCGAACCGGAACGCAGCCGGGAAGTCTTTGCCGGTGGCTGGCTGCATACCTCGGATATCGTGACCGTCGATCCGGACGGCTTCATAGCTATCGTAGACCGGTCCAAGGACCTGATCAAGAGCGGCGGCGAATGGATCTCCTCGGTGGACCTGGAAAACGCCATCATGGCCCATCCGGCGGTAAGCGAGGCGGCGGTGATCGCCGTGCCCCACCCCAAGTGGGTGGAACGGCCGCTGGCGTGCGTGGTCCTGAAACCCGCCTTTGCGGACCAGGTGGACGAAGCCGCCCTGCTGGAATTCCTGGCCGGCAAGGTGGTCCGCTGGTGTTTGCCCGACCGCATCGTCTTTTTGGCCGAGATTCCCAAGACCAGTGTGGGCAAGTTCAGCAAGAAGAGGCTTCGGGAGCTCTATACCACCGAGGCACTTTAAGATTCGTTCCCGCCGGGCCCGCCAGTCAAGTCGAGGGCCAACTGGCGGCAAACGTCCCCGGCCAAGTCGATCAGGTGAACGCAGCCCTGTGCCCCGCCCATTATCGCGGCAATATTCCTTTTGTCTGTCTTGGTCAGGTCCGTGCCGGCCAAGCCGGCCACAGTGCTTCCGGCCTCCTTGCACACGGTGTCCGGGGCCCGGCGTACCCGGCCCCGGGCCTCGACCACGGTGAAGCCGGGAGTGGTCCGGATGGTCAGACCGACATTGTGGAAGGAGTCAGCCATGGCGGCGCTGATGAGGAAGTCGTCCTCCGGCAGGCGGTGCCACACCGCGCTCTTGAAGCGGTTGAACAGCACGTCTGTCCGCTCCTGGTCGGCGACGTGACAGGCCCAGTCCGCCTTCACCCGGTCGAGGTTGGAGTAGTAGCGGCAGGAGTCGCGATAGTTTTCCCGCCAGTATTCGTCATAGTCCTCCAGGCAGGCGAAGTTGCGCTCGGCAATCAGGAAGGTTTCGGCCTGAATGATGCCCCGCACCGTTTCGGCAAAGAGTCCGCCCGCCACGGGATGAAGCCCGGTCAGGGCCTTCTTCATAGCCGGGCCGGATCCGAAGTAGGCGGTCAGACCGTGCAACGCGGGGACCGGCCGGCTCACCGGCCGTTCTTTTTCCTGACGGAAGATGTCCCAGCGGGCTTTTCTTATTTCCAGGGTTCCGGGATCCAGGTCGAGGCTGGCCATGGCTTCCATGGTGATCGTGAGATAGGTGGTACGGGCCTGGACCAGGTTCTTTTCCGGCCGGGTAACCATGCAGTGCCAGTGACGTTGACCGAGATATTCCATGTAGACCGTCTCCCATCCGTTGCCGCCTGTGTTGTCTTGAGAGAATATTCTCGGCCGCAGGCTTTTTTCCTGCGGCCGTTCCGCCCCGGGCGGCTGTCACAGCGGCTCCCTTTCCGTACGGACAACGCCGTAACGGGTGGTGGGACCGGATGGTCTCCGGCAAGCCGTTGCCGCCGGAACAATCTCAGTGGTTGGGGTTGCCAATCATCACCATGCTGACCAACCGGTCAGGGTGCCTTTTCGTCACCTGCGGCGGGGTCCTGCCGGTCCTGCTGGGGCGGCAGGCTGGCCACCGCTATCAACGGCCAGTTGGCCGACCAGGCGGTCCGGTAGACGCGGCTGCCATTAAGCTCCCAGTGCGGCGAGACGAAGATACCGCCTCTAGGCCGGCTGTGCCGGAGCGGGCTTTTCATAACGTCCTCGCACCGGGAACCGGCGTCTTGCCAGAAGGCGCCTGTCGGGCCGGACCCCTCCAGACCGGCATCGATGGTCAGGACAGCGGGTGTGCGTAAACTGCGGCAGATGGCCAGGATGCCCCGGCAGGCCTCGGAAGAGGCGGATTCGGTCGCCCGGAGGCTGGCGTTGAGACATGTTACCCGGATGCCGTCGAAGTCGATGGCCGCCCGTTGCAAAGCCAAGTCGGTCTTGAAGTTCAAACGGTGGGACGTATGGTGGATTACGGGGTAGCGGCTTAAAAGGGCCAGGCCGCTGCCCAGGCGCCCGGGCAGGCGGCCGGCCGGTACAAAGGCATAATACATGGACAGCCATTTGGCCAGAACACGGGCTTGGTCGTCGAAATAGCTGCGTGGACAGTAGCGGTCGACATCCTGCAGACCCACCAGTCCCGCCCCACTTTCTTCCACCACGCGGGCCGCCCGTTCCAGGGAAACCGTGCCCTCCCTGGTTTTCCCGTGGCCTATGTTGAAACTCATCACTATCAATTCACCCATCTACCCGCCCCCTTGATCTATTGTAAGGGGGGCACGGGCCAATTGTTACCGCGGGGCCGGCTCCGGTCCGAAAATGACCTTTGAAGCGCCGCGCAAGCCCGTTACCTGGCCAAGTACGGCCCGGCCTGGTATAATTGAAGGAGGAAGGAGCGTAACGCTTGGTTGGGGAAACCCGCGCTCAGCGGGTCCGGCCGGTCCAAGGTGTCCGGCGCGGTGCTCCCGGTCCGGCGGGCAGGTTTTGAGCATAGTCATACTGGCCATAGAGACTTCCTGTGATGAAACGGCCGTTGCCGTGGTGGAAGACGGGTTCCGGGTGCTCGCCGACGTCGTCCATTCACAGGTTCCGGACCATCAAAAATTTGGCGGCGTTGTGCCGGAAGTGGCGTCGCGGCAGCACCTGGAGGCAGTCAACCCGCTCCTGGAAGAGGCCCTGTCCCGGGCCGGCATGGACTGGACCGGCGTACATGCCGTGGCGGTTACTTACGGGCCCGGATTGGTTGGGTCACTCCTGGTGGGGGTAACCGCGGCCAAGGCGGCGGCTTTTGCCCTGGATAGGCCGTTGATCGGGGTTAATCACCTCGAGGGGCATGTTTACGCCAATTTCCTGACCCAGACAGATCTACACTTTCCCCTGTTGGCCCTGGTGGTATCGGGCGGCCATACCGACCTGGTCCATATGGCCGGACACGGCCGCTTCGCGCTACTGGGCTGCACCCGCGACGACGCAGCAGGGGAAGCTTTCGACAAGGTGGCGCGTCTGCTCGGCCTGGGGTATCCCGGGGGCCCGCTCATCGAGCGAGCGGCGGCGGGCTGCGACCCCGGGGCGGTTAGTTTACCCCGGGCCTACCTGGAGCCGGGGAGCCTGGATTTCAGCTTCAGCGGCCTGAAAACGGCGGCGGCCAAACTGAAGGCCCAGGGTTTGGCTTCCGGGGTGATTGCCGCCGCCTTTCAAAGGGCGGTGGTGGATGTGCTGGTTGATAAAACGTTGGCGGCCGCCGGGCGCTGCGGGGTCCGGACGGTTCTCCTGGCCGGCGGCGTGGCCGCTAACGGTCTCTTGCGGGACGAACTGGCCGCGCGGGTGGAGGGTGCCGGCCTGCGCTTTTGTTGTCCGCCACGGCACCTTTGCACCGACAACGCGGCCATGATCGGTTGTGCCGCCTACTATCGCTTGTTAAGGGGGGATCTGGCCGGCCTGGACTTAAACGCCGTACCCGGCCTGCCTCTGGGTGACTGAGCCCGCGTTCCTCCGTGCCGCGTTAGACAAATCTTTGTTCTGTGGACTTCTCCTTGTGGATAATGTGGATAAGCCTGTTAATAACAATGGCAACACGGCGTTGGGTTGTGAGCTATCTTGTCGAAAGGTAGCGGGTACTGTTGAAAGCCGGCCGGAGGGCCGGGAGGAGGTCATATTTTGCCCGTCAGCCAGATTTCCATTTTCGTGCCCAACAAGGCCGGCTGGTTGAGCAGCGTCAGCCGTCTGTTGGGGGAGAACGGGGTGAACATCAGGGCTCTTTCGATCGCCGACACCACCGATTTTGGCATTTTGCGGCTCATCGTCAGTGACCCCGCAAAGGCCCACAGTCTTTTGCGGGAAGCGGGGATGACCGTTACCAGCACGGAGGTGGTGGCGGTGGCGGTGGATGACAGACCGGGCGGCCTGGCCGGGGCCCTCCTGGCTTTGGAAGGGCAGGGGATCGGCATCGAGTATCTTTACGGCTTCGTTCAAAAAGAGGGAGACCGGGCCCTGGTGGTCCTGCGGGTGGAAAACGTGCCGGCCGCGGAAACAGCCCTGTCCGGGGCCGGAGTGCGCGTGCTGACCGGGGATGAGATCTACCGGCTCTAGTCCCGGCGGGCAAACGGGGGGATAGTGTCAAAAATCCGTTAATACGCGGAGGAATTAGCATGTCCAAGAGCGAATTAAGAAGTTTAGTTTTAGACAAAAGAGCTGCCCTGGATCCGGCTGCGCGAGACGCCAAAAGCCGGGAGATTGCCCAGCGGCTCTTTGCCATGGAGATCTGGCGGCGTTCCCGGACCATCATGGTTTATCTGGACTTCCGCTCCGAAGTGGCCACCGGTCCGATAGTGGAGAGAGCGCTGGCCGAAGGCAAGACGGTGGCCGTGCCGAAAACCGAGGTGGCCGGGCGAAGGCTAATTGTGTCGGTTCTTTCGAACTATCCGCAGGACCTGGTATCCGGCACCTGGGGCATTCTCGAACCCCGGGCGGATTGTTTGCGACCGCTTCCTCCGGACCGGCTGGACCTGGTGCTGGTGCCGGGGGTGGCCTTTGACGGATCGGGCAACCGGCTGGGTTACGGGGGTGGTTTCTACGACCGGTTTTTACCCTTCTTGCGGGACGGGGCGGTCACTGTAGCCCCGGCTTTCGAAGTGCAGGTGCTGGAGCGGGTGGAGACCGGGGCGTATGATGTGCCCGTGGACCTGATTGTGACCGAGGAGCGGGTCATCGATGCCCGGGCGGGACACAGAGGGTCACAGCGGGACCATAATTTGGGGGAGGGGGAAGATAAGTGAGTTGCGATTGTTGTGGGGGAGACGGCGATGAGGACCGGGAGGCTGCGGCCTTGCAGAAAGTGCTGGCCGAATACCGGGAAAGACCGGGGGCGCTGATTCCGGTTTTGCAGGAGGCCCAGAACATTTACGGCTATTTGCCGCCCCGGGTCATGCAGGAGATTGCCGGGGAATTGAAGATGCCCTTTGCCAGGGTATTCGGGGTGGCCACTTTTTACGCGCAGTTTCACTTCAAACCGCGCGGGCGTAACGTCGTGCGGGTCTGTCAGGGCACGGCCTGCCACGTGCGGGGCGGCGAGCGGATTTATGAGGCGGTGGCCAAGGAGTTGGGTGTCGGGAAAGGCGATAGTACGGAAGACGGACGCTACACCTTTGAGACGGTGGCCTGCCTGGGTTGCTGCGGCCTGGCACCGGTGGTCATGGTTAACGAAGATACGTTTGGCAGATTGACCCCTGGCGCTATGGGGCAGATCCTGTCCAAATACGAATAGGAGGGGCCAGGTATGAGAACATTGAGCGGCCTGCGGCAGCAGTTGGTGCAGGCATTCCGGGAAGCGCAAAACCGGCCCCGCGTAGTAGTGGGCATGGGTACGTGCGGCATCGCCGCCGGGGCGGACAAGGTGATGGCCGCCGTCCGGTCCGAGGTGGCCGGGCGGACTTTGGACGTGGACGTCTGCTTCACTAGTTGCATAGGATCCTGTTACAAGGAGCCGACCGTGGAGATCTCGCTGCCGGGCAAGCCTGCGGTGGTTTACGGCGACGTAACGCCGGACCGGGTTCCCGCGCTTTTGGAGGAGCACCTGGAAGGCGGTAAGCCATATGCGGAACTGGCCCTGATGCAGATTCCCGGTGAGCACGAACCTTATCCGGATATTGTCCTCATGGATGCGTCCCCTTACTACGTGAAGCAGGTGCGTACGGTTACGTCGCGCCTGGGGCGCAACAACCCCGAGAGCATCGAGGAATACATCGCCACCGGGGGTTACGAGGGACTGGAAAAGGTGCTGGGCCTGAGCCAGCAGGAAGTGATCGACGAAATTAAGAAGTCCGGCCTTCGGGGCAGGGGCGGGGCCGGGTTCCCCACCGGTATGAAGTGGCAGTTCGTGCATGATGCCCAGGGGGATAAGAAGTATATCGTCTGCAACGCCGACGAGGGCGATCCGGGTGCTTTCATGGACCGCAGCGTCCTGGAGGGCGACCCGCACTCCGTGTTGGAAGGGATGATGATAGCCGGCTACGCCATCGGGGCCGACGAAGGCTACATCTACTGCCGGGCCGAGTATCCGCTGGCCATCCACCGCCTTAACAAGGCCATCAGCCAGGCGGAGGAACAGGGCCTCCTGGGTGACAACATTCTGGACAGCGGTTTTTCTTTCCATCTGCACATCAAGCAGGGCGCGGGTGCCTTCGTCTGTGGCGAGGAGACGGCGCTGCTCGCCTCCATCGAGGGCCGGCGGGGTATGCCCAGGGTCCGGCCGCCGTTCCCGGCCCAAAAAGGACTCTGGGATAAGCCCACCAACCTCAACAACGTGGAGACTTACGCCAACGTGCCCTTCATCATCCGGCGGGGCGGCGACTGGTATGCCTCCATGGGTACGGAAAAGAGCAAGGGATCGAAAGTCTTCTGCCTTACCGGCAAGATCAACAACACCGGCCTGGTGGAGGTGCCCATGGGCATCACCATGCGGGAGATCATCTTCGACATCGGCGGCGGCATCCAGGACGGCAAGAAGTACAAGGCCGTGCAGACCGGCGGACCTTCCGGCGGCTGCATTCCCGAAGAGTATCTGGACCTGCCCGTCGACTACGAGTCGCTGGGACGGGTGGGCGCCATCATGGGTTCCGGCGGCATGGTGGTCATGGACGAGGGAACCTGCATGGTGAACATGGCCCGCTACTTCCTGTCCTTCACCCAGAGCGAGTCGTGCGGCAAGTGCACGCCCTGCCGGGAAGGCACCAAGCGGATGCTGGAAATCCTCGAGCGTATCACGGAAGGCAAGGGAGTACCGGAGGACCTGGACACCCTGGAGAAGATGGGCAACGTGATCAAGAACACCGCCCTGTGCGGTCTCGGTCAGACCTGTCCCAACCCGGTGCTGTCTACCCTGCGCTATTTCCGCCACGAATACGAGGCCCACATCAACGACAAGCGTTGCCCGGCCAAGGTGTGCCAGGCCCTTTTGGTCTACACCATCAACCAGGAGACGTGCACCGGCTGCGGCGCCTGCGCCAGGGCCTGTCCGGCTGCGGCCATTACCGGCGAGAAGAAGGCGCCTCATGTCATCGATCCGGCTCTCTGCATCAAGTGCGGCAGTTGCCTGCAAAAATGTAAGTTCGGCGCCGTGGAACTGGGTTAGGAGGGAAAAAATGGCCAGCGTACAATTAACCATCAACGGACGGCCGGTGGCCGTGCCGGCCGGGACCAGCGTGCTGGATGCGGCCCGCAGGAAGGGCTTTTTCATACCTACCCTGTGCCACGATCCCCAGGAGCCGGGCTTCGGCGCCTGCCGCCTCTGCATCGTGGAAATCAAGGGCATGCGCAACCTGCCGGCTTCCTGTGTGACCACGGTCAGCCCCGGTATGGAGGTGGAAACCGAGTCCCCGGCGGTTGTGGAAGCCCGGCAGACCATCTTGGAGCTTCTTTTGGCCAACCATCCCCTGGACTGCCTGACCTGTGAAAAGAACGGCGACTGTCGCCTGCAGGATTACGCCTATCGCTACGGCGTCAAGGGCGAGCGCTTCACCGGCGAAAAGCACCATTACCCGGTGGACCTCTCCAACCCGTATATCGCCCGCGACCTGAACAAATGCGTGCTGTGCGGCCTGTGCGTGCGTACCTGCGACCGGGTGGCGGACCGGCGGGTGCTGGATTTCGCCTATCGCGGTTTCGACACCCGGGTAGCTACGGCTATGGACCAGCCGCTCGGTGAATCCGCCTGTGTATCCTGCGGTCGTTGCGTGGCCGTCTGTCCGGTCGGAGCCCTCACCTTCCGTTCCCTGGCCGGTCAGGGGCGCACCTGGCAGATCAAGAAGGAGCCAGTGACCTGCACCTTCTGCGAGGCCGGCTGCACCTTCGACCTGAACCGTAAAAACGGACGGGTGGTCGCCGTCACGCCCCGCGAGGCCGGACCCGGCCGGCCGCTCTGTCTCAAGGGTCGTCTGGGTATGGAACTGCGCTTCATCAAGGATGCCCAGGCACCCCTTCTGAAGAAGGACGGTCAGTTCGAGAAGTCGTCCTGGGCTGAAGCGCTGGGTCTTACAGAGATCATCGACCGCATGCGGGAGAGGGGGGAAATCTAGCGTGCCTGACGTAAACCTCACCATCGACGGGGTGCAGGTTACCGTTCCCGCGGGTACCACCGTGCTGGAGGCGGCCCGGACGGCCGGTATTTTTATCCCCACCCTGTGCCACGATCCCGAGTTATCCAGCCCGGGCGCCTGCCGCCTGTGCATCGTCGAAATACCGGGTATGCGCAACCTGCCGGCTTCCTGTGTGACCACGGTTTCCGAGGGAATGGAGGTCAAGACGGCTTCCGACGCCGTGACCGAGGCCCGGCAAACCATCCTGGAACTGCTGTTGGCCAACCACCCCGTGGATTGCCTGACCTGCCAAAAGAACGGCGACTGCCGGCTGCAGGACTACGCCTATCTCTACAGTGTCCGTACCAACCGCTTTGGCGGCGAAAAGCATGCTTATTCCGTCGAGGAAGACAACCCCTTCATCGTGCGGGACATGAACAAATGCATCCTGTGCGGTAAGTGTGTGCGCATGTGCGCCGAGATCCAGGGCAACAACGTGGTCGATTTCGCCTTCCGCGGCTTCGACACCAAGGTGGCCCCGGCCCTGAACACCGGCCTGGGCGGACCCGATTCCAATTGTGTTTTCTGCGGCAACTGCGTTTCCGTATGCCCGGTGGGGGCGCTGGCCGAGCGGGATATGCTGGGCCAGGGGCGCTATTGGGAAATCGACCGGGTGCGCACCACCTGTCCTTACTGCGGTACCGGCTGTACCCTGGGCCTGAACGTGAAGGACGGCCGGGTGATCGGCGTTACCTCGGTCCCGGACGGCGACGTCAACGGGCGGGCCCTGTGTGTCAAGGGACGCTTCGGCTACGGCTTCATCCACCACGCCGACCGGCTCAAGACCCCGTTGATCAAGCGGGACGGTCGCTTCGAGGAAGCTACCTGGCCTGAGGCCCTGGCGCTGATTGCCGACAAGATGGGAACAGTTAAACAGGAGTACGGCGCCGATGCCATCGGGGTATTCAGCTCGGCCCGGTGTACCAACGAGGAAAACTATCTCATGATGAAACTGGCTCGCGCGGTGTTCGGTACCAACAATATCGACCACTGCGCGCGCCTCTGACACGCCCCTACCGTCGCCGGTCTGGCGGCAGCGTTTGGCAGCGGGGCGATGACCAATTCCATCAGCGAGATCCGGGATGCCAAGTTTATCCTGGCTATCGGCACCAATACCACGGAAAACCACCCGGTGATCGGGACCAAGGTCAAGCAGGCCCTGGCCAGGGGGGCCACTCTGGTGGTCGTCGACCCGCGGGCCACCGAACTGGGCCGTCTGGCCCACTGGCACCTGCAGATCAAGGCGGGCACCGACATCGCTCTTTTGAACGGCCTGGCCCACGTCATTCTGGCAGAGGGACTGTGGGACAAGGAATTTGTAGAAAACCGCACCGAGGAGTTTGCCGCCTTCCGGGAAGCCGTGGCCGGCTACACACCGGAGAAGGTGGCGGAAATAACCGGGGTGGCGGCGGAAGCTATACGGGAAGTAGCCCGGGGGTACGCCGGGGCTGAAAGTGCCACCATCCTCTACACCATGGGAGTTACGCAGCACATCTGCGGCACCCACAACGTCATGGCGGTGGCTAACCTGGCCATGCTCTGCGGTCAGATCGGCAAGCCCTCTTCCGGGGTCAACCCGCTGCGTGGCCAGAACAACGTCCAGGGCGCCTGCGACATGGGAGCCCTGCCCAACGTTTTCTCCGGCTACCAGCCGGTGGCGAGCGACCCGGCGCGGGCCAAGTTCGAGGCGGCCTGGGGCGTGCAATTGCCGCCGATGGCCGGGTTGACCGTGGGCGAGATGCTGGCGGCGGCCGGAACCGGTATCAAAGCCTTGTATGTCCTGGGGGAAAACCCGGTCCTTTCCGACCCGGACTCCACCCATGTGATCAAGTCGCTGGAGAAACTGGACTTATTGGTGGTCCAGGATATCTTCCTCACGGAAACGGCCGCCCTGGCCGACGTGGTGCTTCCGGCGTCCAGCTTCGCCGAGAAGGACGGCACCTTTTCCAACACCGAGCGGCGGGTCCAGCGGGTCCGCAAGGCCATTGACCCGCCGGGACAGGCAAAAGCGGACTGGGAGATCATTGCGGCTGTATCTGCGGCCATGGGTTATCCCATGTCCTACACTTCGGCGGAAGAGATCTTCGACGAGATGCGGGGCCTGACCCCGTCTTATGCCGGGATCAGCTACACCCGGTTGGAGCGGGGCGGCTTGCAGTGGCCGTGTCCCAATGAGGAGCACCCGGGTACCCAGTACCTGCACGCCGGCCAGTTTTCGCGGGGTTTGGGCAAGTTCCACATGGTGGAGCACGTGCCGCCCGCCGAACTTCCGGACGCCGACTACCCGCTGGTACTCAGTACCGGCCGGCGTCTGGCCCATTACCATACCGGTACCATGACCCGGCGCAGCCCGCTCCTGGAAGCCCATTACGGACAGGAACACCTGGAGATAAGCTACGAGGACGCGGCGGCCCTCCATATCGCGGACGGGGAGGTCGTGCGGGTGACTTCCCGGCGGGGCGAGATCGAGATCAAGGCCAGGGTGACCGACATAGTTGCCCCCGGTCTGGTGTTTACCAGCTTCCATTTCCGGGAGTCGTCCGCCAACATGCTGACCAACCCGGTCTATGACCCGGTGTCCAAGATACCGGAGTTCAAGGTTTGCGCGGTCAGGGTTGAGAAAATAGCCTGAGAAGAACGACTTATAGAGAAGGGGAGAGGAAGATGGCTGAGAAGAAACCGGTGGTAATCAAGATCGGCGGTGTGGAGTTGACCATCCCGCCGGAGGCGAAGGTGAAGGATGTCACCGCGGCGGCCGGGGTGACCATTCCCAAGCTGACCATAGACGCCACGACCTGCAAGGGGTGCCAGCTGTGCCTCAAGGGCTGTGAAAGCGGGGCCATCAGCGGGGAAAAGAAAGTCGCCCACGTCATAGACCAGGAGAAGTGCGTGCAGTGCGGCGAGTGCCTGGCCAAGTGCAAGACGGGTTCGGTGGTACCGGCGTAAAGCGCTGGGAACAAGGAAGGGGAGCCTGCGGGCTCCCCTTTTTCATGCCCGCGGCTAGCCTAAAGGTGTCTGGAAGGAAGGATTCCGAACCGGGGTGGGGCAGAAAGCTTCCGGCCAAGAAAAGGCCGGGTTTTGGCAAGACATTTTCCTAAAACCGGGCATAGGCTCATTATTCCCGTCATATACTTAATGTACATAATGTACACTAAGTGCTATGCTGGGGGTGCAAAGGGGAGATGGGTATGCTCACCGAAATCCAGTTTACGATGGCCCGAAAATCTACCACCGAATGGTTCGACAATGTCTGGCACCGTTACCTGCCTGCTCTGATCAAGCGGCGTCAGGCTCAAGAGATTCTGGTTATACGCCGGGACTTGCAGCAGGATATACTGGCGGCCTACAAGTTCAGACCAGAGGTGTCGCCGGAAGAAGACGGTTCAGTAACCCTGTCCCTGGATGAACTTGATTTGGCCGTCAATGCGCCGACTATCGAAGAGGCCGCTGATCAACTGACGCAGGAGATAAAGATCTACGCCCAGGATTACTTGGACCGGCTGCAGTTGTTCATTAACTCTACCAACAGGAAGGCTCATTTCCCCTACATGCTACGCACCTGGCTTTGCAATACCGATGAGGAAATCAAATCTCTTTTGGAGCTGCAGGTATAACGATGCCACCGACCTTCGGACAGCTCAAACGATATTGCGAAAACACCGGTTGGTATCAGACGAGGAATACCGACCACTGGTACTTCGAAAAAGTTCGTCCTGATGGTGAATTATTGCGAACCAGGGTGAGTCATGCTACAGCTACAGAAATTCCCGGTAACCTGTGGAGAAAAATCCTCAAACATCAGTTGCGGACTACGGAAGAAGAATTTTGGCAGGCTTTGTAGGGTAGCACGAAAGCGTTCATCGTAATTGGCCGGTGACGGCGAAAATGATGGTACAGGTAGTTTTGGATCTGCCGGATGAGGTGGCATCTCTGTTATATCCCATTGAAGATAACAGAGCCAAAGAATTATTGTTGACGCGTGGTTGGTTGCATCCGGGTGAACACAGGGGAAGCCATGCCTCATCCCGCCATGGATGCAAAGTGAACCGGACTGGGAGTACGGCCGGCAATGGGTGGAGGCGGTTAGCCCTTAACAGCACGGTTCTTTATCCTAAGAATCAGCAAACCGCCGGCTATTAGATCCACTGCCACAAAAGCATATAGAATTGTGTAGCCGAAAGCAATATGCGGTCCCCTAAAGGCGGATATTAAGTATCCTCCGATTTTCGGCCCGATGACCTGGGGTAAGGTTGTCGAGACAGTCCATAAGCCCAAGTCCTTGGATGAACTATTGCTACCAGGGAGAAACTCGGTGATCAGGGCCCATTGAACGCTGGTAAATCCTCCGTATCCTAATCCGAAGATGACGGCCGTGGCCACGATCAATATTAACGGCGGCTGAAACAAGAGAACGACAGCCATGGAAGACATAAACCAAGCTGAAAGAGCGAAGATCTCCTTTCGGCCGATTTTATCGGACAATGCACCTGCCATAACCGATATGACAGCGGCACAGACCAGCACCACGGTGCTTATCAGGCTAATATCCTGGGCGGGATGGGCAGACCTTAAGACATCCTCAAAATAGTACTGTTGAAAATTGAATGCGGAATTGGACCCCAGCATAATCAGAAAGGAACAAACCAGGATCCAAACAAAATTAGGATTTGTCCTGGGATTTACATAAAAGGCCTTCAGGTAAATCTTTGAACTGAAGGCCTCTCTGTTTGTATACTGCTTTTCCCTTATGCCAATTGCCGTAACGGTCATAAAAACTAAAATAACAATTCCTGTAATCAAATAGATAGCATGGTAACTATGATTATCTGCCAGTCTCCCTGAGACGATCACTGCACTTATGCTGCCTAAAATGGTCATGGCTCCCATGAAACTAGAAGCGACCCCCATTTGTTCTTGGGCAACCGTATCAGGTATTAGACCCTGGTACCCGGCCGCGCTTATGTTGATAAACAACTGTAGCAACAGGAACCCCAAAGAATAGAGAAATATGCTTCTGGTTGAGCCCATAATATAAAGGGGAATCATCGAAAGCAAGGCACCGGCGACCATAAACGGCCTTCTTCTGCCGGCCCGGAAAGAAGACCGGTCGCTCAGGGCTCCGAACAAGGGCCGGCAAAGCATGGCCACAAGCGCCCCAACTGAAAGAAGCGTTCCCAAAAAGGCGGATTTCGTGTTGTCACCGACGAGGAACTGGATCTGGGAGGGAAGAACGATGGCCAACATCGCCCCCCAGAGAAAATTGACGGCGAACCAGTAGGCCGAAAGTTTGAAAAGGTAAGAAAGGGAATGCCTGTTCACCCTTATCCCCCCCGCTTCAGACCTTGGAGTCTCTGGTCGCCACTTGTAATATCATTGCGCTTTTCCTCAAGGGTGTCAAGAAGCCGGTCCAGCCCTCTTTGGCTTTTCGCGTAGCGTTGCTGCCGGAATGTCCGCTGGCGACTCGTTGATCGGCGGGCGGGTGGAAGACGTGCCATCCCGATTGATTCTTATCCCTGGAAATATATTGGCTCTTGAGATATACTAGGCGTGTGGGGGTGATACGGATGACCCGGGTAGTTTTAGATTTGCCGGATGGGGTAGCCTCTCTGTTGGAATCCATAGAACCAAACCTGACCAAGGAATTCCTCGTCAGATTTGTCGTTACTTTGTATGGGGAAGGCAAGGTTAGTTTGGGTAAGGCAGTGGAAATATCGGGTTTGCCTTATGTGGATCATGAAACTACTGGGCAGATATGGCCTAGCCATAAATTATACTGCGGAAGATTTTAAAGATGATCTTCGTGTCTTAGGGGAGATGATCCAATGAAAAAAGGGGGGAGACACCCCGCTCTCTCTCCCGGAATAGGGGGGAGTAAATCTATTTGTCTTCCTTGCCACGCCCTCCCAGTCTTGGCCGCTTCATATAATCCAAAAGCTCATCGGAAAGGAAACGCCACTCGCGCCCAAACTTGGCACCGGGTAGTTTTCCGTTCTGTGCCAAATTGTAAACAGTCTGATTGCTCACGCGAAGAAGTCTAGCAGTTTCTTCAACATTCATAATTCTTGGGTAATCTTTGGATGGCAGGGTTTCTTGAATAAACTCCTGCATCATACGAACATCATCCGGCTCATATGCCTCTTCACCGCATCCACTACACACCCAAACTTCTAAGCCTCTAAACGTTACAGTACGTCCCTTCCATGTGGTATCAACATCCTTCCTCACTCGTTCCATGTTGTCATCACAGATA
>Ga0307376_10003426_pt1 | contig 14826 bp, 23 predicted proteins | sample TR2MG_FD_202536 | JGI IMG/M metagenome (GOLD analysis project Ga0307376, IMG submission 202536) | Soil microbial communities from Risofladan, Vaasa, Finland - TR-2 | ecosystem: Environmental > Terrestrial > Soil > Coastal area > Acid sulfate soil | place: Finland: Risofladan, Vaasa | collected...
AATATAAAGGGGAATGGGGGCAACCCGGGGGAGCTCGAGGATCTCCTGTCCGAGGTCACTGAGAATGAAAAGTTTCGGCGACCGTTAAAACCCCGACCGAGAACAATGAGAGTCGAGGTAGAGGAGCAGACAACTGAACAACGGCTTGAGACAAAGGTGGGAGAGCTTTTCCCGAAAGGCCTCATAACAAGGGAGATATTAACTGAGGTCGTCGAGTTCGACAGGAACCACACCCTGGCTGAGATCAGGGGAATGTGCGCCGCGGCCGGAATCAGCACGAGTGGAGCTAAGAAAGAGATGGCCGCCAAGCTGATAGCGAGGGGAAAGAGGTAACCGATGGAAATTCACCTTGCTAAAAAATACCTTCCGGAATACAACATGGTTTTCTTAGCAGCTCGGGGGAGCAAGCCCCGTAAATTCGTGGAGAATATCCAGGTTAGGACATGTCCTGCTACCTTCAATCCCTCAGCTCAGGGGGATTTCGCCTATACCCACTCATTCGTTTGGAATGGCAAAACTTTAACCAAAGGCCCGGGCTACTCCTATGACACGATGATTACCGAAGGGGTAAATCCCTATGAGCGCCGGGTGGATGTTCCAAAAGGAACGAGAATGTGGGTGGTGACATACGATGGCCAATGGGGAGGATACTGGTCAAGAGTCCTGGTGTTTGTGCATCCTGACGAACTCCCGGCTCCGTTCAAGGAACTCCCGGCTCCGGAAGCGGCTAAGCCTGAAGTTATACCAGAGATTACGCCTGCCAAAGACGTATTCCCTGAAGATAGAATGGAAAGATTGCCAGGTGAAACACAAGAGGACTTTTTAGGAAGAAGGATATTTGCTCAATATGAGGTTGGTGGAAGGTTTGGGCCCAAACCTATTACCCCGGAGGTTACATATGATGCATCTCTTGAAGCATTTAGAAAGGCAGCTCGTGAGTTTACAGTTGCTCGTAATGCTTACCGTGCTAAAGAGATTGGGGACGAAGCCTTCTTAAAAGCTAAGGCAGAATTTGATAAAGCATCCCAGATAGCTGATGCCGCTGAAACGGCATATATCAAAGCCAAGGCAATACCCAAACCCCCGGCAGTAGAGGCCGAAGATTTGCCCATGAGCGTCGTTGAATATGACCTCCGCTATACCCTTGATGAGCTTAGAGAGAAGGCCAGGCAAGCGGGCTTATCTGCCTCGGGGAGCAAGAAGGAGATAGCGGCTAAACTGAAAGAGAGGGGGATAAAATAATGGACCAGGTAAATCTATTAGAGCAGAACCAGTGGGAGGCGGAACCCGACGAGGATCTCAAAATCCCTGAGGTCTATATCAGACAGCTTAAATTCGAGATAGTAGTTCTTGGTCAGAAAAAGGAATTTACCTTCCGGTGTTCAAAGTATAAGAAGGTTCGGGGTGGCGCCTGGCGGTTTGCTAATGTCATTATAGACACGTCGAAGCTTAATCCAAAAGGTGAAGTGGAGCTGCAGCGGGTTACCTATCATCCGGAGATTCATCTAGTAGCTGTCCCCTTCATGATTTTGCCGGCAGTGGAGTCTGAAGAGTAATGGAGAGCCAAAGACTATATAGAGCGACTAAAACGCTTCGTCTTTCACGTGTTATTGAAGCTAAATCGGCAGAAGAGGCACGAAGGATGGCTGAGGACATTGGAGAAGAAGGTGCAGATACTTACTCTAGTGAGTGGCAAGTTAAGCTGATACGAAAATGATTAACCCTTGAGCCTATCCGACATAAACTGATTCATAGCTTGGATCTTGGCCGCCCCCCGGAGCTTCGAGTCCTTAAAAGCCTCTTTGCACTCCCCCGCCACCTGGGCGAACTTTTCTCGTTGTGGTTCAAGCCAGGGCGTTTCTTCTCTGCCTACCGGTTGTTCTTTGAGGGTGAGTTTAAGAACTTTAGGCATCTCTTTCCCCTATAATACGACGAGGGAGGGATTGCTCCCTCCCTCGTCTTTCAAAAAAGTGTTTTATCTGTGAGGTGGCGATACCTCTATCGCTTCCTCAGTGCCATTGACACACAACTGTTCATTGCGTGTACTCGGGCGGCACCGGACTTACCTGCGGTCTCTCGAGCGCAGGAAGCAGGGACCCCACCCGATTTGAAGAGGTACTGAATCAGGTGGCGTGGGACCGAGCCCTTGGGGAAGCTCCGGACCTTTAGGCTGAATAGCCTCTTGCTCCATGGTACCGCGGGATAGACGATGGCATTGCCAGCTTCTGCAAGTGTGATTCCGGCCATTACACCTTCCTCCTTTAAGAGTACTCGTCATTTAAGACGGCATAATATTATTACTCAGATTCTCGATTTTTGTCAAGTTCTGGACTCTTCCTCTGGCCCCTACAGGCTACACGCATTAGCCCAAACTGACTCCATAAATATCATTTATCCACTGGCGAAGAGAGCCTCCATAACCGATTATCCCCTCCCATTCCAGGCAGTGGTCAAATAAGCTATTAGGAGACATTCTATTGATTTCAGCATCTCTCGAGGTGTCATTTTCTTCAAGCCCGAGATGCTGGCGTACTTTTGCCATGATGTAGTCAGGATACTTGGGTCCTTCCCCTGGGGCAACGCTACTGGATTTCCTGGCGAGGATACCCATCTCCTCAGCATAGGCTAGGACGCTTTCTTCTAATTTAGGTTTGCGCTTAAAAAAGCCATCCTTAAACATCTGGCGGGCGTCATCATCCCACCAGCTCATATAGTAGTCGCCCGTGTCTTTAATTTGAATTCCTATGTGAAGGCGGTCTCTCTCTTCCCAAACTTCTACCCTAACATCATCCCGGGTTGGTTTTGGAGGAGATCCCCCCTTCTTCATCTGGCTCTTCGGCACGTGGGGATATAACGGTTGCTTAGGCATCTGCTTCCTCCTTTATAGTTGTCGTAACATCCACTCTAAGAGCCTTTTGTGTCTCGCCTCATCATTCGACATACTCCGGAGAGTATCGGCGATCCCGGAGTGTCCCAGCTTATCGGCGACATTAGCCATGTCAGCATATTCCTTGGTGGCCATCTCCTCGTCAGGTATGCTTTTCTTTATATCGGCCAGGAACCTGTTTGCTTCAGCATAGGTGTACTCTCCATCTTGCAAGGCTCTAGGCGTCAATCGACCCTTAGGTATATGGGGATATAGAGGTTCTTTACTACCCACTTGCCGACCCCTCCTTGGTCTCTTCTTCCTTATCGAGCTCCTTCAGGAAAGGGCTATCACGTCTCTCCAGGTAGTCGGTAAGCTCAGAAACGGCGGCCGCCATCTTCTCCTTTGCCTCCCCCTGGGCATGCTCGACAGTTTGAACCATCGCCTTTATCCAGGCAGCCGGCTCGGTGGTTTCATCCTCGATCTTCTCTGATATCAACTTGCAGCTGTCGCCGGCATCCACAGGATGCTCGGCACAGATTTCAGCAAACCTTACCGCAGCATCAGCCACATGGCACTCCTCGCACTCCTCGTATAGCTCCTCGTCGCTTTTCTCAGATGAGGGTTCAGTCCCTGGTGGTTGCGGTGGTTTCTCCGGAGATAGATACTCCTCCACCCCCTCAAGACTGGTATCATCGATGGGGAGAGTGATAGTTTCCTGGATTTTCCCCCTTGCCTCCTTGATAGCCATTGAGCAAACCTCCTTATCACTTTTATTTGAGAGGCAGGTCCGAACTGCCTGCTCGACAAAGCCATGGTGTTTTTCAAGCCCGGGTACTTCGGTGAGGTAGAGTGCTTTCTTCAGCTGTCCCTGGTCGAGTGCCTTTATGGTATCCTCTATCCGCTTGGTTATCCCGCCCTTCATTTCGCTCCTTTCAAGACACAGATGCCGCACTTCTTGCAGCAGCCATCTTTGTCCAGGGGGCCGCCACAGATGGGGCAGTTATTACTAGCCTCCTTTGTCACCATCTAAAACCCTCGAGTTTGAGGCAATCGTTAAAAACCCCAGTAGCGGTTCTTTCCACTACCTGGCCGGCGATTTTGGTCATTTCTTGATTATGGGCCTCCTCCCCATCCTCAGCTCCCGAGGTATGGTGGGCTATCTCGTGGATAACGGTGTCTACCGTTGAGCGTCCGTGTTCCAGCTGGTCGGCGCTAAGAAATATCTCCTGGGTGGGCCTGACATACATTCCCGATGTCCTCACCCTATCGCTGGCAGGTGGTATCATCGCGGCATGCACTCCCATTACCGGGTTACTCATCCAGCCAGTTATCCTGCGGGCTATCTCCCTCGCCAGCTCCAGGCAGGCACGTTGCCTTGGGGAGAGGTTCTCGTCAGCAATTGTATCGACATCCCTGAGCTTATCCTGAGAGGCGGCAACCAGTTCATCGTCGGTCGTTATAACCTGGCGCAGGCAGTGTGTCACCCCCCACTGGAGGCCAATTGAGTTATAGCCCAGGTGCTTTACCATGCTGTCCCACCTTGCATCTGTCCTTATCACGCTATTCGGGCCAAGCTGTTCCTGCCACGCCGTCCTCCAGGCATCGGCATTATCCTTGACGAATTCGACATACGCCCTATTACTGGCCGGCTCAAAGCCCATCCCCCACCGGCTCATGTCGATACGGCGGGTCTCCTCCGTATCGAGAATCGGCGGCTCCTGCACCATCTGAAGAAATATCTCCAGGAGGTGGGTATCGGTTACGCAGCTCCATAGCCTTCCCATATCGGCCCACAGCTCCGCCTCTTCCTTTGGGCCAAACCTGTCCGGAGCCATGTCGAAGCCCCAGAGGTTATACGAGTAGATACTGTTGATTTCCCTCATGTAGATATCCCTGGCGAATATCCTTGAGCCGGCAGGGAAGGGATGGTCAATAAGCTGGTTATAGCGCGGGATCGGGCCGATTAAATGAGCCGGCGCCGAAGCTAAAACTGCCTTTGGGGGGACATTGACGGCAAATCTATCCTCGAAGGCAGAGCCTTTATAACCGATGATATGGAACTCGGTGCCCTGCGGCCTGCCGTCGGGGCGCCACAAGGCAGCCAGTGTCTCGGCGGTGCCGTTTACCTTCTGCTCCAGGAAGATAATCCAGACTTCACGATCCACCGTCTCGACGTGGACGCTATACCCCTGTCGAAGCAGGGCGAGGGCAGAAATCTTCATACCCTCCCCAAACTTGCCCCGGGCATAGTCTGGCTTTAGCTTGGGAGGGCCAAGGAGAAAATCGGCAACGGCAATTCCCTTACCGCTATCGGAAATCCAGAAGCCCGTCTCGTCATAGCCCCACCGGTAGCCTTCAGCTTCATCAAGGGAGTTTTGCACGATATCCCTTATCGCTTCCCAATCGCCCCATTCTTGGCGCCAGGTGGAGGTAGGTCCGATGATGATGAGGTTCCACCCCCTGGGCTTCCAGAAGTCCTGATAGTCGCCCATGGAGATGACCCTGGGCCGAGCCCATAACTCAGGACTAGGCTCAACGAGGGGATGGTGAGTTATCTCAGGGGTGCTTGCCATTACTTCAATCCCTTTATTCTGGCGATGGCTTCCTGAAAGGTAGACTCGAGCTGGGGGCGATATCCGGTGCTATCGATTGTCTGGGCGAGGTACTCAGGACTGTCAGCCAGGTATTCCAGGTCGGTTTCCTTGCGGGGCCGCGGCACAGTAGGGATTACCGCGGCAGGCTGAACCTCCGTGGGGGGTGGAGCTGGTACCTCCTCCCCGGTAACTGGCGGTGGTATCGAGGTACCTCTCGGTAACTTGGCCAACCTTAATTTCCACCATTCTCTATGCAGGGACTGGTAGTATCCTGCGGTATCAGCGGCAATCTGTTCCAGCTCCTCGACGGTTTGAACTGTCTCAAGGTGGTGCCTCAGATTGCGGCTCTGGGTTAGTGCCTCCTCAGCAATGCTCCTCTCCCAATCGGGGGTTTTCAGTATCTTTTCTGGCGTCAGGTCAACTCTCTCCAGGGTGTTTTGCTCTTCCAGGACCTTGGCGATCCTGTCCGATATCTCGTTATTGGCCATACCGTCTCCCTTAAACCTCACCGCCTCGTTGAGCATCCCGGCACTGGTAGAGAAATGTCCGAGAGCGCATGGGACGCACGCCGTGGCTACCGTTTCCTCTTTGATGGTAATTACTGGCTCCCGGCTGATAGCTGCCTTCCCATCCGTTAAACTGGCCTCTTCTTGGCTCTCTGGGGGGCCTATGCGGATTTTCCTGGACCGGGCTATGAGTACCTTAACAAGGTCACTAGTTAACCTCCCACCCTGGATGGCGAGAAAAGCTTTGGTTCCTGTTTCCATAACACCACCTCCTGGACACTAAAATGATAACGCTGAAAACCGCTTTTGTCAACTCTCACGCCAAAGGCTGATTACCCCTGACCTTTCAGAAATTGCACAGGGAAAGATAAAACAGGACTTTCCCGGGGTGGGGTAAAGTTTCGGGAAATTAAAAGACACCTCAATATTTTCAGAGGGCTTGACATTCTCCTGATATTTCCCTAAACTCTCCCTAAGAGGGGAGGATTTGAAATGTCAGAAAAGGAAGAGAGCTATAACCTCGATGAGCTAGAATGGCGATGCCAGGACTGTGATGCCACCGCCCCCCCCACCGGCTATGATTACATGGTGATTCTCAGTCACCAAAAGGGGCATCATGTCCGGCTGGTAGTTAAAGAGACCGGTGAAGTTCTGGCCAGTAGCGTTAAGCAGGCCCAGGCGAGGGGCATAGATATTCCCACGAGGGAGAAGAGGCAAGATAAACCGCCCGAGAGGACAGTGGGGAAAGTCGAGCTATCCCCAGGCGGGAAATCAGACGGGAAATCAGAGGCAGGGATGGAGCTCACCGAGGAGGGTATCTCCTTTATAATTACCCTCCCACCGGTAGCCTTCACGCTATTCGATGCCGCTAAGGCGTCGGGGCGGGTAGATGCGGATAAGGACTTCGATATCTGGCTTTTCGAGTGTGTCCAGAAAAGGTTTGAGCTCGACTATGAATTACGGCTGATGCTAATTCCTATCGGGGAGGGAGAATGAAGGTTAAAGCTAATCCCGTAAAGAGGTTCAATAACCCAATAAACGTCGGAGGTGTCAAGGTGGTTAATCCCGTTGAGAGTAAATCCGTTGATGAGCAAACAGACTCTTACCTCAGCGAGAGGCGGAGACGGAAGCTGGAGGAGGCAAAGGAAGCTGAGCTCGACCTCGCCGCCGAGCAATCCAGAACCGAAACCGCCAGGCAGAGGAAGGAGCGGGAGTTGATAGAATCCGGTCAAGTTAGTCCAATAAGAGGAGAGGAGGCAGCGATGGAAAATGTCAATGAGAGAGTAATGGAGGCGGCTGAGGTTGCCGCCGAGGCAGCCGTCGCCGGTGCCTCACCTGAACAAGCTAGAGACCTGGCGACAGGGAAACAAAGGGTCGTGATACTCCAACCAAGAACTGGTCAGGGAGCCAGAACAGAGGAGGAGGCGCAAAGGGAAAAAGTGGAGAGGATAGAGCAGGCAAAGGCTCTCTATGTCAGCTGTATTGATGCCGGGGGAGATCCGAAAAGGTGCGCTGATATGGTTGCCGGGTTAATACCATCTTCGCCCGGGGTGTCAGCCCCGCCAGCAACAAGCGTGACTGAGCTTATCGATGCGCTGGTGAAGCTAGACGGGCTTAGAGGCGCCAATGCGGGGATGGCAGAGCTTAAGGCCAGCTTCGACAACCTGGCTGCCGAGATGAGGCGAGGAGGTTCCAACCAACAAGTGCCCCTTGATCCGGTAGCTTTTGCCGAACAACAGGCGAAGGCGCTGGTTGCCTGGAGAAAGGCGATACAGGAAGTCATTCCCCAGCCAGAAGCCAGAGGCGATGGTAAAAATTTGGAGGTAGTCAAAGAGGAAAATCGCCATTCCGAGAAGATGGAGGAAATCAAGGTTGACAGGGACTATAAAGGGGACCTTACCGCGATTGCCGGCGATATACCAGAAAGGATAGGTCAGGGGCTAGCTGACCACTGGGGTAAAGGAGGAGGTGGTGGTAGCGGTGCCGGGGCCGGGGCCGGTGGCGGTGCCAGACTGGAATCTCTCATCTGCACCGAGAAGGGGTGTGGAGCTAAAATCTATCTCACGCCCGAGACCGGTGAGCAGGTGACCTGCCCGAAGTGCGGGATGATTTATCAAAAACGGCAAACGGTAGAATCTAATACCGAATGACGCGACAAAAGCTAAGTTGGGGGTTAAGGTGAAACTCGAAGATTTCGGCAAGGTATTGACCAGCGGGTTTGGGGACAGGCTGCTAATCGGGCTGGCAATAGGCTTGCTTAAAAAGGCAACACCGGAAGAGTGTTATGAATTGATTAGGGATAACCGCTCTCTCTTTGAGGGGGTATCCGATGAAGACTGGGCTGGCTACAGGGAGGTAGCCAAAGATATCAAGGTTGAGGTGACCAGTGAGAGTGTCATAAGCCAGCTGAGAAAGCGTAGAGTTGACCTTCTAGGCGTTATTCTGAACCACCCCTCGGGAATGGACTGGCTGGACCGGCAGATTGCCGAACTCAAAAAGAAGATGGGAGTACCGTCATAACTGTTGACAAATTTGACAAAAATTCATCTCTGCTATAGCATTAGGGGAGAATTACAGCGGAGGTGATGTATGGATTATAGGGCGATAGACTCGATATTATCCAAAAAGAGCCTCTCCGATGACCTGGCGTTTGATGCCCTCACCATCTCTATCGAACCAACCCCGGACTTTAATGGCTGCCCCCTCGGCTTATATTATCCCGACAGCGCCACTATCATCATCCCCTCTGATGGCCAGGAAGGCACCCTGCTCCACGAACTCGGCCACAGACATGGCCACTATTACTACGGCGACCTCTCAGAGGACTATGCCGAGTATTTCAGGAAGATATACCAGAAGGGCAGGGCGTTACTTTACCAGGGCAATCACTTTGAAAGACTGTCTCAGTTCGGTAAGCTATTTCAGGAGGGGGAGAAAGGCGCGGTAGAGATAGCTCTAACCCGACCGATAACCCGGGATGAGCTATCCCTGATAGAAAGCTCTTTCTACGGCTATGGTGAGACTATCCCTAGGCTCTACCACGGGGGTAACGGATCTCCCTGGGTCAGAGTCGAGTTTACCAAGGGAGTTGACTGGATGGTGGTTATCGGGGCATCACTGGCGGCCTCGGTTCTCATCACGGTGGGAGCGTTAGGTTATGCCGTTTACAAGGTCTCGGATGAGCTGCCCTGGATAGTGCCCGTTAGCGTGGTAGGAGCCGGGATGTTTTTCCTTTTGAGGGCTATGGCAAAGGAAACAGTCAAAAGGATACCCTCTAAGGTTAAGAGCTACGACTAGCTAGCTACCTGGGGAAAAGGTAAAGATACCGGGATACCGGGATACTGGTATAAGGGGGTAGCTATGATAGATTGTAGACCTAGAAGGCAGAGATATGACGGGGTTATACCTTCCCCATTGGGAGAACCTCGGGGAGATATGATAGCTACACCTCTCCCAGTGGTATATCAGGATGCCCCGGCAGAGGAATTATCCGGCGGATCTCTCCTAACAGCTCTACTGTTTTCAGTTATGATAAGTGTGGCAGTATCTATGGTAATGCCCCCCCGGAAAATCTGAATAGGGAGGCTTTTATGTTAGATTGTAGACCTAGGGCAGGAAGATATAATGGGGTCGTCCCGTCTCCCCTGGGACGAGCTCAGCCTGTAAGACAGGAGAAGTTTTGGTGTCAGTGCATTGTATGCAGCTATACAAAGGAGTCCGAGGTACACTGCCTGGAGATGATATGCCCGAGATGCGGTGGGACAATGAGGAGGCTTGAGCGCCCCGGGCCGGGACAGCCAAGAAGGATGCCGGCGACAGTTTCTCTCACTACCCTCGTTGATACCTATGACGGGTTAATGGCCACCGTTTTAGCTGCGGTAGGAACTATAAGCAGGAAGGAACTGGAATATAATGGAACCCGGAAGACCATCCCCGCTAGCAATATCCCCATCGGTACCAGGGGGTTACTCCATATCTGGGGGCGTAATGATAGCGGGGTAACTCAAGACTTAGGCATTCACTGGCAAGTCTTCAAGCCCAATGGCTTACTGGCTGAGGACTACTGGGATTGGTCTTACGGTCACGGCCCCGGTGATGACCACGAGTTTATTGGCGGCCGCTTCGATCTGAATATGGCCGGAAACTGGACGGTAAAAATTGGACTATCGTTTGGGTAATACCTTAACCAGAACAAGGGAGTGGAAACCGCTGCAACCTCCCGCGGCATTGGGCTCAGGGGTTGCCAGCCCAGGTTTGGTTGACAGTTATGAGGGAGCCCTATGCACCGTCACCACCGAGCTCCCCCCGGAGTATAAGGAGGTTTACCACCACGAGTACCCGCTGGCTTCAACCTACGTTGGTAAAGCCGAGGAATGCCTTGTTGATATCTCGGTGCCGCTCCCGGACCAGCTGTTTCCCACTGCCTGGGTGGTAAGTAAAATAGCTGATACCTTCTCCGATAAGGTTGAGGACCAGGGTGCCCATATGCTCGACCTTAAAATCTATGAAGACCTCTCTCCAACGTGGGAAACAAATTACCGGGTTGTGGCTACCTCTACCGCCTCCCCTGTGCCCTGGGCTATAATCATCCCCCTGGTATTAGCTGTGGTATTGGTGGTAGCTTTCATTTTCCTAATTAGAGAGGTTAAGACTATCGATTGGGGCCAGCCTCTAGGGGTAGCCCTCCCGATATTAGCGGTGGCATTAGGAATCGCGGCGGCAGCCGGACTGGCTATCGCTCTAACCAGAAAAAAGAAACTGCCGAGGGGAGGTGATTATTAAGGGTACCGCTTGACAAAAATCGCATAACCGTTATAACATTATCTGTGTGTTGAAGCCGGGAAGAACTCGAACTGTAGAAAGGTTCGCTTCCCGGCTTTTCTTTTTACAGCGGGTTCTTCCCAAATAAAAAAGGAGGAAGAATATGCGGGTTGAATGGGTGAGTGTCGGAACTGATGTGGTGGTCGGCGGTGCCGCCGGTGCCGTTGATCAACTTGTCCAGAATGCCGACGAGAAGCGCATGGTGGAAAAACCTGACCTGGGTATAATGGCCCAATATGGCACCTATCTTAACTACGGTGTGCCAATCCTCGCCATCATGGGCACCGCCTTCGGTTTCCTGAGAGGGCCCTGGGCAACCAGAGCGGTTGTTTCTGGTTCGCAGTTAGCCGGCAGGAAGATCGTCAAGCAGGTGGTGAAGCCAGCGGCATCATGGGCAGCCTGGAGTCCCAAAGGCAAAGCTGATGCTGCCAGAGATGCTGCCCGGATGAGGGCGCTAGCTGAGGGCAGGGCTAGGGCCGGTGGTAGGCTACAGGTGGGGGGAGCCGGTCCCGAGGTAACCATCCCCATCATAGTCGACGAGAGTATGATCGTATAAAAATCTGTGATTCGGGTTGGTTGGATGGGCATAAGCCGGCCAGCCTAAGGGAGGTAAATGATGCAGAGATTAGCCGGATTGAATTTAACCCCACGAATTAACGCGGCAGGGTTTGATGAAAACCCCTGCACCCGGTCGGAGGTCACTCTCTACAAAGAGACCATGACACTCGGACCACTTGATGCCGAGGAGCTCGAAATCTTCAAGGCTCAGTTTGGCGCTCTAATAGCGGCCCCCAGTAGCGATGAGCGCAAGATAATGCTTGACCGCCTCAGTGTCTATGTAATCGCCCTGAGAGCCATCAAGCATGAGCTTAATGATGTTAAGTTCAAAGGCCTTAATCCTGAGGATACCGAGATTGGCTTCGGCCTTATCCGCCCGATGTTTTTGAGGGCGGGAGCTGCCGCCACATACCTTGCAAACTGGATTGTAAACCTGGCCGTTGCCGGGACCTGGCAAAACTGGTTCCATCAAGTGGGCGCCCCAATTCCGCTGCCCAACAGCTTCGGGCTGGTAATCACCCACCTCAAGAGCCTGGAGACGCCTATCCCGTTCATGTCAGAGTGCGCTTTCCAGGTAGGCCGCACCGGTATCCTGATTCCTTTTGATGTCAGGATGCTGCAGGTTGGGGATACCGAGAATGGCACCTCTATTATCCCTATCCCGTCAATGATAGCAAAGCCCAATGGCTCGCTTTTCGCCACAGCCGTGGCAGACACGGCCGGAATAGACAATGTTGCCCTCGGGGGGCTGGTTATCGGGCTGGGCAGAACTCTCAGGTTGAACAGTGCCACGGCTATCTGGCCGTAATTCCAAAATAGAATAGGGGCGGAACTGCTCTTATCCAAAAAGAAAGAAGGAGGGTTCCATGCGAGTAAGTTTACTCAAGCAAAGCCACGAGGATTTGTTTCTGGAGCAGGGCTGGCTATTAGCTCTTGGCTTCTTTGAAGGCTGGGCTTGCCTCCGTATTACGCACCGGGAGTGGTCCAACCTTCAGCCTTGGTCTATCGGTGTCAACATCGCGGCCGGTGCCAACTTGGCCGCCTGGGATGGGGTCATGGATGCCAACTCCCGCCGCTACCTTGAGCCACACAGCGAGTCCCTGATTTATCATAGCTTCTGGGGAGTAACCCCTACCAAGGCACGTATCTATGTCCAGTATCCTCCAAGGTCTGACATCGGTAGCTCCCTGGCTATCCCGCGAGTTATAACCGGCGATGTCGGCTATATCGATGGTGAGAAGAGCCCGTTCGATGGGCCATTCTCCCCGGCTACCGAGATTATCACCGTCAAGGAGAAATACCCTCAATATCAGGCTCTCAACCCCATTGCCGACCCTATGGTCAATATAATGCTCAACTTCGACCAGATGCACTACATGTACACCATCGTCAAGAGCAAGGATATGATCAGGAATATGCTCATTGGCAGCGGCAGGGTGAAGAAATACACCATGGGACCTGCCTGGCCAAATGCGACAACCATCCCCGACTGGCTTAAAAAGTCGGTAGGTGAGGACCTGCTAAAGTATAGCCTCGATGTGATGGCAGAAGGGGGTAGCTAATGCCAGAAAAGAGAGCACTAAACTCGGTTCTAGGCACCGTTGATAATACCGTTGGTGGTATTGCCTTTGGCACCGCAGTCCCTGCCAACATGAGGCGGTACATCTACAAGATAAAGACCGTCAACCAGTTTGCCGGGGCTAACCAGCTGCAGTTCGGGCATATCACCGCTCCTGCCGCCGGGGTCATCCTTGACTATATTGACCATGCTTTAATCCATGATATGTGGAATGACCCGGACGATGTACAGGAGGACTCTGCTCCAATCTATATCCTGCCGGCAGGGTCAACACCTTGGGGACTCGCCAGTGCCGCCGGTGATATTTATGTTTACATACTCTACGAGGATGCACCTTAATAAATAGGAGGAGGTGACGCCACAATAAAGAAGTGAGCGAGTTCGGGTGAGATAAATTTTCTATCTCGCCTGTAGTAAGGAGAGCTACCCTGAAACTAATATGCCCCCGAATAAGGGGAAGTAGCTCAAAAGGAGTAAAGATATGAAAAAGATAGGTTTTATTTTAGGGAGAAGGCTTCGGGGAGATATGGGGCCGAACAATATTGACCCTGTTCGTAATTTGGTCGGTCGTATTCTAGCTCCAGCCGTATCCCTGACCGGCGTTGAACAGGACTATGACGAGGAAAGCGTGATCCAGAACTTCACCATCGGCTCCCGCATGCGGGTGGAAGATCGGGTCTTCTACTACTCCCAGGCGGTCGCCGCCATCTTATACCCGTACCAGTTCCGGCTGTGCGTGTCTACCGATCAGGTCTTGGCCGCCAACGATTGCCCGACCTTGACCGCTACCACGGTTGCCGGGAGGACGGTAACCTTAGACGTCACTGGTTTCCAGGGTGGCGTGGTCCCCGCAGATGACCTGGCTGGCGGATATGTCGAGTGCAATGCCGCTGGCATTTTTGCCTGGAGGAGAATCGTCTCCAACCTCGTCGCCGTGGGCAACGCATGCATTATCACGGTGGATCGGCCCTTCGGCCAAATCTTCGGCATCGGTTCCCAGATGTCCATCCATAAGAGCCTCTACAGGAACGTCGCCGACCCCGTTACCGCCGCCTTGGCCACTTTTGCACCCGCCGTCGGATTACCACCCATCCCGGTCCAGATAGCCTACTACTTCTGGCTGCAGACCTACGGGCCATGCTTCCTTGGACCGACGGCTGGTTTTCCTCTGGCAGTACCCAACTTCTACGACGTGTACTTCAACAATAATGGGACAACCGACTCCTCGCTCGCCGCAGGCGTCGGGGTAACGGTCTCACCGCAGAGGATTGGCCATGTGATGGGATCCGGTAACTATGGTTCCGGCGCGGTATTCCTGGAGATATCCAACTAAGGAAGGAGGATAGAGATGTCCAATAGAAATAGAAAGACTAAGCCTCCAATGCCGCCAGGGCCGGTAGCTGATGGTCACAACCTGGATGAAACCGTTGTGCCCAGGAAGCCCATGACGGTGGAATCGGTAGAGCCAATCGAGCTTGATGTGCCACCGGTAGAACCGGAGTCACCACTCGAGGAATGATGCGGTGGTAACCGTATAATCTAGCAGCGAGGCGACCCTTTCGCTGCTGAAAGGTAAAGGGGGAAGCCTAGGCTTCCCCCTTGTTAATAAGAGAGAGGTTAAAAGATGTGTCCCGCAAACTTGGCTACACACATTGGGAAACTTTTATCTATCACGGGGATGAGGTTGAAGTTAGCTCGGTCTCTCCAATATACGAGGCCAAGAAAACTCTTAATTGCCTGTCATCTCCTCAGGCGGTGGTGCCCGAGAAGGTTAAATTTGCCATTACCGTTAAAACCAGTGATGCCAGCAAGAAAGCCAGCCTGGGGATTTATATAGATGGGGGTTTGGCGCTAGAATGGGAGACAAACAGCACCGACTACCAGTTGAAAACGGGGGTT
>Ga0307376_10003432_pt1 | contig 14810 bp, 10 predicted proteins | sample TR2MG_FD_202536 | JGI IMG/M metagenome (GOLD analysis project Ga0307376, IMG submission 202536) | Soil microbial communities from Risofladan, Vaasa, Finland - TR-2 | ecosystem: Environmental > Terrestrial > Soil > Coastal area > Acid sulfate soil | place: Finland: Risofladan, Vaasa | collected...
ATTATGAGATGCCGGGGGATATACATTGTTACCGAGGTTGGGTTTCGCACTATTTGGATTAGCGTTTGGCATTACTGCAAGGAATTGGATTTACCAAATTAGTGTTTGAATTTTGGGTATCCCCGTTGTAAAGGGCTGAGACAAATGCAGAAAATGAAAATTGTATGGCGGTTATGTGGCGAGAAGCGGACGGTTGTGTAAGCAATCCAAATGGGAAGAATGCGGCCAGGGGCAGTCATTCAGCCATGAGGAAAAATTAATGCCATGAAGCAACTTGCTTGAATCTAACCGGGTCGCAGTATCCAAAGGAGTTGTTGGTGTTTTCTCATTTAACCAATATTTTTAATGACTCGAGCGCACAGGTTCGAGGTAAGCTGTTCGGCATTTACGGCGTATTAATTAGCATTAATGTTCTCGCCTGGGTTTTGGCTCTGGTGGTCTTTCGTAATTACCCCCTGTTGCTGGGCACGGCCATGCTGGCTTACGGCTTTGGCTTGCGCCATGCAGTAGATGCCGACCATATTGCCGCGATCGACAATGTCACCCGTAAACTAATGCAGGGGAAAAAACGCCCGGTCGCGTTGGGATTCTTCTTTTCGCTTGGTCACTCCAGTGTGGTCGTGCTCGCCTCGATCGCTATTGCTATGGCCACGACAGCGATGACGGGACGTTTTGACCACATGAAGGAAGTTGGCGGGGTGGTTGGCATTTCGGTATCGGCGCTGTTTCTGTTCGCAATCGCCATCGTGAATCTGGTCATTCTGAAGTCGATCTACCAGGCATGGTGCAAGGTCAAAAACGGCGTGGCTTATGTTGACGATGATTTCGACATGCTGCTGGCCGACCGTGGCTTTCTGGCGCGCATATTCCGTCCGTTGTTCCACATGATCACCCGTAGCTGGCACATGTTTCCGCTGGGCTTCCTGTTCGGATTGGGATTCGACACAGCGACTGAAATTGGTTTGCTGGGCATATCGGCAACACAGGCATCGCAAGGGTTGTCTACCTGGTCGATCATGATATTTCCGTTACTGTTCAGTGCCGGCATGTCCCTTGTCGATACTCTGGATGGTCATTTGATGCTTGGCGCATACGGATGGGCCTATATGAAGCCTATCCGCAAGATTTACTACAATATGACCATGACACTGATGTCGTCCATGGTTGCCATTATCATTGGTACCATCGAAGCGCTTGGTCTGATCGCCGACAAGTTGAATTTGCAAGGTGTTGTATGGGATGCGATAGGAGCCATGAGCCGTAATTTCGGCACACTTGGCTACTTCATCATTGGTTTCTTTCTACTCTGCTGGGTTGCGTCGGTCTTCATCTACCGGATCAATCGCTTCGAGGATTTGGAAGCCCTCCGCTAAAAACTTGATAAGGCATCCGTCTGCTCTGGCATATCAGACAGATAACTATTGCCTACCGCTGAGCTGGAAAAGTCATTGAATGGTGAGACGTGGACGCGTAGCGGATCGTGAGAGTTCCGCAGCCGCCTGAGCAGCCGGGCAACGCAGGTACCGCGAAGCGGCGGCAAACCGGGGCGGCGTTTCTTTGATTACTTTCTTTGGCCGCACAAAGAAAGTAATCGGCGTGCGAGGCCGCACCCCGCGACTCTGCTTTTGGTTATTTTGGGCTCCGACATAACCTGAAGGTTAGGCTCCACCGCAGCTGCGTTGTCTTGGCAAGACAAGTGACTTATAAAACTACTAGCCATCCGATTAACCCAGCAAAAAACGCTGGCTGAGTCATTGGTTATAGCTGCCGGTCTACCACCGGCGGTGTTGCTTACCCCATATCAAACAACAACACTTCCGCATCCTTCGCCTTGCCCAACTCAACTGCCGTCTCATCCGTATACTTCAACGCATCACCCGCCGAAAGCATCCTCCCATTGGCTTGCAGGCTACCGCGCGCAACGTGCAGATAAATTTTACGTCCAGCGGCGATCGGATAATCCAGATTCTCAGCTCCATTCAATCGTGCCGCAAACACCCGCGCATCCTGATGGATCAACAGCGAACCCTGATCGGCATCGGCTGATGCCAGCAGGCACCAGCGCGCCAGCTTGGCACCCAGCGCAAATTCCTTTTGCTGATAGCCCGGCGTCAAGTTCTGCTGATCCGGAATGATCCAGATTTGCAGCAGATGTACCGACTCGTCCTGTGAAGGGTTGACCTCGCTGTGCCGTACCCCGGTACCCGCGCTCATCACCTGTACTTCGCCATAACGGATGTCTCCGCTGCTCCCGGTACTGTCCTGGTGGCGCAGCGTGCCGCTCAACACATAGGTCAGGATTTCCATATCGCGATGCCCGTGCGTACCGAAGCCCGTGCCTGCCTGCACGATGTCCTCGTTGATCACTCGGAGTGGTCCGAAATTGTCATGCTCCTGATCGCGGTAATCCGCGAACGAAAAGCTGTGCCAACTTTCCAGCCAGCCGTGTTGTGCGTAACCCCGCTCACTTGCCTTGCGCAGAACGATCATATTCACCCCCGTAATGTTGCAATATGCCAATCAAGGCTGATGCCTTGTCCAGCGTTTCCTGATACTCCGCTTTCTCTTCGGAATCAGCCACGATGCCGCCACCCGCCCAGCATTGTATCTTGCCACTTCGCCCTCCGATTGCACTGCGTGAATTTGCCGGTGAAGCGATGTCGGACGCGCGGCTGCTCGTGCAATCAGCCGGCTTCGCCATAACCAGCGACCCATTCGCTCTGTCACAGCCGCTATATACCAGCGTGCGGATTACAATGTTGCTGTCCATATTTCCGTCGAAGCCGATATAGCCTATCGTTCCGCAATAGACATCCCGACGGTCAGGCTCAAGTTGGGCGATGATCTGCATGGCGCGCAATTTTGGGGCGCCGGTGACGGAGCCGCCGGGGAAACAGTCGCACAGGACATGCAGTGCATCGCGCCCCTCGATCAGCTCGCCCTCCACCGTGCTGACCAGATGATGCACGCTGGCAAAGCTTTCCACCTCGAATAATTTTGGCACGCGTACCGATCCCGGCACGCAGCTTTTGCCGAGGTCATTGCGCAACAGATCCACGATCATCAGATTTTCTGCACGGTCTTTGTGGTGATTCTGCAACTCCAGGGCAAGCAGGCTATCCTGTTGCGCATTGCTGCCGCGCGGGCGAGTGCCCTTGATCGGCCTGGTTTCCACCCTGCGCTTCTGCACGCGCAGAAAACGTTCCGGAGATGCGCAAAGAATTTGCGCCTGCGGCAGGTTGAGGAATGCGGAATACGGCGCCGGACTGAAATTTCGCAGCGTGAGATAGGCACCCAGGGCATCGCCGCTTGCAGCTGCGCTGAAGCGTTGCGCCAGATTGACCTGATAGCAGTCACCCGACTTCAAATAATCCTGCACCGACGCGAATGCGTTCGCGTAGCTGGCCCGGGTGAAGTTGGAGGTGATCTCCCCATGCACGCGAAAATCATCCGGCGGAAGCGCCGGGCTGTCTCGCAGGCGGATCAATATTTTCGGCAGCAGGTGCGCTGTTTCCGCGAACCGCTGGTGCGAAACCAGGCGTGCGGTGCGTTGTTGGTGATCCAGCACCAATGCCCAATCGTAGATGCCTATTGCCATATCGGGCAGATGCCCCGTATTCCGTGCAACTTCCGGGATTCCAAGCGTGGGGCTCATCAAGTCATATCCCCAATAGCCCAGCACTCCACCGGCAAACGGCACATCCTCTACAGGCTCTGCGAGCTCACCCAGCTCATTGCGCAGCAATGCGAAAGGATCGTCGGTCGGCGATCCCCCATTCAGCACCAGGGTACGCTGCGGGTTGGCGGTGATGATGTCGTAGCGTGCCATGCCGCCACTGTCCAGCCATATCGCCCAAGGCAGATCAGCCAGCGCGGAATAGTATCTCGCAGCATCGATTCGGTAAGGAAGATCGGCAGAATAGAAACTCATTGGATATCAAGTTGAAAATATCGCCGCTACGATAGCATCATTAAAAATTCAGGGGACAGAACATCCATCGCAAATCGGCCGATTTGCAATTAGAACAAAAAAACACACCAGCATTGCGTTGGTGAAATAAAAAGGCGCACGCACCAGTTAGTGCGCCCAAAACCCAAGCCTACCGTGGCAAGCCCCTATTGCCCGAAAAACTACCCGGACACCAGGGGCTCACACCACAGCGATGCCACCGACTAGTTCGGCTTGCCGATTCCAGGTGTAGGAAAGGGCCAAGTAGCAGCCGGACGTACAGGTGCTGGTGCTGAAGGCGCCGGTGCCGCCGGTCTGGCTACTGCCGGAGCTGCCGGTTTTGCTACTGGCTTTGCTGCCGGTTTTTTCGCTACCGCCTTTTTTGCTGCTGGTTTCGCGGCTGGCTTTTTCGCTACCGCCTTTTTTGCTGCTGGTTTCGCGGCTGGCTTTTTCGCTACCGCCTTTTTTGCTGCTGGTTTCGCGGCCGGTTTCTTCGCTACTGCCTTTTTAGCGGCTGGCTTTTTAGCAGCGACTTTCTTTGCTGCCGGTTTCTTCGCTACTGCCTTTTTAGCGGCTGGCTTTTTAGCAGCGACTTTCTTTGCTGCCGGTTTCTTCGCTACTGCCTTTTTAGCGGCTGGCTTTTTAGCAGCGACTTTCTTTGCTGCCGGCTTCTTCGCTACTGCCTTTTTAGCGGCTGGCTTTTTAGCAGCGACTTTCTTTGCTGCCGGCTTCTTCGCTACCGCCTTCTTTGCTGCTGGTTTAGCTTTCTTCTTTGCTGCCATTTTAATTCTCCTTCAGTTTTGAAAGTTAAAAAACACAACACTTGCGATTACTACACCTACACCTCCAGTCCTTGCTCAACTGCGAGCAAGGACTAAAGCCATTACCTTAAGCATTCACGACCAGACAAGCCCGCCCTTAAGGGATAATAAAATCAACAACTTCTACTACTTTCTTGCGGATTAATCCGCCACTTGATGCGATTTGTGAAACATAACCAGCGCCGACAAGAATCTAATTTGAGTTGCACTAACCCCTGAAACCAGTAAGCAGGCATCATTTATAGTTATCTCTTAGATTTAAATCTGCGGATTGTTCGATCGTCCGGCCAAACCGGCTTCAGTTGATCAACCAAATTTTTGGAGGGGCAAAAACCCTGAGAAGATTTCCCGATATTCAAAAATTGCGCCAAAAACACAAAAGGCAGCATCAAACTTTGGTTCCTTTTCGAAGGTAAAGTATGTGCAAATCAAATATCCTTTATTGCGTGGCGTTGGGCACTAGGGGTAGTACCCAACGATGTAGTATTGAACTACATCTTGTACTTGCAACTTTATATGATTTGTAGTTAATGTCAACAATTAGTTGTTGTTTTTTTCCTTTTTTTGTGCATTATTTTTTCAGGCCATCCAAATTTACAAGCTCGCAAAGTCGCAGCGGGTATTTCCCGTTTTCACAGACTTTATCTCCCCCTTCCTTCTATGTTTAGCAAGTGATATCGATGCTTGGTAAATATTCGGCCTGCTTCAATCGCAGCCATTCGCCCGTCCAACCGGGTATGTAGCGATACAAGATACCTGGCGTCAATCCGGTGCCACAGCGCCCCAGTCATGGCTTTGATAATTCCCCTGTTGATCCTGCAACCCTCGAATGCCTTGATCGCCAGATTGAATCTGCTCCGCCACAGTCTCAATTGGAACCATCTGTTTGCTGTTCAGGCCATTGCGTGAATTTACAATCAGGATTTTAGTCGTGCACACCACCCACGCTCGTTTTATTGTTTCGTGAAATACACCATTTTGAATCAGAAATTGAACTTGGTATGACGTTAGCCTTGAAACTGTGCGGGCAACCGCCATGGCTTCTATCGCCACGACCACCATTGGACAGATTGAACCCGGAATCCAGGGACTCGCCATTAGGACACACATGAGTTTCAGTGACTTGATCGGAATTCGCCAAATCAGCTCTCCCAAAGCAAAACGGCCTAACTAATAAGCCAGGCCGTTTTGCTCTCGGTACACTTTAACCCGCTGCCATTAAACGTCCCGGGGCGGGTTATGCGCCCATGAACGACGGCTATACTAATCCCAGGACAACGCGCCACCGGTTTGATATTCGGTGACACGGGTTTCAAAGAAGTTTTTCTCTTTCTTCAAATCGATCATTTCTGCCATCCACGGGAACGGATTGGTTGCCCCCTGGAAAAGCACATCAACACCGATTTGCTGGCAGCGGCGGTTGGCGATAAAGCGCAGGTATTCTTTAAACATCGTTGCATTCAGGCCCAGCACGCCGCGCGGCATGGTGTCTTCGGCATAGGCATATTCCAGTTCCACACCCTTTTGCATCAATCCGCGAATTTCTTCGCGAAATTCCGAGGTCCACAGGTGCGGGTTTTCCATTTTGATCTGGTTGATCACGTCCACGCCGAAATTCAGGTGCATGGATTCATCGCGCAGGATGTACTGGTATTGTTCCGCCGCGCCGGTCATTTTGTTCTGGCGACCCAGGGCGAGTATCTGCACGAAGCCCACGTAGAAAAACAGGCCTTCCATGATGCAGGCAAACACGATCAGGCTGCGCAGCAACTGGCGGTCCGCCTCGGGTGTGCCGGTCTCGAATGCCGGGTTGGTCAGGGTATCGATGAACGGCAGCAAAAATTCGTCCTTGGCGCGTATGCTCGGCACCTCGTGATACATGTTGAATATTTCGCCCTCATCCAGCCCCAGGCTTTCCACGATGTATTGATAAGCATGGGTGTGGATCGCCTCTTCAAACGCCTGGCGCAACAGGTATTGGCGGCACTCCGGATTGCTGATGTGGCGATAGGTGCCGAGCACGATGTTGTTCGCGGCCAGACTGTCCGCAGTGGTGAAAAAGCCCAGGTTGCGTTTGACCAGCAGACGCTCGTCCGCACTCAGCCTGTCGCTTTTCCACAGCGCGATATCCGCAGTCATGTTCACCTCTTGCGGCATCCAGTGATTGGCACAGGCGGCCAGATATTTGTCCCACGCCCATTTGTACTTGAACGGCACCAGCTGGTTGACGTCCGCCTTGCAATTGATGATGCGCTTGTCTTCGACGCGGATGCGGCCGGCAGGCGCCTTTTGAATTGAGGGATCCACCCGTTTTGCCTCTGGCACGAGTGCTTCGCGCCGGGCAGTATCATCGCCAAAATTGGCAGTGCGCATCATACCCAATGGCATTGCTGCGGGGCTAATCTCTTCGTCAAAATTCAGCATCCTGATAATTCTCCTTTACGCCAACTTCATTTAGCCCTCAATGACTGACAGGCTTCGCATTTCCCGGTTGCGGCTCCAGCCGCCGCTTCGGGATCTAACTTGCTTTGCAAGAGCCGGCCTGCATCGCAACCCGGGCTGCGATGCCTACTGGCAAGCCTCGCACTCCGGGTTGTCTATCGAGCAAAACTGGGCTTCCTCAGCCTCGCCGCGGTGGGTGGAAACCGCATTCAACGCGCCAGCCTTTCCGGTGGATTTTTCCGCCGAGGTCGCGCCCATCGTGCGCAGGTAGTAAGTGGTCTTCAATCCGCGCAGCCATGCGAGCTTGTAGGTTTCGTCCAGCTTGCGCCCGGACACGCCGGACATGTAAATATTCAGGGATTGGGCCTGGTCTATCCATTTCTGGCGGCGCGAAGCCGCCTCGATCAGCCAGCTTGGCTCCACCTCGAACGCGGTTGCATACAGGCTACGGAACTCCGCGGGTACACGGTCGATTTTCGCCAGGGTGCCGTCGAAATATTTCAGGTCGGCGATCATCACCTCGTCCCACAGACCCAGCTGCTTCAGGTCCGCCACCAGGCGATCATTGATGACCGTGAATTCACCGGACAGATTCGATTTCACGAAAATATTCTGGTAGGTAGGCTCAATACAGGCCGACACGCCGATGATGTTGGAAATGGTCGCAGTCGGCGCAATGGCGATGCAATTGGAGTTGCGCATCCCGTATTGCTTGATTCGGGCACGCAACGAATCCCAGTCCATGCTGGCCGACATGTCCACCTCGACATAGCCGCCGCGTTCCTGGCGCAGCAACTCCAGCGTATCCTGCGGCAGTATTCCCCGATCCCACAGGCTGCCCCGATAGCTCGCGTAACGGCCGCGCTCTTCAGCCAGCTCCGTGGAAGCCCAATATGCGTAGTAACAAACCGCCTCCATGGAACGGTCGGCAAACTCGACTGCCGCATCGGATGAATAGGGAATGCGCAATTCGTGCAGACAGTCCTGAAAACCCATGATGCCCAGTCCCACCGGACGGTGCTTGAGATTGGAATTGCGCGCCTTGTCGACCGCGTAGTAATTGATGTCGATCACATTGTCCAGCATGCGCATCGCGGTATTGACGGTGCGGCGCAGTTTTTCATGGTCGATCTGCCCGGCTTTTTCGTGGCCTTTGGGATACAGGTGCGCAACCAGATTGATCGAGCCGAGATTGCATACCGCGATTTCACTGTCGTTGGTATTCAGCGTTATTTCGGTACACAGGTTGGAGCTGTGCACCACGCCGACATGTTGCTGCGGAGAACGGATATTGCACGGATCCTTGAAGGTGATCCACGGATGACCGGTCTCGAACAGCATGGTCAGCATCTTGCGCCACAGGCCGGCCGCGGGAACCGTCTTGAACAGCTTGAGCTCACCGCTGGCAGCTTTTGCTTCATACCCAACATAGGCGCGCTCGAAGTCGGCGCCAAATTTGTCATGGAGGTCCGGCACGTTGGACGGCGAAAACAGGGTCCAGTCGCCGCCTTCCATGACGCGCTTCATGAACAGGTCCGGGATCCAGTTGGCGGTGTTCATGTCGTGGGTGCGGCGCCGGTCATCGCCGGTGTTCTTGCGCAGATCCAGGAACTCCTCGATGTCCAGATGCCAGGTTTCCAGATAGGCGCACACCGCGCCCTTGCGCTTGCCGCCCTGGTTCACCGCCACAGCGGTATCGTTCACCACCTTCAGGAACGGCACCACGCCCTGCGATTGGCCGTTGGTACCCTTGATATGCGCACCCAGCGCGCGCACCGGCGTCCAGTCGTTGCCCAGGCCGCCGGCATATTTCGCGAGCAGTGCGTTTTCCTTGATGGCCTCGTAGATGCCGTCCAGGTCATCCGCAACCGTGGTCAGGTAGCAGGAGGACAATTGCGAACGCTGCGACCCGGAATTGAACAGGGTCGGCGTGGAACTCATGAAGTCGAAGCTGGACAACAGCCGGTAAAATTCCACCGCGCGCGCCTCCCGGTCGATCTCGTTCAGCGCCAGCCCCATCGCGACGCGCATGAAAAAGGCCTGCGGCAACTCGATGCGCTTGCCTTCGATATGCAGGAAGTAGCGGTCATACAGGGTTTGCAGGCCGAGATAGCCGAATTGGAAATCGCGCTGCGCATCCAGCTCCCCGGCCAGACGCTTCAAGTCGAACTGGCCGAGGCGCGAATCCAGCAATTCCGCCGCGATACCCTGCTTGATGAACTGCGGAAAATAGGTCGCATAACGCGTCGCCATATCTCCCGGCGCGATCTCTTCGCCCAGCGTCTCGCTGCAAATGGTATTCAACAGCAGGCGCGCCGTTACGAAATTGTAGGCCGGCTCTTTTTCGATCAGCGATCGGGCGGAAAGCACCAGGCACTTGCGGACCTCGTGCAACGCCACACCATCGTACAGATCCTTGATCGTCAACTTGATGACCTCATCCGCCGAAACCGCGTCGCCCAGCCCCGCGCATGCATCCTGCACCAATGCGGACAGGCGCTCCAGGTCGAGCGGCCGCACCACGCCATCCTCGCCGGTGACATTGATAATATGTGCCGGCTCTTTGCTTCTGGATTTGGCGCGCGAACGCGAACGCTCTTCGCGGTACAGCACATAGGTGCGCGCGACATCGTGTTCCCCGGAGCGCATCAATCCCAGCTCGACCTGGTCCTGTATATCCTCTATGTGCATCGTGCCGCCATGCGGCTGGCGGCGCAACAACGCCGCGACCACACCACCGGTCAATTGCTCGACCATCTCGCGAACCCGGGCGGACGCGGCGCCCTGCCCGCCGTTCACCGCGATGAACGCCTTGGTCAACGCGATTGAAATCTTGGACGGCTCAAAGACAACCACCGAACCATTGCGGCGGATTACCTTGTATTGATCAAATGACTTGGAAGAAGCGGGAGAGGGTGAAACAGAATCGGTAACGTTATTATCATGCTTTGGAGGGGTTTGAATGCTATCGGTAGCGGCATGCAACATATACTGACTCCCTTGAAAAACCTTTGTTAACCAAAAAACCTGAAACCACTATATGTAGTATTTTTTTATAGCGGCGTGGCTAATTGTAGTAGCTAACAAAAATATTGCAAGCAAAAAATGGCCTGATGTTTTTCGGCCAGATTGACGAGGAGGTACATGAGAAAATCCTTATGCTTCACACAGTCCGGCAAGAAAGCGCATCCAGTCGAAACACGGGCCGGGATCGGTCTTGCGCTGCGGCGCAATGTCGCTGTGTCCTGCTATGCCGCGTATCGGGTAGGCCGCGCGCAATGCCATGGTCAGGCGATGGAGCGCTGCATATTGGGCCTCGGTGAACGGCACCGCATCCGTGCCCTCCAGTTCGATGCCCAGTGAGAAATCATTGCAGCGGAACGCACCCTGCCAGCATGACTTTCCGGCATGCCATGCCCGTTGCAGGCAGGGAACGAACTGGATGATCCGCCCGTCACGGCGCACAAAGAAGTGGGATGACACCTTCAACCCGGAGAGGTTTGCGTAATAAGGATGGGCGGACGGATCCAGCGTGTTGGTAAACAAACGCTGCACGCCATCGCCGCCGAATTCGTCCGGCGGCAGGCTGATGTTGTGTATCACCAGCAATTCGATGGGGCCGGCGGGGCGTTCATCGCAGTTGGGCGAAGGGATATATTCGCAACCGGACAGCAATCCCAACGCATCAACTTTGATGTCCATGTTATTCCGGATCATCCGTTCCATTCGGGTCTTTGATACCGAGCCGTTCCATGCGGTAGCGCATGGTTCTGAACGTCAACCCCAGCAACTTGGCTGCGGCGGTGCGATTGAATCCGGTCTGCTCCAGGGCCTCCAGTAATGCCTGTTTTTCGACCTGATCCAGGTATTTCGGCAATGGGTATTTGCTGCTGAGCGCGGCATTTTCAGCCTGCCCATATTCCACCGGCACCAGCAACAAATCCTCCTCCTCGATCACCCCCGCGGAACAAAGTGCGAACGCCCTTTCGATGATGTTTTCCAGCTCGCGCACATTGCCCGGGAAGCTGTAACCCTGCAGCGCGCGCAATGCCTGTTCCGAGAACCCCACATCCGCATTACCGCGCAAGCGCTCCAGAATCGGCAATGCGATTTCCGGGATATCCTCGCGCGACTCGCGCAGTGCCGGCATCTGGATTGGAATCACGCTCAGACGGTAATACAGATCCTGGCGAAAATCGCCGCGCCGCACGCGTTCGCCCAGATCGTGATGCGTCGCGCTGATGATGCGCACGTCCACAGGCTCCTCGTTGTTGGCGCCGATCTTCCGCACGCGCTTTTCCTGTATTGCGCGCAATAGTTTGACCTGCATGGCCAATGGCAGGTCAGCCACTTCGTCCAGAAACAGTGTCCCGCCGTGCGCCGCCTGGAAAAATCCGTCCCGATCCTTGTCGGCGCCGGTAAACGCGCCCTTCCTGTAGCCGAAAAATTCCGCTTCCATCAGGTTGTCCGGAATGGCCCCGCAATTCACCGCAACGAACGCCTGATCGTGACGGGGACCGCTTTGCACGATCAGCCGCGCGGCCAGCTCCTTGCCGCTGCCCGATTCGCCGCTGATATGCACCGGTGCCTGACTGCGCGCCACGCGTTTGATCAGGTCGCGCACCTTCTGCATCGCGGGCGAATGGCCGAGCAGCAGCTTGTCCCCGGACGGTCCCGCCTGGGGCAAATTGAGCGCGGATTTCACCAGCGTGCGCAACTGGTCCAGCGAAACTGGCTTGCTCAGATAATCGAACGCGCCTGCCTTGAGCGCGGTGACCGCATTTTCCATGTTCCCGTGTGCGGTAATCACGGCCACCGGCACATCCAGGTTGTGCTGCGCGATATGCCTGACCACCTGCAATCCGTCGCCGTCCGGCAAACGCATGTCGGTCAAGCACAGGTCGTAGCGACGCGCCGACAGCCTTGCAATCGCCTCGCGCACATTTCCGGCCCGGTCCACTTCCAGTCCCATTTTGCGCAGTGCCAGTTCCAGCAACTCCAGAATGTCCGGCTCGTCATCCACCAGCAGCACCCCGGGCGCTTTTGCCGTAATTTTATCCGCCATTTTCATCCACTCCGCCGTCACTGTGTCTGCCGCCGAACGTAATACAGAAGCATGCGCCCTGCCGCGCCGCGTCGGCATGATATTCCAGCCGCGCACCGTTCGCCTCACATAATTCCTTGGCAATATACAAACCCAGACCGGTACCATTCTGCGCGGTGGTGAAAAAGGGTTCAAACAGCTTGCCTTGGTGTTCGGCAGTTATGCCGGGACCGTCATCCTGGACAACCAGGGTCACCCGGCCATTCTCCGCACCCATCTTCAGCACCAGGCTGCCCGGCACCTTGCGTCCGTAACGCAACGCGTTGCTGCATAAATTCCACAGCACCTGACGAAAATGACCGCGATCGAATGAAACCTCGCCCGGTGTCATTTCATGCAGCTGCATTACCCCGGCATGCCGTTCCGCCAGATCAAACTCTTCAACAAAATTGCGCAATACTGCCGACAGACCGAAGATCTCCGGCTGCGCGCGATCGCGCCGGTTCAACTGCATCACATTCTCAACGATCTGGTTGATGCGCAGCGTGTTATCCAGCACGATTTGCAGCAGGCGCCGGTTGCGGGAATCAGCCAGTTCTTCCTGCAGCAGTTCAGTCGCATAGCTGATTGCCGACAGCGGGTTGCGCACCTCGTGCGCGATATTCGCGGTCAAGCGGCCCAGCGCGGCCAGTTTTATCTGCTGGGCTTCGGCACGGACACGCCGCATATCCTCGAGAAAAATCACCGCGCCATTTTCTGCATTGCGCTCAATCGCAACAAAGCGCACCCTGGCCTGCAATCCGACATCCAGCTGCAACGTATCCCGGCTCGCATGTCCGGTCTGTTTCCACAATGCATACTGCCCGAACAGAAGCGGAAAGGTGTCCGACAGGGTGCTGTGCGGACCGATAATTTTTCGCAGCAATTGTTCGGCACGGGCATTCATTTGCAGGATCAGGCTTTCTCCGTCCACCACCAGCACTCCGTCCTGCATATCGCGCATTACCAGGCGGTTTGCTTCCGCCAGGCTGACCAGATCGCGGCCGCGGCGTTGTGCCAGCAACTGGCTGTCGACGGCGTATTTCGCCAGCGTGTGCGCCAGCCAAGCCACAGCAAAATAGGCCATGCACAGTAATCCGACCTGTACAAAATTCGCCACATCCGCTTCGTCGTACAGCACCGCATAAGCGTGTTCCAGCAGCGTGGCGATACTGGCCAACGCGGCAAAGAACAGGGTGATTCTGCCGCGACTGATCAACCCTGCCGCCGCCAGCGAAACCAGCAGCAACAGCCCGATACTGCTCTGTATCCCCCCGCTGGCATGTGAAAGTGCCGTCAAGCCGACGATGTCGATGATGACCTGGCCTGCCAGTTGCCAGGCAAACCGCGGCCATTGCAGCCTGAGCAGCACCAGGGAAAATGCCGCCGCAGCCGCATACAACAGGCTGGCCGCAAAAAATGTCCGCCAGTTGTGCGGACCCAGCGACAGCGAAGAACCGAATATTCCGCCCACCACTACAAAAATGATGGCGAGCGTCAGCCGGTAATAATTGAAATAACGCAGGGAACGCCAGAAATCGACGGTGGGAAAATCGGCAGCCGGATGATCAGTCATCGTTCACAACACACATTCGGGGTGGGCTCGTGTCTTGCGCCATGCTCATTTACGGTACGCATCACGATGCCCCGCACCGCAAAAATAATTTCCGCCCGACTGGAGGCCCTCGCTCTTGGGTATATGCAAGCCGCAATGTGCGCAACGCACCATGTCCTCGACAGCCGGACTATCCTGCCGGGACACATCTTCCTTGCCGTAAGACCTGAGCAACCAGTAAACCGCGGCCCCGATCGCAAACAGCATTAACAGACGACTCATGTTCGAATTGACTCCCTATGACAAAACCCAGGCAACGGGTACACACCGGCCATTATATTACGCAATCAAAGCCGCACCCTCATCTGCGCTGCAACAGTCATCACATGGGTGAACCCGGCAAATTCAGGTACGGGAACGCATTGATTCCGCACAGCGGGCGGACAGGATTTCGCGTTCCGGGCGGACCGCTATCCGGGCTTGGCGTGGGCGGGCCGGAATACCCTGCATTGTTCGGGGTCGGATTCCAGATAAGCCCCCGCTATCAGGTCAATGCAATACGGGATGGCCGGAAACACCGCATTCAGGCAATCGTCGATCGCCGACGGTTTGCCGGGCAGGTTGACGATCAGGCTGTTGCCGCGTATCCCCGCAGTCTGGCGCGACAGGATTGCGGTGGGCACGAACTTAAGCGAGGCGCTGCGCATCAGCTCGCCGAAACCCGGCATCATTTTGCTGCATACCGCTTCGGTTGCCTCCGGCGTGACATCGCGCAAAGCCGGACCGGTGCCGCCGGTGGTGACGATCAGGCTGCAACCTGCCACATCGCTCATCTCCCGCAGCACCGCCTCGATCTGCGCCTGCTCGTCGGGAATCACTCTGGCAACCGCTTCCCAGGGGCTGGCCAGCACGCGCGTGAACCACGCGTGTATCGCGGGCCCGCCCTTGTCCTCGTATTCG
>Ga0307376_10003433_pt1 | contig 14806 bp, 13 predicted proteins | sample TR2MG_FD_202536 | JGI IMG/M metagenome (GOLD analysis project Ga0307376, IMG submission 202536) | Soil microbial communities from Risofladan, Vaasa, Finland - TR-2 | ecosystem: Environmental > Terrestrial > Soil > Coastal area > Acid sulfate soil | place: Finland: Risofladan, Vaasa | collected...
TTAAGTATATGTTCTTCTTCTAAAAGAGTTCCATAAATATTATTGTAATTTAAATCACTAAAATGTTTTAATTGTTTTTCTGTATATGGTTTTGTCTTTATTCTTAACATCGTAAAAACTTTCTAAGCTCTTTATATAGGATAAGCTATATCGATGTCAAGTTTTTTTCTGCACAAAAAGAAGTCATATAAATATTAGAGTCTTTTATATCTTTATAAATATTTTTTGCAGCAAGTCGACATTCTTCCATCGAATCAAAAACCATCTTTAAGGGTTGCATAATGCAAGTGCTTTCAATGGGCGCAAAAGGATCGTTAATACAAAGAAAAAGGATCATAATAAATTTCATGTTGAAATTTTATATTAAATAGATTATTTTTAATACGATAAACGAAAGAAAGATTATGAGTAAAGTATACGTAACAACAAACACAAAATTACCTAATGGTGGTTATCGGGATATTTCAGATTGTGAAAGATTTGGAACGCCTATAATTATGTTTGAAAATCCCAAACAAATACAAGTTAATTCTACAAGATTTGCTTTTGCAGTAGAGAAAAAACTAAAAGATTTCACTTCTAATGATTTTTTATTATTGATGGGAGATCCTGTATTAATTGGAATTGTTTGTGCTGTCGCTGCAAAAATGACAAATAATAATTTTAAGGTCTTGAAATGGGACAGAGAGAGTGCTATATATATTCCTATAACAATAGAATTAAAATAAGGAGAATAAAAATGGGTCTATTAGATAAAGCTTTTGAACAGTCTAAGATTAATTCTTTAGATAGTTCAGATGTAAAAGATCTTGGTGAAGCATGTAACGAACTAGATAATGTTCGTATGACAATCGCTGAAAGAAAAGCTGAGATCAAACAATTAGAAGAGAGAGAATTTCAATTAGAAAATGAAGTTATCCCTTCGATGATTGAGAGTGCCGGCGTTAAGTCATTAACCTTAATGGACGGCTCAAAGGTTTCAGTCAAAGATCAACTGCGTGCAAACATTACAATGGAAAACGAAGACTATTGTTTTTCTCGATTGCAAGAACTTGGGCTTGATGATGTGATCAAGAACGAAGTAAAGTTGACCTTTGGTCGTGGACAAGATTCCGATGCAACTAATCTTATGAGCGAGCTACAAGACCGTGGTCTGTATCCTAGCAATAAGAAAGCGGTGGCATGGAATACACTTTCCAAATTAGTAGAGGAACAGATTGCCAAGGGTTCGATGACATCTGTTGATCAAGAAAAATTTGGAGTGTTTACCTTTAAGAAGGTAAAGATCGAACGAAAAAAATAAAAAGGAAAAATAAAAATGAGCAATACAAAAGCTAATGGTGCTGTCACCACAAAGACAGAAAGCCTACCTGCTATGAACTTAGAGAACTTAGTTCAGTTCGCAGGTGCAGGACTAGACACTATCACAACCGATGATATTGCAACGCCCAGACTAAAAGTCTTGGCCGCAATGTCTCCAGAAGTTGATGAGATTGATGGTGCTAAAGCTGGCATGATTATTAATAATGTCAGTAAAAAACTATATTCAGGACAAGACGGTATTAAAGTTGTTGTCTGTGGATATGAAAAAGTATGGTTGGAGTGGACAGATAGAGGCAAAGGTGCTTCTGCTCCTGTTAATATCTTTGAACCCAAAGATAAACCAACCAACGCAGTACGTGGAGATGACGGAAAATTCCGTCTTGAGAACGGAAACTATCTAGAAGAATGTGCAAACTTTTATGTGCTTCTTTTAAACGGTGGTGCCGCCCCAGAGCCTGCCATTCTTTCAATGAAGGCGACTCAGTTAAAGGCCGCTAGAAGTTGGGCTTATAGTTTGAAGAATGAATTCATTCAAAATCCAAAAACTAAACAGCTTTTCTTAGCTCCTAGTTGGTATCGTATTTATCACCTAACTACTATCAAACAACAAAACGACAAAGGTTCTTGGTATGGTTGGGTTGTCAATAAAGACGAGTTCTTATCTGATGAAGCAACATTTGATATGGCTGCTAGTTTCAATGAGTCTGTCAGAAAAGGTAAAGTGACTGCCAAGTATGATGACGAAGGAGACAGTTCAAACAGCTCTGAGGACATTCCGTTTTAATGGATAAAAGGGTCTCTCAATTCAAAGAGATCTTTCTTGGGTTGGAGCGTGCTTATGGTACGTTCCAACCTAAAGACAGTCTCCGAGAAGATAATAAAGCAGAAGGTGAAACTTGGATTCGCAAGAAGCCTTTAGAAGATAAGTTATGGCAAGATCATTTGGAAGGTGCATGGCCAAGCCTTGGCGTGTTTCCTATCAATGATGAAGATAAATGTCGTTGGGGATGTATTGATGTTGATGAGTATCCCCTCGATCATGTATCTATTGCTAAAAAATTATCGGAAAGAAATCTACCTTTTATTGTCACTAAATCTAAAAGTGGTGGTGCTCATATCTTTTTATTCTTTAAAGAGTATGTTCCTGCCGGAATAGTTCACAATAAGATAAAAGAATTAGCGGCGTTCATGGGCCTTGGTCACTGTGAAGTTTTTCCTAAACAAGAGAAGCTAATGAGAGAAGGTAATCCCTCTGATTGGGAAGTGGGTAGCTTTTTAAATATGCCTTATCATAATGGACTAGAACACACAGAAAGATATGCATTTAGTGGAGAAGGAAATGTATTAACTCTAGAAGAATTTTTAAAAGAAGTAGAAGATAAATCTCTTACAGAAGAACAATTAAAAAAATTATCACTGAAGAAAGAAAATTCAGAATTTGCTGATGCACCTTATTGCATTGAAGCGTACATCACAGAAAACAAAACAGTTCAACCCGGTAGTCGAGATAACTTTCTTTTTCAGTATGCCGTATATGCAAAGAAAAAATTTGGAGAAAACTTTGAACAAGAAGTTTATAAGTTTCATCAAAAGTATTTTGAAGATCCTCTAACGCCTAAAGAGATTGAAAAGATTATTAAACAATCTGATAAAAAAGATTGGGGATATAAGTGTAAAGACCAACCGATGTGTTCTTTCTGTAATAAATCTAAATGTAGAATTAGAAAATATGGTGTTGGTGATAGCAATATTATTACTGATGTAGGGAATGTTATTCAGTATGGTGATAACGAAGATACAATTTATCATGTCACTATTAATCAAGAGAAGACGATTGTGTGTACAATAGAAGAATTGTATGACCAACATAAGTTTAGAAAAAAATGTTTAGTCAAGTTAGGCTCGATGCCTTCGATGATGAAAAGAGAAGACTGGGATTACTACATCACTGATATCGTATCGAAAGCTATTAAGGTTCAATCTGAATTTGAAATGACACCTGAAGGTGAATTTAGAAATGTTTTAACTCGATATATTTCTAACCAAGCTAATGCCATGGATATTGATGATATCCTCAATGGTCAGTGTTTCGTGGACGATGAAGAAAGAAAAGTGTACTTCCGTATGGATCAGCTTCAAGAGTATATGAGAAATAGAAGATATGGCATCTTAACTTCTAACCAAATGGGTATTTTCCTAAGAAATTTAGGGGGAGATTATTCTAAAAGAAAGCTGAATAATAAAAAAGGTCAGCTTGTATGGTGGGTTCCAAGCGATAAGTTTACTACAAAACAAGAAGTAGAACTTCATCAACAAGAAGAAACAGAAGAGGTCATACCATTTTAAACAACGTCTGTAAAATTATTGGGCCTCCAGGCACAGGGAAAACAACAACCTTATTGCGTTTAGTTGAAGAACAGTTGGCCGAGGGCCGTGATCCTGATCGTATTGGATATTTTTCTTTTACAAAAAAGGCAACGACCGAAGCTATTGACCGTGCTTGTAAGAAATTTCAATTAGAGAAAAAAAATTTAAAATGGTTTCGTACATTACATAGTCTTGCTTATCAGTGGTTGGGATGTAGTCATACAGATATTATTCAGCGACAAGATTTCAAAGATTATTATAACGAATATGGTGTTGATATATCTCGCAGTATTAAAACCGATGATGTAGTGCCGGGAGAAGAAGATGAAGGACTACATTTAATTGATCTCTATCGTGTTAAAAATACTTCTTTAGAAGAAGAGTTTCGAAAGTATGGACATGTTAAAGGGGGATTATCAAGACTACAAAGAATAGATAAAACTTACAGGTTATTTAAAAAACATCGGGGCGTAAAAGATTATACCGATTTAATTACGGAGTTTAATAAGATAGGTCAATGTCCTAATTTAGATATTGTGATTGTGGATGAGGTTCAAGATTTAAAACCAAACGAATGGCAAATGGTTCGCCTTATGATGAACAAAGCCAAAGCTACTTATTTAGCAGGCGATGATGACCAAGCAATTTATTCTTGGAGTGGTGCGGATGTTTCGAAGCTCATTGATTTGAACTGTCATTTGAAAGTTTTAAATCAATCCTATAGAATACCTCAAACAATATTCGCAAAGTCAAATAACCTTGTGTCAAAAATAAAAAAGAGAATTACTAAAGAATGGCAACCTCGAAAAGAAGAAGGACAAGTGCGTAATACTAATTTTGAAAGTATTAATTTGGACCGTGGTCAGTGGTTAATTCTTGGTCGAACCAATTACTATATTAATGAAGTTGCAAAAGAGTTGAAAAATAAAGGTTATTTTTATGAAAAAAATAATTACTTATCTATTAGTAATGAGATCGCAACAGCTTATCGTGCATGGATTGCATTACAAAAAAATGAAGAGATTCCTTGCTCGCATGTAAAGTTTTTATATCAGTACATGCCAGTAGGAAAAGAGGGAGTATCGAGGGGAAAGAAATTATTGCTTGGTGCAAATATTGAAGCTACTTATTCTTACGAAACTTTATGTAAAGAATGGGGTTTAAATGTTCCTTTAGAAACACCTTGGGAGGTGGCACTTCAAAGAATACCAGAATCCGATAGAAATTATATTAGACATATACTTAAAAGCGGGCATGAGTTAGATGAGAAAGCGAATATAAAACTTTCTACCATTCATGGAGCGAAGGGTGGAGAAAGTCAGAATGTTATTTTATTCTCTGACATCTCTAAAAGAATTAACGATAACATGTGGGTAAATAGAGATGATGAAAGAAGAGTTTTTTATGTAGGTATGACACGTGCAAAAGAAAATTTATACATTGTTCCTTCTACTTCCCCCTACGAATTTGAGGAGATACTAAGATGATATTTGAACAACAAATGGATTTATTAAAAAAAGATAATAAACCAGAATGGACGAGACCAAGCTTTCCTGATGTTAAAAAAATACAACAAGTAGCTATAGATTTAGAAACACACGATCCTGAGATTAAAAATTTAGGTGGAGGATGGGCAACCAACAAAGGTTTTGTCGTGGGTGTTGCTATTTCTTTTGAAGGATTTGATGGATACTTTCCTGTTCGCCACGAGCGAGGTGGTAATTTTTCTGAAGAAGAAGTAAAGAAATGGTTAGTGAAATTATTTAAAGAAGATCCGATTGTGATTTGTCACAACGCTGTTTACGATTTAGGTTGGCTTCGACGTTGGGGTGTCGAATGTAATGTCACAAAAGTTTATGATACTTTGATTGCAGCTCCCTTAGTTGATGAGAATCGATATAGTTATAGCTTAGATAGTTTGTCTAAAGATTATTTAGGAGAAAGAAAACAAGGAAACTTATTAGAAGAGTTTGGTAAAGAGCACGGCTTCAAAGCAATTGAATACATGCACATGGTTCCTGTAGAGATTGCCGGTATCTATGCTGAACAAGATACAAGATTAACTTTAAAACTTTGGGAGTTCTTACGAGTCGAAATTCAAAAGCAAGGTCTAACCGATATCTTTAATTTAGAAACAGATTTACTTAGATTATTATTAGAGATGCGTTGGAAAGGTGTGCGTGTTGATTTAGAAAAAGCAGAAAAGACGAAGAAGTTTTTTAAGTCAGAAGAAGAAAAGATCTATCAAAATATTAAAAAAGAAACAGGTATTGATATTGGTAGTTCCGACATCTACGCTGCTGCTTCTCTACAAAAAATATTTGATAGGCTAGGTGAGAAGTATGAACTCACGGAAAAAAATAAGCAGGCTAAAATTAGTAATACCTTGATGAGAGAAAGTGATAATCCTTTGATTCAATCTATCTCTGTCGCTAGAGAATATAATAAAGCACATACAACTTTCATTGATTCTATTCTCAAACATCAAGTCGATGGTCGTATCCATGCTGAAATTAATCAGCTCAAAGGAGAGTATGGGGGAACGGTCAGTGGTCGGTTGTCCATGAATAATCCTAACCTCCAACAAGTTCCGGCTAGAAACGAAGCGATTGGCCCTAAGATTAGATCCTTATTCTTACCCGAAGAAGGGGAGAAATGGGCATCTCTAGACTATTCTCAACAAGAGCCTAGACTACTCGTACATTATGCCCAAAAACACGGTTTAGAGGGCGCTGAGACACTAATTAAGTTCTTCCATGAGGGTAAGGACTTCCACCAAGTAACTGCTGAAATGGCAGGTATTTCAAGGAAAGAAGCCAAGACTATTGGTTTAGGTCTTATGTATGGAATGGGGATAGCCAAGCTAGCTGACTCTTTAGATATTAGTCCCGATCAAGCTAAAGCTTTGAAGAAAAAATATAATGATAATGTTCAGTTTCTAAACAATATAATTGTTCGAGCCACAAGGTACACCGAACAAAATGGATTTATTAATACACTGCTCGGAAGAAGATGTCGTTTTGACCTTTGGGAAAACAAAGATTTCTACGACAAAAGAATGATGTCTTATGAGAATGCTAAGAAAACTTGGGCATGGAATGAGATGAAAAGAGCAGGAACCTATCGTGCATTGAATAGGTTAATACAAGGTTCAGCAGCAGATCAAACCAAAAAAGCCATGGTGGATCTGTGGAAAAATCTAGGCGTAATTCCTATGATTCAAATACATGACGAACTCAACGTCTCCATAGCCAATGAGACCCAGGTAAAAGAGATTAAAGAGATAATGGAATCTGCTGTTGAACTACATGTTCCGGTCAAATGTGATGCGGAAATAGGAGACAACTGGGGAGAAATAAAATGAGTAGAATTGTATATCAAGATGGCAAACTCTATCTAAGTTTAACGAGAGATGAGGTTAAAGAAGCACAAGACAATTTAGGTAGACCTATTGAATTGGATATGGGTCAGTTAAAAGTATTTCAAGAAGATATTCACAAAGCGGCGATGGCTCATTGGTCTCAGGTTGAGATTCATCGAGAGATCAGAGCACATCAGAAGTATTTAAAAAGCACAAGTAAAAATAAAAAATAGCACTATATTCTCCACGAAAAACAAGGAGATAATAATGTTTAACTTAACTAAAAGATCAATGAATCACTTTCTTAATTTCTTTAAAACAAAAGAAGATAAAGATGAATCAATTAAAGATTTCTGCCAAGCAGAATACAAAAATGATTGGTATGCGGCCTACATGACATTTAAGCAAGAAGGCCGATTCCCAAATTTTATTAGAAGAACGCTCTAAGCGTTTTCAACGATTTCAGCTAAGGCTTCGCATCTCACAGGGGTTTGCGAATGCCATCTGGAGTCTTTCATTTGAGCCGCTGCTTCTTTTCGATCTCCATCGGAGAGTGCTTTCCACATCTTACGGAATTTAGAGACACCTGTTTCTCCTAATTGAAAAACCATTTCCACGATTACGTGCTCAATTTCTTGAGGTAATCTTTTATCGCCTTTATACATTTTACCTATTAACTGCTCTGCTCCTGCGCATGCTCTGTTTAAATCGATTAAAAATAAGTCTTCTATTTCATCTGCTGAAAGTTCTTCTTCTCTTGGTTTATATCCACCAGCTCCATCAGATACTAAATACTTTTCTATTTCATGATCTCTAATCAAATGGCCCACGGCAATGGTCCATTTTCCTAGCGTATCTTGATAGGCATGTGCTCTTGTTCCTTCATGGTCACGAACCCTAGCCTTTAGTTCATCAGTAATTTTTATTGTGTTCATTTTCCACCTATTCCCCAATGTACTTCATGAGGATCTTTTTCCTTTCTTTTTGTTGCTCTATATAAGTATGATCTTATTATATTTCTTAAATGCGTAATAAATATTCTCATATTATCGCACAGATAATATACCAGTTCCGTAAATATTGTTAGTCTTTTTTTGAATGTCATTTAATTTGTTATCAACCGAACCACCTTCTGCAGCATATAAATACTGATTGCCCTGTGGAGAAAATCTTTCTTTGTCTTGATAGTAGTAATCGTCTTGTTGCATTAGATAAGGTTTTTCTTGAGGAAAATTATTTGGCATTGGCATAGTATTTTCCATTAAAGCTCTTCTTAATTCGTTTGGATTTTGTGCTTGTTGAATGTTGTTAGGCACAGGAGTAGATCCCACTCGTCCTGGAAAATAAGACGTAGGCATTACTTTAAATCCTGGTGGTTGTTGAGGAAGAGTTGTTGTTCCTGTAATAGGAGTTGTTTCTAATTGCTCAATACCTTGTCTAATTATATTTGCTTTATCAAATTCGGTCATTTGAGTCTTTTGTAAATCTTCTACTTCTTGAATCTCTGGTTTTTTAGAAGTGAATTTATATTGACCTTTGTTTTTTAAAATTTCTAAATCAATGTCAGATAATTTTTCTACACCTTTTACTAAAGCATCTTTTGCTTGCGTTGCTCTATTAGTAAACTGTTCGAATAGATCTTTAGCAATTCCTAACATTCCAATTCTTCCTTGAGATATTCTTTCTCCTAACCCTGCACCAATACTTCGAATTCCATAACCAATATCTCCTGCTATTTCTCTTGGAGTAGGACCATATTTAAAGGCTAGTTCTTGAGCTTTATCAGCAAGAGTGGTTCGTTCATATCTTCCTGTCATTGGATTAAAAGTAGGTGCTTGTTCTTGATATAAGTTAGTTGTGCCCGGAGCAATTGTTAATCCTTGTTTAAAAGCTCTTAATTCATCCGCTTGTGTTTGTCGACGTACCAATCGATCATCAGAGACATCTGGTCTTCCTTTAAAAAATTGTTGTCGAGTAATTTCTTTTCTTGTTGCGGGAGAAGCGGCACTAATGCCTGGAGTAGGCATAGAACCCTTACTCGCTGCCATAGCAAAAGGTTTACTCTCTGGTGCTACTGATTTTGTTCTTCTACCTGGTGGTGCCATTAATCTACTCCTGCAATTAATCTTTCAGTTGGGTCTGTAAGTATACCCTTTCTAAATCTAACATCTGTTTGGCCTAATGTCGAGCCTTGTCCCTGGACCGTCGGCCCTTGTCCGGTGACCACGGATCCTGAACCAGTGTCCGGTGTTACTGGTTCTTCAAATTGAAATACTTCCGATAATAAATCAAAAGGACTACTTCCTCCTGGTAAAGTGAAGTTAATATTTAATTCATCTCTCAAGAGTTTTTTATCAGAATTAGCATCTATATAGTCATAGATTTTATCTAAGGCACCTTCCATCGGGTCAATCAAAGGAGCTCCCGTTTCTCTTGATAGTTTTAGTGATTGTTCATAAAATAAGTTTCTTACTTCCTTAGAAGGAGTGTAAGGAACATATCGTCCATCTTCGACAGCTAATCGAGTCTTTTTAGGAAGACGATCTAACTGCTCAAGTAGTGCATCTTCTTTAATACCTAATCTTTTAGCTGCTTGAATATTTTTAAACATATCTTCAAATGCTCTGTATCTTTGAATCTCTGATCCTAAATATTGATTAAGAATATTTTGAGGACTAATAGCTCCTCCTTTTAATGTGTCACCTAAGAAAGATGCTCTTGCAGAAGATATTCTTTTGTTAAAATCTCCCACCATAAACTTAAAAGAGTTTGCAGGATCAACTTCAATATTTCTAAAACCAAAGATACCTGGAATCTCATCTGCTAAATCATAAACTTGTCCATACTTGTCTGCTACTTTAAACGGTGAACGACCAATACGAAGGGCTTGGTCAATAGAACCGGGAGCAAAAGTATCAAGAACGTGCATGGTGCCTTTATAAAGTTTTTCACCAATTGGATCTTCAGGTCTAAATACTTGTCTATCTTGTCTTGTTCTACCGTTTCTTAAAACTAAATCTGCCATCGCTTCAATGTAGATAGCTTCAGATAAGAATGGTTTGACTAATTCTGATACACCAATAATACCACCATCTAATAATCGTTTAGTCATGTTCTCATCTGTGATTTCCCCTTTAGCCATTTCATTATAAACTGTTCTTAGCGGTCTAAGTAAAGAGTCATAAGGATAGATGTAGGACAAATCCATATATTCAATCTTACCTGTTTTTTTATCTTTTCCTGTTGGTATTAATAAAGAGTTCTCTGACCATGAAGGAACGAATCGTCGAAGTGCTTCCATATCTTCGTCAGTAAATTGAGATAGTTGTTTTCCTAATTCGACTGCCCCTACAGGGAGAGCGGCTCCTGTTCCAAGGACGCCGGCCATTCTTCTCATACCAATTCCTCTAGTTTCTACTTGAGATATTTCTCTTGCAGCTCTTTGAATGGTATTAAATCCTGTTCTTAATATTTCCGCAGGGAAAGCAACAAATGTGCCTAAGGGTAATTTACGAAGTGCTTTAATTGCATCTCCGACATAAGCATAGTTGGGAATATTGTTTTTAGTAACATCAGCAGAGATATTTTTAATTAACGCTTCGACAGCATCTTCTTCAATAGATTCACCCGCACGAGTCATATTTTTGGGCTGAAAGAATAAAGGATCATTTATACTTACTTTTCTTCCTGTTACTTTACTAATCATTTCCTGTAATTGATTAAATATAAATCTCTCTCCCTTTTTTTCATCTCCTGTAAGGGCCTCTCCTCGTTTAACTTTACCTATTATTCTACTTACCTCTTCTTTGCTTGTATTTTTACTTTCATAAAATTTACTAAATGCTTTTGTGTAACTTCCTTGCTCAAAGCTATAATTATATATTTTCCAGAAATCATCTTCCGCCATATAGGTATCTGTAATTTTTCTTCTTAACTTTGAAAATCCAGAGCCTAGAGTTTCAATAGTGTTCTTCATACCTAGGTCTCCTGTTAGATCTACATTCTTTCCTATCTTTGCTCCTAGGTCTGCTAATTCACCAATGATCGTGTTGGTACCTACAATACCTCTTCTGGTATAATCTAAATATTGTTGAAATGCTGCAGCATCTTTTCCTCCTTTACTAAAAGCTTTAAAAGAATTTCTAAATGCTTCTACAGTTCGAGAAGGATTAATTAAATCTATGTTTCCATTCATTAAGGTAAAGGCACCAGCACTGATAATGTTTCTTAGGTGAGTGAAGGGTGAAAAAATTGTTTTCGCTTGTTGTGAAATCGACTTAGGTGTTAATACAAAATAATTATACAAACTCTCTAATGTATTTCCTTTCGCAGCGTTTGCTTGAATAGTAAAAGCATCTCTCATTTCTGAACTTGTATAGAGACCAGAGAAAGCTTTATCATCAATACTTGATAATTTTCCAATTGGAACTACATCTGCTTCTTTAATTCCAAAAGATCTAGCTGCTTGCGCAGCATCATCAAAAAACAAAGTTCCTTTACCTAGTTTTGCTAATCTGCTTAGCATTTCCATTTCTGTTATCAAGGCTCCTTGCTTAGCGATAGTAGAGGCAACGGTGTAGAAAGGATCTTTTATTTCGCCAAAAAATTCTTTCAAGTCATCAGGTAGATTTTTAGCTTTTAAAATTCCTTCTTCTACCTCTAATCCCATTTTTTTTAAAACTACATTACTTGGTATGGTATCTATTTTTTGAATATCGTTTTTATATAACTTCTCTAAAATATCTCTCGCCTGAGTTTTCATTTGTTCTTCAGTGATTTGAGACGGATCAGTTCCCAGTATGCCTTTTTCTGTTGCTTTTCCTTTTGCGGCAGGAGCAATTCCTTTTCTCTCTGCTTCAGGAATTCTTTGAATCATCTCTTGTTTACCTTCTCTAATCTTACCAAGAATATATTTAAAAGCTTTTCCATAAGCTTCTTCTGTTGGTTTATATTTAGCAAAGGCTTTTCCATAAGGGCTGTTTCTTTCAATAAGTTGATAAGAAGTATTAAGATATTCTCCTACGTTTTTCTCAATGGCATCTCTTAAAGGTTTTAATTCTTGTGTGTTAGGAATTATTTTTAAGATAGCATTGGAATAAGCATCGACTGTGTCACGAGCATTTTTAATATTTTTAAATAATTCTTCTTTTAAATTATCTTTAACATCTAGCTTACTTAAAACACTGTTTAGTTTAGCAGAACTTTTACCTACTAATAATTCTTGTATACCTTCTGCAAGTTTTATTTTCTCTTGCGTTTTTGCTTTTAAAGAAAGATTAGCAGTATTATCTAAAATATCTTCCACAGCTTTTTCTATCTCAGCACTTCTAACTTTTCCTATAGTTTCAAATCTACCCAATTCATTTTTTTGTTGTTCTAAAGTTTCAAATATTTCTTTGGGTTTAATTCCCTCTGGAGTAAATTTAGCAATAAATCTTTTTAAGTGATTATCTAATGGGTTCTTTTCTTTAAAAGTATATTTAACAGAGTCAGCTCCTTTTTTAATTGCAGAGAAACCACCCCCAATAATTGATGTCAATGCTGCTCCTTCTAAAGCAAACTTAAATCTATTTTCTAGTTCTCTTAATGCCTCAGAACGACCTTCCCTTTCCCTTGTATCTCTTTGAGTAGGGCCAAATTGTAATTCATCACCAATAGTTCCTAAACTTTCATCAGCAAAAACAAAATCAGCTAGCGCTCCTCCACCTAAACCCGAACCAAAAACATATCCTTTGTCTAAGATAGCTCTGTTTCTTAAAGTTGTAGCATCTGTTGATTCTTTTTCTCTTTTTGCTTGCTTTGCAATTTTAAATTTACCTGCAGTATCGGCTTCTCTAAAAGCTTTTAGATCAGCATATCTTCCTATTCTTTTTGCTTTCACAGCTTTGTTAGCCATGTTAGTGGCTAACTTCCAACCTGCAGTAGAAGGAATACCTAAACTAACTAAAGTTTCTGTTATCTTGCCAGCAACTGTTTTTTCGGCTGTATCATCAAAAGGATTAATATCATCAAAGAATTTTTCAACACTAGCGGCTGTATCTGTGCCGGCTCCTAAGTCATAAAGAGTTGCTCCCAAAGAAACAAAACCTTCAGGTATTTTAAATAAACCAGAGCCTATGCCTGCAACTGTACTTCTTAGTGTTAGATAGTCGTCTTCTCTTTTAGAAACTAAATCTTTCTTGTCGTCTAAGATTGCGCTACTTTTAAGATTACCAATGGGCATGTCATTATGTACCCGGTATTACTTTTACGCCAGGAATCCTTACAAAATCTTCCTCTGTTAATGGTTTTTCTTTAGTTAAGGCACTATCTTTAATTTTGTATGGAACTTTTGCACCATCTTCTAAATTATAAAAAACTTTATTACCTGGAGAGGATATGTTTTCAATTTTTAATTCACCATCAACTACATAATTATCAGTATCTTCCATCGCTGATTCTGTTACCCAACCTGTTGCTACAGCGGCAGATAAGAAATCATCACTTCGATCTTGTTCCTCTAAATTTTTAGTAAATGCGGAGAATCCTTTTTGTGTTGCTGATTCTAATCCTAAATATATATCGATAGATTCAGATTCGGATATATTTTTAGCTCTAGAGATAAATTCTACACCTGATTGGAATTGATATTCTTTATCTGCTTTTGCTTCTAGTTCTTTTTCTAAAGCTAGTTCTCTTTCTGCTCCCTCAATTGCAGCTATCTCAATCGCTCTCTCGTCTTGTGCAGCTTCTCTTGCTAATGCAGCGAATGTTTGTAATGGATCTTTTGCAGATGTAGCAATTTTCTCTGCTAGATTTCCACCACGAGCAGATGCTAGGTTTAAACCAAACTGTGCTAGTTGTAAAAATCCTTGTTGTCTTCTCATTTTTTCAGGATCACCAACTATCTCTTTGTATAAAGCAGAACGTTCCTTAGCTAATTCTCTTAGTCTTTCCATATCTGAACGTTCTTTCACTGGATCCGGTTCTTCTTTCGTAGTCGATGTATCATCTCCTGTATCTTTGGTATCTGTTGTATCGACTGTGGTATCTTTTTTCTGCTCTGCTTCTAATTTTTTAGTAGAATCTAATGCTCCGTCTTCTTTGAAAAATTTTGATTTTATTGCTGATACTTTAGCTTCCTCTTTTTCTTTTTCAGCTTGTAGTTCAGCTATTTTAGCCTCTTCTTCTTCTATGCTAAATCCTTGTTTCTTCTTCTGTTCAATAACTTTTTGCTGATATTCAATATCATCTTGAATACTATCCACTGATTTTTGAGCCTGAGACACTTGATACTCTTCTTTTTGTTTCATTAACTCTTCATCTGATTGAGCTAATGCAGGAGAGTCTGTAAATTTAAATGCGTCTGCGTAAGGTTCAGTCATTTGAGGTTTTCTGATTGCCTCCATAAATCCTGGAAGATCAGGACCTTCTTTTCTTAAAATGTTATATAGTCGATCAATACTTTCCGCTTCTTTAAATTTGCCTGGAATTCTAGTTTGATCTACCTCTTGATAGAAGTTCAATACTTCTTGAGGAGACATTCTATTATAGTCTTCTAAAGATAATCCTTTAAAAGGATTGAAGATGGGTTTATCAGAAATAGCACCTGACTCAGTATAACCTAAATCAACCTTACCACCTGTTTGAAACTTCTGAACAATACCACCATTGGCAAATGCGGGTAGACCATAACCACGTAACTGATTCGTGGTCGGTCGTCGTTGAAAAAGTGGTCTATCTAAGATAGCCATTATAAATTAAACAAGGAGCTAA
>Ga0307376_10003436_pt1 | contig 14803 bp, 8 predicted proteins | sample TR2MG_FD_202536 | JGI IMG/M metagenome (GOLD analysis project Ga0307376, IMG submission 202536) | Soil microbial communities from Risofladan, Vaasa, Finland - TR-2 | ecosystem: Environmental > Terrestrial > Soil > Coastal area > Acid sulfate soil | place: Finland: Risofladan, Vaasa | collected...
GAAGGCCATTGACAATGCAGTAGCGTCTAGACAACAAATCGTAGGGGAACGTGCAAGCTTAGAGGATGACGTTCGTGATGGATTGGATATGGCGATGTTGACTTACACAGAGCAGGGCGATAGTAAGAAGGTAAGGAGGGAGGTTAAAGCTGCTTGGGGATGGGAGAAGGGAGCGGACGGTAAGTGGAGGTATGAGATTGAGACTGGGGAACTAAAGAAAGTCCCCAATGGAACCTATAAGCTCAGTGATGTATACGATGCTCCAGAGCTCTATAAAGCTTATCCTGAAATAAAGGAATTACCCGTTACTATTAATGTAAGAGATTCAGGTCTCGATGAAAGCTCGTTCACGCCTGAAGGGATGGGCATTATTGATATTAACGTAAAGCCATCCAGAAATAACTACAGGGTAAAGCAAGACCTTATACACGAGCTACAGCATTACGTGCAGTTCAAGGAAGGGTTTGCAATTGGTGGAAATACAGGCACAGCTATTCAATTTATGGAGTCTCTTACTCCCGAACAGAGGAGTGAAATTGATGAGGTTGCGGGAAAGAAAGCAGCTATGGGAATTCTCCTTGATATTGTAGAGGAGTCTAATTTAAATTATGTCGATGACTTAAGGGATGTTGAAGTAGCAGAAGAGTTTATTACTCTAAATCGAAAAGAGGGTAGTGTTTTAGAGTCTCTTTATGGAGATGATGCAGGCTCTTATGTTATAAAGGTTCTTGAGCAAGACCTAAGTGACTTAGAAGACGGTAATTTATCGAGTGATATCTATGAGGAATATCAAAAGCTAGAGTCAGAAGCTCAAAAATGGAATCTTTTTTCTATATACGAACGACTGGAAGGTGAGGTAGAAGCAAGAAATGCTGCGCTGAGAGAGGGCGGAATGCGAAATCTAATTGAAGAAACCGAGGATACCCCTCGAGCGGACCAATTAGCTGTGTTCGATGAGCAAGAAAAGGTACTGAGGAAGATAGAGGCTAAGGAAGAGATGACCGAGCAGGAGTTGGATGCTTTGGACTTGGCTAAGCTACCAGCTCAGGAGGGTAGCAACAAAGGTGCTGGCTTGTTTTATGGTCCACGAGCGACGATAGCGAACTATGAATCCGCTAAGACTATGTTTGCCGACGGCGTTCCTGCTGAAGACATTGAGATTCTCACGGGATGGAATGTAGTCGAGAAGCAAAACGGAGACGTTGTCTATGTCCTATCTCGGAACGAAGTTGAATCTAAAGACACTATAGATAAAGCAATCGCTTCTCGAAAAGACCAAGGTGTGGCTCCTCGTATGCAGGTGGTTACTGAGGAGGACGGCAAGCCTGTGACGTTCTATCACGGAACGGACAAGAAGTTTGATAAGTTTGAGCCACAGAAGTCAACGCGTACGATTCTGATGTCTCAGTACGAAGTGAAGACGCCTGCTATATTCTTCACCCCTGACGAGGCGGAGGCTCGGGAGTACGGAGATAATGTTATCCCTGTAAACCTACAGTTTGAAAAGCTAGTTGAGGACCATATCGACGAGGCTGCTAAAATCATAACCGATTACTACGTAAAAGAGAAGGACGGTGTTATCGAAGTGCAGAACGGTGTGGTTGACCTTTCCGATTACTATGACGAAGCTACCGATTCTTACAGCAACAACTGGGTCAAAGACGTACTAGATGAATCGGAGGGTATCGACTGGATGCTCCTCGATGAAGAAGCTTTGGTAGAAAAGTTCAAGGAAGCTGGCTTCGATGGAACCAAGGTGTACGAAGGAGATAAAGCTTTCTCTGTAGCTACCTTCTACCCTGAGAATATCGTAAGGCTAGACCAAGGTGTGGCTCCTCGTCAGCAGGTTGTGTATCGTGGAGGGGACTTAACCACAAAGGCTGAGGAGAGGTTGCAGCAAGACGGAAGTCGTGGCACTGGTCATTTTGGTACAGGATTTTATTTTTTCTCTGACAAGGAAAGAGCGGAATCATACGCCAATAAAACGGGAAGAAAGGGTCAGCTTAGCGAGATAGATTTAAGCCCCTACCACCTTGCTGAGGCCAGTGAAAACCTTCACGATGCTTTACGGATTTCAAATATAAAGGCTGCTAGGGGTGGTGGAGTACCAACTTATGGTGGTGGAAAAGGGACATATCATACTATCACGCCTGAAGAAATACAATTTGTATCTGTAGCAAACAGCCTTGCAAATCGTAATGAAAACATACGTTTTGGGATTCCGTGGGATGAAAAGTCCAAGGATACCCTTACGCGACATCCCGAATTAATGATGCCCAAAGCAGATGCCGCTCGTATAGCCGCAGAAGCTACTCGACTATATAACGAATCAGGGAATACCGATTCCGCATCCACCTCTGTGATGAAGGCCCTGGGATTCGAGGGCGTAAATGCTGTAGGTACTCCTTTGGATAACTCAACATACGGCACAGTCATCTATGACCTTAAAGAAGTAGCCCCTCGTCAGCAGCTGGCGCCTAATGGCAGGCCGTCTAATCTAAACGAGGAGCAGTATAAGATAGTGCGGACTCCTGCATTCAAGAAGTGGTTCGGGGATTGGGAGAATGACCCTGAGAACTCAAGCAAAGTTCTTGACAGGAACGGAGAGCCTCAAGTTGCTAATCATTATTCCGACTCCTCAACTATAGATGCGTTCAAGATGAAGGGGGACGAAGGATATAGCCGCGCTCACTCCGTAAGTAATTTTGGCATCTATTTCAATTTAGGGGAAACTGAAGCGAAATATGGCAAGTATGGGTATAACGTTTTCTTGAACTTCCGTAATCCCCTTTACATTAAAAACTATAAGTCAGATATCGTAAACCCATACACCAAAAGAAAAATATATTTAGAGCAGATTACCCGTGATGACATCCGTTATCTAGAGGATAAAGGGTATGACAGTTTAATTGGAAGCACAGGTCAAGTTGTTGCTTTAAAGGCTTCTCAAATAAAGCTTTCTGACGGAAGCAACAAGACTTTTGACCCAGACAGTCCGTCTATACGTATGCAGGTAGCTGACATACCTCAGTCTGCTAAAAATGTCCTTTATGGAGACAGCGATGTTCTACCAAAACCGTCTAAGAAAAAGTCAAATTCACAGGTAGCGCAGGACCTCGCTGAGGTAGCGGCTGAGTATTATGGCGGTGAGATAATTACAAGTAAAACGATTACTCCAGAGCAAGAAGAAACCATTACTGAGGTAGGTACAGAGGAGGCTATAGCTGCTTTTGAGGATAGTGGAAAGAGCGCAGCCGACTGGTACTCTACAGCGATTGAAAAGGCTATGGCTGTGGCGGCAGTTATTCACCCATCTCTAAGTTCGAAAGAAGAAGCAAGTAAGTATGAGGCTTTTGCCAAAGAAAAAGACCCTGTAGCGGCAGCGAACTTTGTTATGCGCGTCGCCTTGGCTATTACCTCGCAGAACTTAAACGTAGAGGCCAACGCGAAATATGCAAACGAGCAGTTTGATATATTTAAAAAAACAGGTCGATTTGATGCATCTAGAGAATACGGAACCAAAGCAAAGTCGATATCATCTAACTTAAGACTGGCTAACGTTCTCGTTGAAAAGATTGGCCTGAACGCAACAGAGGATTTTGTCCTTCAAGAGTTCAATGTGTCTGAGCTAGAGGTAGCGGCGTCAAAGGCTTTAGGCAAAAACATAAAAGTATCTGGCCTCCGTAACGATAGCGTAAACGGAGCGGCTTTATTCGGTCCTAAGATTGGTCAAGGCTTCCTACAGAATCTGATGGGTAAGTTTGACCCCGTAACGATAGACCTGTGGTTGCGGCGCACTTGGGGGCGATGGACAGGAGATGTAGTGGGAGTGGGAGTAAAGGAAGAACGTATGGCTCGCTTGTTAAATGGATTAAAAGAAGCCAAGAAGGACACGGGAGTAGAGGTGCCTGACGTTATGAAAAAACATCGAGTCGTAAGAAAGGTGCGGCCCTCAACGGGCGCCTCTTACGATACGATGTCTGATAAGTTTATTTCTGAGCTCGAGGAGGATGCAGACTTCAGAGATAAGATAGCTGCTTTTGCTAAAACGCTATCAACTAAAGGAGACCTTATGTACAAGCTCATTAAGAACGAGCCTATTTCGGACGGTCTTTACAAAGCCTTTATATCTGGTGAGAAGACGTATGGTCAAACAGCGAATCAGTTACAGCGTATTAAGGATAAGCTTTCGGCTAAGTACAAGGACTATGTCTCTAAAGAAAAAGCTAAAGGAAGAACTCCTCTTAAAAAATCAGAGTGGGTAAAAGGTCAGAACCAAAAAGACGGTCGTGTAAACTCTCCCAATAACGAAGCTATATCAGCTCGTAAACCAGAGTGGGTTAAAGCGGCGACTTCCATAACGAATGACCTCAAGCCAATTGACATACCTACCAATCAAGACAGGAAGGTAATTACTCGTATTGTAAACGATATAAAAAAGCGTATGACCGAGCAAGGGTACCCCGTTACCAACGCTGACGTTCAGGCTTTGCTCTGGTATCCCGAGAAGGATATCTGGGCTAAACTAAGGGGAGAAGAAGAGTCTAACTTAAAACAATCTTATGATGACCAATTCATTAAAATCGCAGAGCAAAAAGGGCTCGGAAAAGAAGCCAAGTCAGCCGCAGAAAATGTTGAGCGTGAACGAGCCGCACAACCTAGCGGAGTTGATGAGCGAAAAACAGATGTCGAAGTTTCTCGACTTACTGATAAAGAAGGCGTAGCCCCTCGTCAGCAGTTGGTATACCACGTTACATTTAGCAAAAACGAAGCTGGTATAAAGAAAAATGGCCTTATGAAAGGCAGACCTGGAACCTTCAGCAGACAGACGGGTGGTAAGTTTGATACAGCAAAAAAGACATTTGCATTTTTAGACTTGGACGACGCTATGGTGTGGGCTCAAAAGACAAATCTGGATTTTGGCAAGCCTGTCTCTATAGTCGTAGTTAAAAAAGGAGACAAGGTATTTAAGAAAGATGACCAGGTGTTCTTCTTAGACTCGGCAGTATTTACCGAGGACGCTATAGAGAAAGAGGATATATCGTTGGTTCAGAATCTTAATGCTGCGTCTTTTATGTTCTATCAGCCTAAGAAAAAGCCAGGCGTAGCCCCTCGCCAGCAGGTAGCAGATGTAGATAAGAAAATAGATGCCCTTAAAGCAAAGCAAACAAAAGCAAGCGAAGCCGAATACAAAAGGGATAAAGCAGGGAAGCCTTCGTATTCAAAGGCATTCTTTGCGGAAGACAATAAGTTCAGAAAAGAGATTGAGCGCCTTGAATTATTGAAGCTAGGGCTGGCTCCTGCTTACGAGCAGCGAGTAAAGGTATCCGAAGAGTTAGATGAGTTAAATAAACCTTTCGAAAGAGAGGTTGGTAATAAATATTACCCTCGTTTGGGTACGGTCTCTAAAGGAGAGATGACGGGTGAAGACTCTGATTTAGGTGGTATATACGAGGCCGAGGTGGACGGGTATCTATTTAGAGGGGTCTCTGTTGAGGATTACAACAGAATTAAAAAAGAAGGATTTATAGACACCGATTTAAGGGGGGCGATATCCGATAAAGAGGGTATAAATTTAACGCCTTATTCAGCTACAGCATTTAACTACCTCCCTGAAGGAGTTGAGGGTGTTGTTATGGCGATGAAGGTTTCTGATAAATCAGGACTGTTTATGATTGGCGCTGACGATTACGTCAGGTCATCCAAGCCAATTCCTTTCACTGATGTAGAATTTGTCACAACGCCTGTTATAGAAGGTCGGTACCTTTCCGTGAAGGACGGCAAGTCTACACCTATTGCCATTAAAAAAGTTAGTCATCCCTCAAAGAAGACGGAGCCAGACGTAGCCCCTCGTCAGCAGCTGAGTGATATCGCTACTCCGCTTCCGCGTCAGCAGAAGTCGGTACGTGAGGTGGTGCAGCAGGCGCGAGACAATAACTTCAAGGACGCAGCAACCAAAGACTTCCTTAAGCGCAAGGGTGTGCCAACAGCAGACATAGACAAGGCTATCAAGACCTTGGACGAGGTATACACCCGAGTGATGAAGGAGATAGCGGGTGTTATCGCAAAGTCGCAAAAGCGGGGAGTTCCCTTCAACCAACAGCTAGACAATGCACTGGCTTACTTACAAGGCACTAAGCTCTACGAGGATACCACGGATATCCACAGGGAGAAGTTGATACGTGAGGTACGCGCTAAATTCGATAAGAAAGAGAAGCGAGCACCGTCAGCGAAGCGTATCCTTGGAAACATCAAAGACGTCAAGAAGGTGACGCTGTCCGAGAAGGAGGCGCTTAAGATGCAGCTTAGGCTTGTAGCTAAGACAGCTAAAACCACCGCGAGGGCTTTGGTGGTAGCGGGTAATGAGCTGACTAAGTCGCTGAAGGAGATGGTCAAGGGTGGTGTCATCACTGCCAATCAGATGAGCTCTGTCTTGCGTCGGTTTAGCCGAGTGGACTTGTTCAACCCTGCTAGCATCGATAGCTTCTTGGACTATATGGCTAAGATATTTGCCGATGCGGAGTACGGAGCGAAGATTGCTAGAATCAAGAAGCTACTTCCCCGAGCTAAGAAGAATATAAAGTCTAAGATTGGCGTTGCCGACGTACTCGGTGATACCCTCACTAAGCTCTTCAATGTCAACCCTACGTTGATACCGATGGAGATGCTTGAGGACTATCAAAATCTCCTTGAGATGATGGGTGCGTCGAAGAAGGTGCTTCCACTTGCAGACATCAACGACGTAACGGAGGTAGCCAATAAAGTCCTAAACGCGGTGTACGAAGAGATATCTATGGCTGAGGACTTGGCCGAGGTATTTGCGAACTACGAGAATAAAGTCATCAAGGACGGTAAGCTCGACTACGCAGCTACCGTTCGCGCTATGATAGCTGACGAGACCATATCAGAGGCGGAAGCCACTGTAATGATTAAGTATAAGTCTCGTATCGTAGAGTCTACCACGAAAGAACCTAAGACAGAGGCAGAGATAGCCGAGGAAAGGGCGGAGCTTATGTCGGCGGTTGAGGCGGCCAAGGTCAATGTATCGCGTCTGGTTATGGAAGAGGAACGAACCTTAGCTCGTCAGCTCGCCAAGCTGATGGGTACCGAGGCTATCGAGAGGCTCAGCAACCAGCAGCTAGAGACGCTGTTAGCCGTCATAGATAACATAAACAACGGCTTCGTAACCCACGCGGCCAATAGGTTGTATGTAAATATGAACGCTTCTAACAGGGCGGAGCTCTTTGCAAGTGCTACACAAGAATCTAAACCACTGACTGTATCAAAGTTTATCGCTAGGGTAAAGGCTGGTATCACCCAGAATAACAAGTTCTTTGAAGCTATCAAGCGAAGACCGTTAGTTTACATAGACCAGCTTTTTGGAAACCATAATACTACACGTATCTATGACTCTATCTTCAAGCCATTAGCCAAAGCTTCTGACTCTATGAACGTGGAGATTCAAAGAATCGAAGAGCGGTTAGATAAAGCAGAAAACGCCATTAGTAAGTCTTTTAAACGTAATCCAAATAAATCCCGTATGTCTTCTTACAAGAGGATGACGTATATGTTACAGCGTGAGTTTGAGTCTAATCCTGATAACGGACAGGTAAACCCAGCAGCTGACTTCATCCGAGCTACCATTGACCATATCAAAAAAGGGAAATCGTTCTTCAAAGGCAGAGATGCAGAGATGCTTCAGCAAATACTTGACGACTTCGGTGTAAGCATTAAGGACGCGGACGGAAATGACGTTATACAGATTGACTCTCAGAAGCTGTACGACTCATTCAATAAAGCAGAGCTGAATGCACTTGCCGTAGCTGAAGACATAAACAAGTCTCTTGCAAGTAAAGCTGTATTTACAGCCGCTGTAATTCGTGGTAAAAGAGTCAATGCCTTAAATCAATACGCGCATCATAACGTACTAAGTAGTAGCGAACAGATTGATAATTCGACAAGCCCATCGGAGATTCAGAAATACAATCAATCCCTTAGAGCTTCTACAAAATCAAAGAACTTAATTGACCGTACGGGAGCCGTAACTCCATTGAACTTTGATGTTTTAACGTCGGTATCTCGAGGTGCTAAGATGATGCTAACAGACTTCTACCTTACAGACCCTATACGCACATCACGAAAGACCATATCGAATACGCGTAAAGTTTTAGAGGAGCGAGGCGATGTAACTGAACAGGAAATAGAAATAGTAAACGCAGTTGACGAAGCTCTTGAGCTTACCCTTGATGACCTACTTATTAGGACGTTTACACAGAGTACGTGGCTTGAGAATGCTGTTCAGTATATAAGTAGGACTGGATACCGATTGATGCTGGCTTCATTGGGACGTTTTGGAGTAGAATTATTTACCAACAGTCAATTCGTAGCCATATTCGCTCCTAAGCAAATGAAGTTAGGTTTATCCAAGGCTAATAGAGCGCTTTCTATGGGTAATCAATTGTTAGACGTTATGAATAACCTAGGTTCTACAAGCACCTCTAGGGCTTATCCCGACCAGTTATTGTCTGGACGTATGATTGAGACATCTATAGTGGGAGAGAAATCAGGAGATAAAGGGGGGCGAGCTTATAACGACGTCAGGAATAAGATGACGCAGATATATCGTGGACTGGTGAATCCTGGCAGGAAGGGGATTGAAAAAGTTGCTGACCTATTGATATCTACTCCCGACAAGGCGATTATTCGTCCTCTGTGGATGGGGTCTTTTGAATATAAATTCGAAGAAATTACAAAAACAAAGCCTGATATAAATAAGATAACAGATAACGACGAGGCTTATATGGAAGCTAATCAAGAAGCGCTAGATGCGGCGACTGAATACGCGGACCAAATGTTAACTTTTGCTGGTTCTGCCGACAACCCATTTAAAAGTATACTTAAAGGTAAATCCTTGTCAAGTGTAAAGCAGTCAGCTATGTTACAAGCGTATAATATCTCTAACAGGTTTATGACCAATTTCTTGATATATGAATTTATATCAGCACAAATAGGAACATACGCTATGATGGGTCAGGGTGCTATTTCTAGGAGGCAGGGAGCTGCGCTACTCGGCGCTGTTGCTACCCGTATGGTTTTTTACACTCTCTTACTTAATGTCGTTTCCCAGATTACTAAATCAATGTTTGGATTGGGTGACGAAGAGGAGGAGAAAGACATAGAAAAGCAGTTCGGTCAGGCTCTGGCCTCTACTGCCGTCAGCCTTATAGTAGGCCGAGGGTTTGGTAATATAGTGAAGGGTCTCCTTAACTACGGAGTGGAGAATCTCAACGAAGAGTTCCTAGATGAACTTCGTGACGGAGACTACGACCCGTACCGCGACTCTATCGCTTACACCTTTGTGCCAGCAGACAAGGAGTACAAGTCCAACACCCTAGCGGATTACATACGTAACCTGGCGGGGTCGTTCGGACCGTTCTATAAGATGGCAGAGTTCGGAGTGAAGGCGCTGAGTGCCGATGAGAAGAAAGACCCTGCTGCGCGGGTAAGGCAGTTAAGAGAACTCAACGAGCGATTGCCACTCGAGGTCCTCGGGAACATAGGATTGATTCCTTTCTATCGCGAAATAAGAATGATATTACTAGCCGATATCTACAAGGATATGGGTAAGGAAAAGAAGGGAGGTAAAACAGGTATGACTAAAGCTGAAAAGGCTCAGATGAAAGAATACTCCCCTGAGCTTTACGAGATGCAGATGCAGATGGAAGAGGATATGAAGAACCCCGAGCTTGAGCGATTCGAAAAGGAGATGAAGCTCCTTGAAAAGCAGATTGAGGAATCCCTAAAGCAGCGCCGACAGTAAACGGAACAGGCCCCAGAGAAGGACTCCGTTAAGGACAAAGACCAACAGGAGGTTACGTGTTTCTTTTCTCATAGCAGCTTGTCGGTTATGTTATGACCTAGGTCTATATGAAGATACGCTATACGCTTTAACTTGGTATAACCTCTATCCCAATGCGTATTAACAGGTAGGTTTCGCACCTTCCAGTTAAGCGCATTGGTTTTAGAGATGTGGTTTAAGTCAAACAACCAAACCCCTTGGGGCGTGGAGTTGATGTAGATAGCTCGGGTCTTGTTTTTAACCGACTCCTTCATCATATAATCGTACTTAACGTGCTCTATAAGCAGGTCATCAAAGTGTCGAGTCCGACACTTTAATTCTATCTGCATATTGAGGTCTTCGCTAAAACAATCGTATCTAGAGGTCTTGGACTTATAATTTAAAAGGTCGGGAATCAGGCTGTCCCGTATCGCCTCGTATAACGACTGCTCATCTTTGTATCTCATCCTCTATTGAATCCGCTAAATCACGAAGACGTTGATTTAGTTTCTCCACGCATACAGCAACCTGATTGTAATCCTGGTCCGCAAAACTCTCGTATATATCGTTTACTAGGTCGTGGATTTCACCCATCATAAAATTGATGAGTTTCATTCGCTCTGCGGTATCCACGTTCCAGCCATTCATATCTACGTTAAAAGTATTTTTGCTTGTTCAGGGTTGACGGCTTTGATTGCTTGATAGAGCTTCTTGGAGTTGCGCTTGACCTCCTCCCTTTCTTTTTTAAGAGAGTCGGTACCTAAGCGGGTATACATAGAGCAATCTATCTTCAGCAGTGCATCAATCTTCTGCTTCTCTGTCCACGTTTTAAAACTTAAAATCTTGTCTATATCGTTTATGTTATAAGCCATTTATGATAGTTATTAATTTAGATTTTAGTTCCTTTTCCTTTCCTACAGGAAGCCTGTTTTTTATGGTGTAGAAGATATCCGAGAGTCTATCCTCATACCTGTCTTGCTTATCTAACCGCTGCTCTGTTTTCGTCAATCGCAAAGATAATGATTCTAAATTCTGTCGTAATCGATAGATATGGTGCCGAAGCTCCAGCGTATCCATCTCGTCGATGGGGTCAACTGTATTTTTGCGCAACTTAGATATCCTTCTATACGACTCATCGAGGTTGGGGTGTTGACTAAAGAGGACGTGTGAGTTCCTTAAGTAGTGAAGTATCGTAGCGTGGTCTTTACCTAGGCTGCGCCCTATAGCCGTGAGGCTATATCCTCTATCGCGCATCACCTGCGCATAAACCCTACGGGCATCGACGTATGGACGTTGCCTGCATTTTTTAAGTATGTCTAAGTTAAATTCAGTGTTGACGATAGCCATTAACTGCTCACTTTCCTTCTGTATAAGGGATGTATTCATTGGATAAGATTTTGTCGAGGTAATTATCTGAGTCCACTTCGACGATGTCAATTAACACGCCGAAATCAACGTCCTCTTTTAAGAATTCAACTTCTAAAAACGTAGGCTCTTCTTTTTTATTGTGTATAACCATACCCGTAGTTTGAGTGAAGACATCTAATACGGGTAAATCGTAGAACGCATCCTCCAACTTAGACCATATATCTACGGCTTCAGATATGGTAAATAGCTTTATCTGAGACATAAAACTCTCGTCAGCTACGAATATTAAATCGTTAGCTTCCTCAGTTTCCTCTGTGTACTTCTGTTCTAAATCCATAGCCTTCTAGTTCTTTTAATCGATACTCTTGTAACCTAGACACCTTCCCTTTCGGGCGTTTAACTTCTGAGAATAACACATCAGCTCCTGGCTTTAACGCCAGTATATCAGGTATGCCATTCTTATTGGTCTTCATCAGCTTCAGGACGTAGTACCCCTCGGCCTCTAACTCCTTGATTCGATTGGATTGGATTTGTTGTTCGGTCATTTCTTTGGCTTAAACGATACAGGGTAATCAGCCAAGTATGGCTCTACCTCTTTGAGTTTAGCGAACTTAATATACTCTCCTTCCTCGTCTAGCACCTTTACCATTGATATGATAATCTTTGGCTGACCATCGACAAGGTCGAAATGGTATCGTGTAATCTCTAAGCTTCCTATATTTTTCATTGTATGTGTCTTTACAAACTTAATAAATCCCTTTTGAAGTGTTTTAGCGTGTAGTCTTTCTTACGAGCTACCGCTTGGTATATGTCCTTCTCGATACCTCCTTTAGAGAATACCCAGTAGACATCGTTCTTGAGCCTGTCCTTAGTGGTCATCCTATCTCTTGACTGCCAATAACTTGTGGCACTGAAGTCGATATTGTAGTACACCAAAGCTGTAGCCTGACGTAGCGAGATACCCTCTCGTCCGCTGACTATCTGTAGGGCTATGTTCTTATCGGTGGTGTTGAACTCCTCGAGTTCTGTCGTGAGCTTATCACCGAAAATCTTCTTTAAAGCGTTCAGCTCTTCTTTAAACTTATAGAAGATACCAATCTTCTTATCCTTGAATCGCTCACGTATAAACTCAGCCTTGGTATAGTCCAATACCATAGACTCTCCACTCTCGAACTTCACCGTTCCCGAGCATAGTTGGTGGACCTTTTGCATCAGCTTCACAGCTGTGTCAGCTAGTATCACCTCGTCCTTACCCTCGACCACCTTATCGCGCTTGAGCTTATTGATAATATTTTGTGTCGACTCCGACATTATTACCTCCAGCACGTGCTCCTTGGTATCCACAACAAAGCCCGCCTCCTTCTGCGTATACATCAGCGTGTATGGCTTCACAGCGTCTAGGATAGATTGCTTACCTCCTGAGTAGTCATTGACCATATGAAGCCCCCTCCGCTGCTGCTTTACGTTGACGAACTCATTGGCGAACTTATAGAACGTCTTGTAGTAGTCAAATGGATTGCCCTGTATCCCATAGACCTGATGGTACATAGCCGAGTACGACTCAGGGGTAGGGGTACCTGACATAAGGATGACATAGGGTCTGTACTTAGCGAGCAATGCACGTACCTGCTTCGTCCGTTTACTAGGTTTCGGAAACGCTCCCATCGTGTGACTCTCATCACACACCACTACATCCCACGCCACCTCGGGTAGCTTATGTAGGCTCTCGTAGTTGATGACGGTCAGGTTATAACTCGGAGAGAGCATAGCGTTATCGTCCTCGATAGAACTGATAGCTTTCTTCTTGGTGATAAACAGTACGTTCTGTGCCTTTAGCTGCTCGGCTATAGCGAGACTCGTAAGCGTCTTGCCCGTTCGCACCTCCATAGCTAGATAGCACCACCCTGCACGCTGTAGGACCTCGACGGCTTTGCCGCATATCTCCTTTTGGTAACTACGCAGCTCCATCAGAACTCGAGCTTAGTGTTGGTTTCTAACTCGTGCTTATGCCGTAGGCGTAGCCACTTACCTTGAGAGTCACGCCCGTCGTCAGGAGCAACACCCGTCTTGTATTTAGCATACGATACCAACCACTTATAGAACTTCATACGTGAGAGGGTCTGCTTAGCCCGTGGGCCATAATCAGGGTTATCTCCGATAAACTCCTCGTACAGATGGTTCTTATACACCTTATTGTTTATCGCGAGGTGTGGGTTAGGAGCTGAACCGTCAATGAGTCCGCACCACTCGATAAACTCGTGCGAGGTCTCAGCGGAAAGCTTTCGCTTCTTCAGGTTAACGAACGCGCTCTTCACCAAGCCCTCGTTCATATATAGCTGTAAACATCGTACCATATAGTTATCGAACTGACACCACATATCCTGGTCCCAATCGCTGAACATAAGTTTCTTAAACTCGTCCTGCGGAGTGAAGTTCTTGGTGTAGTATTGGTGTAGCTCGAGCTCCCACTTACGACGCTCGAAGCTATTGCCGCTTCCTTTAATCGCGTAGTTGGTGGTGATGGCAATCTTAGGGCTCTTCTCAAATGGTATCTTAATAGCGTCCTTGTTCTTCTTCTCTAACGTCAAGCCCTCCGTCACTACAGAAAACAGCCGCTCGAAATCGAAGTGCTTCTTTACGTCATCGAAACAAAGTATCTGCGTATCTGCCGATACCAACTGATAGGCAAACGAACGCTCGAAAGCAAAGCTCTTGCCGTCAATCACCACCAGCTTCTTCATCTGAGATAAGGCGTTCATAAAAATACCTTTGCCTGTTCCTCCCTCGGGATTGTCGCTTATCACCTCGTCGTTCAAGATTACTGCGGGGCAGTACGACAGACTTTTGTACCCGTGCATCATATACCCTATGGTGCTTTCCATTGACTTTACTCGGCCATCTTCGTTGCCGCACACGTTTCCTATGAACGTCTTGTAATCGCAATCCCCTATCTCGCATTCATTAAAATCCCTGTCTATGACGTGGTCTTTCCAAACGTAACCACCGAACTCAATGTAGTCGATTGGCTTGACTTCGTTTAATCCGATACGCACAGCCGTGTTGCGGTAATACAGGTACGAGGTGTCCTTGGTATCCTCGATAAAGAACACATCGATAGAACCAAGTAGCGTAAGGAACTCCTCTCTAAAATACTTGGTGTTCTCGGCGAAGTAATTGTAAACCGAGACGTCATCAAGCTCGAGGAGGTAGTTGAGGATAAAATCCTTAATCTCTTTCTCCGACGTGTGGTCGATGAGGTTATTGGTGACACGCACAAATACATAGTTCTTACTTCCTTCGGGGCAGTACTTAAAGAAACCATTCTCTTCGAGGAAATCCTTAAAGAGTATATGTACAATCTTAATCGTTCCTTTCTCTCCACGCTTCTCCCAAAAGGTCTGGCTTGCCTGCTCCGATTCTATCGCAGCGAGGACAGAATCAATTACATCGCTCTCAATTTGCGAGTCCTTTAATTGGGAGCGGATTTCTTTTTTTGGCACACCGCGTCTAAGCTTGGCCTTCACCTGATTGAGCCTGTCCTCGTCCTCGTAGTACTTCGTGTTGTAGTTCTCGCTACGGCTATACGCAGAGTCGATT